>Ga0315318_10000918_pt1 | contig 12546 bp, 14 predicted proteins | sample M1200m3416metaG_FD_203703 | JGI IMG/M metagenome (GOLD analysis project Ga0315318, IMG submission 203703) | Ammonia-oxidizing marine archaeal communities from Monterey Bay, California, United States - M1 200m 3416 | ecosystem: Environmental > Aquatic > Marine > Coastal | place: USA: California... | reverse complement strand
CGAGCAACTTCATCTTCGCGGTAGTACATTGTATTAACGCCTTCTCTAAGGCCGTTTTTATCGATTCGACGTTCTCGTGGTTCTCCAAAGTAAAGGCCCCCGGTAAGCTCTCGTATTATTACCATATCTACCCCTTCGATTATTTCTGGTTTCAGGGGTGACGCGGCGGTCAGAGAGGCAATCGCTTTGACTGGTCGGATATTTGCCCACAGGCCTAATTCACGTCTCAGCCCTAGAACTGCTTGCTCTGGGCGAATTAGGGCACTGGGATCGTTGTCAAATTTAGGTAATCCAACTGCACCAAAGAGGACGGCATCTGCTTGATGGGCACGCTCAAGCGTTTCTGGTCGAATTGCAACACCCTCCGCATCGATCAGCCCACCGCCTGCAGGGTGTTCATCTAAGCTGAACTCATGGCCAAATTTCTCTGAGACGGCTTCGAGCAGTCGCACACCCTCGGTTGTAACTTCTGGGCCTATTCCGTCTCCAGGGATAACGACGATATCAAAGCTTCCCATAGTAATTTCCCAATCTTTAGACTAAACAATTCTAGAGGGGAAGATTAGCATGGTTCGTTATCAGATAAATCAAGCAGGCGAATGCTGAGTGGTTTCGTATTCAGTAGTTCTCGGAGTTTTTAAGAGGGCAAAGAGAATTGCTCCTAGTACAAAAGAGATGCAGTAAATCGTAAAGCTTAAGTAGTAGTCGCCTCGAAAATCGAACAGTAGAGCCCAGTATTGGCAACCATTTGTCCTGAGAAACCGATTGCACGTATTGCACCAGAGACGGCGCAATAATGCTTCACACCAAAAAGTTTGCTGGTAATCAAAGAACCTACCATCGGGGCAAAGGCGCCTCCAGCACCCCAGAGGAGTACCAAGCTAGTAATGGTGGTCCGGTTCGGCGCGAATAGCAATGCAAGTACGCCAAGGCCTTGCGACAGACAGACGAGAGATGAGAGAAGAAATACTCGATCCATTCGCGCAGAAAGTTTAATCAACTTGAACCATAGAGAAGATAGTGTTTTCAGCGCGAGGTCTGAGGTTCAATTACCATGGATAAACTTTGTATAAGATCAATAATTGAGGGAGATAACACATGAAGGCATCTGTGGGCTTAAATCGTTACGCGATTGAAGATTGGGAGGAAGCAACAGAATTTGCCCTGGGAGCTGAGAAATTAGGAGTTGATTCTCTTTGGAGTGCCGAAGCCTGGGCACATGATGGCGCCACTCCTCTGGCGTATTTGATAGCCAAAACATCGACATTAAAATTCGGATCAGGAATCTTTCAAGTGGGAACTCGAACACCATCACTGGTTGCGATGACGGCAATGACGTTGGATTCGATGTCGGGCGGGCGCTTTATATTGGGTCTTGGGACCAGTGGCCCGCAGGTCATCGAGGGATGGCACGGAATTCCCTTTAGAAAACCAGTTACACACACAAGGGAAATAATCGATATTTGCCGCCGGATCTTTAATGGTGAAACCCTTGCATACGATGGTGAGTTTTGGGGACTCCCTCTCTCAACCGAAAGAGGTGGCACCGGCCTAGGGAAAGCTTTGAGATCGGGAGCTCCTGTATGTCCGAATCTACCAATATATGTCGCGTCACTGGGCCCGAAAAATTTATTTATGACTGGTGCGTTCGCTGATGGTTGGCTGGGCACGTCTTTTCTACCAGAAGCAGCTGAAACTTTCTTGGGCCCTATGCGTGAAGGCGCGGAAAGTGTCGGCAGAACACTTGAAAGTGTTGACATAGCCGTGGGTGGGACTGTCAGGTTTACTGAAGATATTGAACAAGCGGCCGAAGCACTTAAGCCTTCAATGGCTTTTCAGATAGGAGCGATGGGCTCAAAAACTCAAAATTTCTATGCTGATGCATATAGGAGACAAGGTTGGGCTGATGAGGTGAGTAAAATACAGGGACTGTGGATAGAAGGACGACGTGACGAGGCCCGACGTGAAGTACCGACTGAAATGGTACTTAATTCGTCTATTCTGGGTTCCTCGACTGATGTTGCAGAAAAACTGAAAGCTTATAAAGACGTTGGTGTGAATACTTTCCGAGTCGGCCCGTATGGGGCCAGTGTAGGTGAACGACTAGATACTCTTGCCGAAACCATGAAGATACTTCAGGAAATTAATTCAGAAGCTTAGGTCGAAATGCAACTTCCAAAATTTGGCTTGAATAGGCACGACACCAGTTCTGTCGCTGCGTATGCGGCCGATGTAGCTAGAGCAGAATATAGTGGCTGGGATGCGGCGTTCTTACCAGACTCACAGTTACGAAGAAGGGACACCTATGTGCTCTTAGCTGCAGCTGCTCAAGCTACTAGCGAGATCACGATTGGTCCACTGTTGACTAACCCAATTACACGGCATCCGTCGGTCACCGCTTCAAGTATTGCAACTATCGCTGAGCTAGCCAGGGGGAGAACTATATTGGGGCTTGGCGTGGGAGATACTGCCGTCAGGTTGGCCGGATTGCGTCCTGCTCGGGTCAGCAGATTAGATGCGAGCACAAGGCTTATCCGTAGTTTATTGGCGGGAGAAGAGGTTGATGTAAATGCGAGGCGCCCTGCTTTTCTGCCGTTCGCTCAGCCTGTGCCAATTTGGATCGCTGCCGGTGGGCCACGAACATTACGGATGGCTGGGGGTGTGGCCGATGGTGTATTTATTCGTGTAGGCACGGACCTTAAGAATATTGTTTTGGCAGTTAAGGAGATTCGTTCAGGTGCCGAAGAAGCCGGACGTGATCCAAAAGAGATACGTTTGGGCACAGTCTTTCACACCGTGTTCCATAATGATGTCGAAGACTCACTATTAATGGGGAAATCAATGGCCGCCGGCTACTTCGAATACTCACCTACGCTTTTTAGCAACGTTGGCTTGGATTGGAACGCTGTGTCACCAGATGAACTTAAATCTATACGGGGAATATGGCCAGACTTCCACCATGCTACGAATTTACTTGAGAGTGGGAGAACAGTCGATTTTCTTTCAGAAGCTCATGCTCGAGCTTTCTCACTTTTGGGCGATGCACAGAGTATTGCGGCTCAGTTAATAGGTTTGCTTACTGAACTCCATAACCTTGATATTGAATTTGATCATGTGGTTTTGCATCCCATACCGAATCCACTAACACCGGACTCTGGTCCTGAAGCCTACATAGAGCGAGTCCCGAGTGAGATTTTACCGATTGTTCGTGATTCACTGACAGAGATATAAACGATTTTCAGGATCTACGGTCTAAACTCGTACCTAAATAACGTTATTCTCTTTGAGTTCTTCTATTTGTTCCGCCGTGTAGCCGAGCCTCTGCAGGACGGCCTCAGTGTCATTTCCGTATTCTGGTGCGGGTCCTTGGACTCGTCCAGGTGTCTCACTAAACGCCACTGGTATTCCGACCGTTCGATGACCTTCAAATTTTTGATGTTCTAACTCGATCAAATAGTCGTTATCCCAAAACTGCGCTTCTTTGGATACTGCTTCATAGTCGTGCACCGGCGCCGATGGTACATCAGCTTCATTTAACTTTTTACTGATCTGTTCATATGTAAGTTTTGCGAAAGACTTCGCAAGCTCTCCTGAGAGCCATTCTTTATTGTCCATTCGTGCAAAGGGAGAAGAGCTCCGCTCATCTAATAATAGATCGTCTCGTTCAATTGCTAGGCATAGGCCTGGCCACCATTTGGGGGTGAGAATCCCGATAGTAATCCATTTATTATCAAGTGTTTCATAGGCGGCAAATACTGGGTTTCTAAACTTTTCACCCTGCACGCCAGTGTGAAGGTAGTGCACCAGAGAAGGAGCCTGAAGTGTCGCCATGGCCCCGATCTGCGACACGTCAACTCGTTGCCCTACACCGAATCGTTCTTTTGCTACGACAGCTAAGGAAATACCATAAGCAAAAATCATCGCGCCAACTTGATCGGCTAAGCCCCAAGGTCCTTGTTCAGGAGTCGCATTGGGTCCACCACCAAGCGCCCTCATTGCGCCACTTAATCCTTGAGCGACAATATCAAAACATCCTTTCTGGGAATATGGACCCTTTACACCAAAGCCAGAATTCTGGGCATAAATAATTTCTGGATTTACTTTCCGTAATTCCTCGTAGCCTACCCCCAGTCGATCCATTACTCCCGGACGAAAATTTTCGGTCACAATATCTGCATCCTGGGCGAGACGCATGACAAGTTCTTTGCCTTGAGGTGTTTTTAAATCAATCGAAATAGATCGCTTGCCTCGGTCATGAGTCTCAAAATATCCGCAAAAGCCATCATCACGAAGTCCCAATGATCGACCTGGGTCTCCATCACCTGGTTGTTCTATTTTGAGAACATCGGCACCCATATCGGATAGCATGACGGTTGCCTGCGGCCCATTTTGGAATTGAGTGAAATCGAGAATCTTGAGTCCGGCTAACGGTCCCATGGGCTCGGCAAGTGCAGCTCGCTCGTTCTGTTGTTGCATTGTGAGCCTCCCTTCCTTATGCCCGTGATGATAACGTTAAGAACCGTTCGGTTGTTGTTTTTTTAATAAATAGAGTATTCTGCTAGCTAATCTGGAAGGGGAGCCTTTATGCCTATTGATAAGAATCGTGACTCTTGGAAACCCGGTGAATCTTGGGACAAAGCTCTGGAAGAACTGGAATATATAAAAGGTCTTGCCCGCGAGATGGGCGGTCCTGAGCGAATTAAACGCCAGCATGATGGCGGTCGATATACGATTCGGGAACGGATTGATCGATTCATCGATGAAGGCAGTTTTTTTGAAGCTGGTCCCTTGGTCGGTGCCGCTGAATACGACGCCGACGGAAATTTAACTGAATTCTCACCGGGAGCATATGTGATGGGAATGGGTAAGATTGATGGTAGACCAATTGCAATTGGTGGGGATGACTTCACTATTTCTGGCGGTAGTCCGCATAACGTGCATAAAGGGCAGGGACAGTTTACGCAGCGCCTGTCTCTGCAGTATGGGATTCCATATGTCCAATTGATAGAAGGAGTAGGGCATTCGACTAAATCTGATGAAGCAGCCGGTCATATGGGTCTGCCGATGGGGACTACTTGGTATCGCCAGATTGCATTGCTAAATCAAGTTCCAGTTGCTGCGGGCATTATGGGTTCGGTCGCAGGTGCACCGGCCGCATTTGGCTTGCTCTCTCACTTTACCGTGATGATTAAGGGCCAATCTCAAATCTTCCCATCTGGGCCGCCGGTTGTTAAACGTGCATTAGGAGAGAGTTTAGATAAAGAGCAACTAGGTGGTGCCGCAGTGCACGTGCACCAGAGCGGTCAGATTGATAATGAGGCAGAAACCGAAGAAGAGGCTTTCGAACAAATTAAATCTTTCTTGTCGTATCTCCCTAACACTACTGGTGAGGTCGCCGCACGAGTTGAAAATGACGACCCCGTTGATCGTAGACCTGAAGAACTTTTACATATAATGCCACAGGAACGCCGGCATCCTTATGATCCGCGCAAATTAATTAAACTTGTCGTAGATAACGGTGATTTTTTTGAAATGCGCCGATACTACGGTGGTTCATTGATTACAGGTTTCGCGAGGCTGGGTGGTTACAGTGTTGGTATCGTGGGAAATGATCCAATGGTATTAGCCGGCGCGATGAATGGTGATGCAGCTGATAAGTATGCACATTTTGTCGACTTGTGTGACACCTTTAATTTGCCGGTGGTGATTTTTCTCGATATGCCAGGATTTATGCTGGGATCTGCTGCAGAGAAGCAGGCCACAATGCGCAGGGGTGTACGAGCCTTGATAGCTTCGTACGAGGCGAAAGTCCCCAAGATTGAATTTAATGTTAGAAAATCTTACGGAGTTGCAGCTGATGCACCAAATAGCTTGGGCGAACCAGACGGTCTTAATCTGCGATTTGGCTGGCCCGCTGGTGAGTGGGGCGGTATTCCTATTGAAGGTGGTGTTGCGGCAGCCTATCGACGAGAAATCGAATCGGCACCTGATCCTGAGGCACATCGAGAAATGATCGAGGAGAGACTTTTGCGACTTCGAAGCCCAATACGTGCTGCTCAACATTTTGACGTCGTTGATCTTATCGACCCTCGTGACACTCGTAAGATTGCCTGTACGTTTATCGAATTGGCACAACCCTTATTACATAAACTTGCTAGGGAACCAAAACGTGCGGTTCGACCCTAATGAACTATAAGGAGTAATTAATCTAGTTTAGCTATAGCTCTTGAGTAATCGATAGAGTTAATATTGCCAAGTGTTAGAAGCTAGACCGCATAACAATTTACGACTATTCAATTCGTTATCGCAAAAAATTGAACCATTTATTCCTCTCAGTGAGACAGGAGTTGGTCTTTACGTGTGCGGAGTGACGCCGTACGATGTTGGTCATTTGGGACATGCTCTTACATCAGTTGCATTTGACCTCTTACGGAGGTGGCTAGAGTTTAACGGCCATGAAGTCAATCATATTCAGAACATAACGGATATTGACGATGATATGGTGCGTGTCTCGGAAGAACGTGGCTTGTCAATTAAAGAGCTGACTGACTCGAATCATCAGATTTATATTGATGAGATGTCAGCGTTAAATATTCTGGCGCCGCACTTGTATCCGCGCGTGTCTGAAACTATTCCTGAGATTATTACTACGGTCGCTGATTTAGTAGAAAAAGAGGCGGCATACCTCCGAGATGGTTATATATTTTTTGATTCTGACCAACAGCAGTCCTTAGGTGCACTTATTGGTTTCACAAATACTGAATTACTTACCTTTGAATCAGACTCCATGCCTGCCGAACCGGAAGAGTTGAAACGGTCGCCACTAGATTTTTTGATTTGGCAACCTTCTTCGCACACTGAGGCGAGCTTTGAATCTCCCTGGGGTGCTGGTCGACCTGGGTGGCATATTGAATGTTCTGTGATGGCACAAACCCATTTGGGTGATCGTTTGGATATACATGGTGGTGGAAAGGATCTACGTTACCCTCATCACGCATCTGAGATTGCTCAGAGTGAAGCAGCTACAGGTAAAACTCCATATGTTTCATACTGGATGCACAATGGGACGATGCAGCTCGATGGCGTAAAAATGTCAAAATCATTGGGAAACCTTGTTAAAGTAAGTGATCTGTTGCAGCAAGAATATTCTGGAAATGCAGTCAGACTTTCGTTAGCTCAGGTGCATTATCGACAGGATAGAGATTATGATTCAGCAGCCTTGGCGAAGTGTGAAGAACTTATAACTCTCTTTAAGAATGCAACTTTGATGAGTGGGTCTGCTGGAGATCCACTCTCCTCTCAACCATATCGAAGCCGTTTTCAAGCAGCTATGGATAATGATCTTGATAGCCCAACAGCGGCAAATATTCTTACGGAATTAGCCAGTGCAATTATAAATGGTGAAGTTTCGGCTGAGGCAGGCAGATTGTCTCTAATTGAACTTTCAATGGTGTTGGGTGTTGATTTAGAAGCGGACTGATGAACGAGAACAACAGGCACCAAGGCCAGCATGAAGTATTAATTCGAAAGTACTTTTTATCCTGCAGCTATGGTTCGGTAGATGAAATATCAGATTTTTTTTCGACTGATGCCATTATCTATGACACGAATCACCAACCAGTATTATCAAAGGAACGTATTGGTCAATTTTGGGTAGATATTAGAGAGCAATGGGGTGGCGCGACGTGGCATGTGGATTCAGTGATTGAGTCCGGTGACTCGGCGGCTATTGAATGGACTATGAAGGGAGCGATTGATGGCGATGGGGTCACCTTTCATGGATCTGAGCACTATACAATAGCCGGTGGAGTGATACATGAAATCCGGCAGTATTGGTCATGGAAGAGAAATGCATTAACCTCTGGACTACTTGGCTATGATTATCCTAATGAATGAGTCACGGTCGGGCCAAACATTATTTAAGTTGAACGGAGATATCTAGTGAAAATAGCGAGAATTGAGGCCAACGCCAGAAATCTTTTGGCTCGAATCGAGGGAAATCAGGCTTTTATAATTACGGGATCGATATTGTCTCCCGGTGGCGACACTGGTGAGTCGATGTCTCTTAGCGAGGTTAAATTTTTAGTGCCCACAGATCCTTCAAAAATAGTGGCTATTGGGATTAACTATATGGATCATGCTGGAGACAGAGTTGCCCCCACAGAGCCTCAGCCATTTCTCAAAACGCCATCATCATTGATAGCTCATGGAGAGACAATCATATTGCCGCCAGACTCGACTAATGTGCATATGGAGGCTGAATTGGTTGCAGTAATGAATTCGACCTGTTCGAAGGTGTCTCCTGATGACGCTCTGAACTACGTAGCCGGATATAGCGCAGGTAACGATGTTTCAGGACGTGACTGGCAGCAAGCCGATCTTCAGTGGTGGAGGGCAAAATCTTCAGATACGTTCACAGCTGTGGGACCCTGGCTAGACACAGAAATAGATCCGTGGACTACTCGTATTGAAGGGCGGATTAGCGGAAAGACTCAGCAGGAATCTAATACTTCGCTCTTGATTAACTCAATTGCAGATTGTATTTCTAGGATCTCTCACTACATGACCCTTGAGGCCGGAGATTTGGTCTTTACCGGTACCCCTGGAACAACTGGAATGATTGTTGATGGAGACACATGCGAAGTTGAGGTCGGCGAGAAAAAAAATGTCGTCTTGCTAAGTAATCCCGTGATGCAAGGGTAAGCTAGTTAGCGTTCCAAATTTTCTGGCGTGCCTTGCAATGAAGACAAATTAATTTTTCCACCTGCAGAGTGGTGCGGACCGTAACCACGCGCGCGCTTGTAAATTTCATGCATTTTTTGCAGAATGCCAGATGGCATTGTTCGCAGGTATGTAGAGATTTGGATTCGCAGTCATCACCGGCACAGAGTCCTCGATTGTTTTGTTTTTGTTGTTTTGCGATCCATTTCTTATGAGTTGTCAGATCAGCATATTTAAGTTTACAGCTGTGCCTCATACAGACGTCATAATAGTTTTCTTCCTGTATCCCACAGCGAGCGCAAAAATGCCTCCCGCAATAGACGCATTGGCCACTTGAAAGCGCTCCGCACGATCTCTGGAGGAGTAAGAATCCAAATTTTGTCTCGCATTTAATATCAGAATTACTCATTAGAGATATCATCTTTTTCTATCGGCTAGGGTTTCACGTTTGTTATTTGCAGGATATCAGTTTTGACAGGAATACTCGGTGTTCGGCAATTAGGTTATACAGGTTATCTAATGGCGTCTGTAACATCCGTGTAGCTAAGTCAAACATACGAGTTGAGCCAAAACGGTAATGAGAAGTTCTTAGTAATACTCTTAATCCAGTAGAGCGAAAATGCAGACTGCCACTGCTGTCCTGAACGATCCAAGAATTTTCGTTATTCATTTGAGAGTTAATCTCTGGATCAAAATCACCTCTTATGAATCGTACGTGTTTGAACTTGAATATCAATGCAAGTATTCGTAGTGTGCGAACACAAAATCTGCAGTCCCCGTCGTAATAAACGAGACTTAACCGAACCAATTTTTCTTGTGATTCTTCATAAATGCGGAAGGCAAGAGTAAGAATGAATAATGTGCCCATATATAGGAGCAAGTATTCAAGTTGAGCGAAATGAGTTGCCAGTAAGAGTGACGAACCGACGACGAATGAACGAATCAGTAGTTTGAATAAGATTGTGTTGGTAACAGGATTCGAGCGAGAACTACCGAGCATCTTTATTCAAATCATTTCTAGCGGTTTAATGTATTTGAGAGTGGGGTGGGTGATGGGATTCGAACCCACAATCGCCGGGACCACAACCTGGAGCCTTAACCATTAGGCCACACCCACCATAATCTTAAATTTATATTAGCAGGGAACTGCTTTTGGATCTAAATTGTAGAGTTTATGTTTTTGGTAGGCTCTGAGTTTTGGGTAATTACTCTATGCAGTCTGGATCGTAGCTAGCCAGGCCTGCACTCTTTCGACAGGTTCATCCGACTCGTGGAGTGGTGCATGACCCAAACCAGCATAAATTTCAAGTTCAGAGTCGACAATGCATCTGGATATAATGACCGAGCCACCAGGTGGAGTCGTAGAGTCAGCATCACCAACTAAAATCAGAGTTGTAACTGCAATCTCTTTAAGTTCCTCGTCCATATTGTAAAAGGCCACCGCGCGTTGAGCTTCAGCTAGGAATTTATCTCCATTTTTTTCTGTCTCATCGGCTTGCGCACGCCAATGGTCCGTCGCAGCCGTACCAACTCGGCTCGATGTGGACAGAAGCAAAAGCGCTGTGGTCTGATCTGGATAATCTATTGCAAATCGCTGAGCGATTGCTCCACCCATAGATGAGCCGGCGATAATTGCGTTCTTAATATCTAAGGCTATTAATAATTCACTTAAGTCCTTTGCCCAAATTTCAAGCGAAACCGCATCGCTAGTTCCTTCGGTTTCTCCCATTCCTCTGACATCATATGCCAAGTGCTGAAAGTTAGAGAATTTAGATAAATCCTCAGTCCAGTAGTTTAGCGAGCCGCCGATGCCATGAATCCAGACTATCGTTTGAACGCCATTACCAGTTAGTTCGTAGTGTTGATTTATTCCGTTGGCACCGATGAATGACATTTGAATCTACATTTCCTCACCTAGTTGGTGATATTTACCACTATGAAACAACAGTGGACTATTAATGGCTTGATTGTTTTCCAGCGCTTCAACTTGTCCCACGAGTATCGTGTGATCTCCAGCCGGGTATTTATGAATTACTTTACAACTTGTCCAGAGCATGACGCCATTAATTATGGGAACCCCAAGGGGACCGATTGTATGTGGAATTCCGCTCAATGGTTCTGGATGGGTACCACTACTCGCGAAAATATTTGACACATGTTGCTGTTCATTCGACAAGATATTTACGCCAAATGCATCAATATGATCCAGCCATTCGTGCATTGAAGCCCCCTTATCAATGCATACCAGTAACATAGGTGGTTCAAGTGACACGGATGAGAATGCATTTGCTGTCATGGCCTTTAGACTTCCATCAGATTTTGCCATCGTTACAACAGTAACGCCCGTGGTAAAAGAACCCATTGCATTTCTGAATGCTAGGGAATCAAAATTTTCATTATCTTGTGTGGTCATTTGGAGTCCTGCCATGTGTTCTGATGACGCGAGAGTATCATCACATGACGGCATTTGGGAATCGGACGAGTTTCCTTTGTCGAACGTCTTACAAGATTTCCTGTCTATTTTTTTCTTGCTGTAACTTACGTAGTCGTCCAGCTCGTTCAAGTAATTCTCGATTTTCGTCTCCAACATACATGAAGCCTTTTCTCCACTCATTATCGTGCCATTCAAACGGTGTTTGAACTGTGGTTCGAGAGAATGAGGCGTTGGTGACGAGGTCTAGCGCCATGTGAGTGATGGTTTTTTGCATTTCTGTGTCGTATGGGATACCAATCGGATTACCAAGGGGAAAATCAGTGAAGAGAAACCGTGGCACACCACACTGTTCAACTATATCCCTTGCGGAACCAGCTATGACCGTTGGAATGTCATTTGTTTCCAGATACCGAGCGATCAGACCCACGGTCTGATGACAAACAGGTCAGAGCGGCACCAAAAAGGCGATATCAACCTTGTCTTCTTGCATTTGTTTATATATCTCAGGGGCATATTTTTTCGATGTTCGACTCTGTGAGTAGTCCGTAGGGACGCCATAAAACCTTGGTGAAACTGATCCGATAATCTTTTGCTCGACAAAAGATTTCAAATGATCTAATGGAAAAAACGATCCTAGGTCCATAGTATGAGTGGCGTCTTTATCCCACGATCTATCCATTGTGTATAGGGCTTCTGGGGTGGGGTCGCTAGGTGCGCTGAAGGGTGCCGTCGTTTTGAGTAGTCCAGGATCATACTCAAGACTCACACCTGGTTTTGGAATAGTGGCAGTCGTGACGAGTCCTACTCGACTCTCATTTAGTGGTTTTTTGAGCCGAGTAAAAGGAGTCTCTAAATTAGACGCCCAGCGATACGGTTTTCCATAGCCTTGCGCCGAGTAAAAATCTCTGGATTTATCTATGTACGAAACGGCTATCCTATGTGTGGTTAGATCATTTGAGGGATCACCGTTATCCATCTAATTTTACCTTCTAGTTTGCTTGATCGTCATTAAATAATGCCTCAACATCCGCAAGGATATCCTCAGTTTTAAGCTCAGGCTCTTTTACAGTTTGCATAAAGTTTTCCTGCCATGTGAGGAACTGTGAGTCGAGTGCACTTATAAACGTGTCAAAAGTTGAATCTTCATTGCGTGCGTTTTCGAGTCGAGTTCTCAAATTAAGCATCTCTTCATCCAAATCATAACGCGGAGTGGCTGTGCCATAGAGACTATCGAAAGCGCTCAGGAGCGCATCAATGGCATGTGGGGATCCACTATTTTGCACATAGAAAGGAGCTATTGCATTGATCGTGGCTACCATAAATCCTTCATTCCTCAGCATGGTGCCTAAGGCCATAGTGAAGGTGGCGCCTCCTTGATATTTAGGAGTAGT
>Ga0315318_10000917_pt1 | contig 12549 bp, 10 predicted proteins | sample M1200m3416metaG_FD_203703 | JGI IMG/M metagenome (GOLD analysis project Ga0315318, IMG submission 203703) | Ammonia-oxidizing marine archaeal communities from Monterey Bay, California, United States - M1 200m 3416 | ecosystem: Environmental > Aquatic > Marine > Coastal | place: USA: California... | reverse complement strand
GTAATCAAGGCCAGAGAATTCAACGGCAGGTCTCTGTCCCCGATTATCGTGGAAGCCTAGGTGGAATCATGGTCGATGAGGGCATAGTCGCTCTCAACCTAGTCGGATTCCTCTGTCCAGTGCCCGTACACGAGACTCGTAAAGCGATTGCGGAAGCGGCCCATGGCACACTTTTTGAGGTCCTGTGTGATGACCCTGAGACACTTCATGACATACCTGCCCTTTGCAACCGGATGGGTCTAGTCCTACTGGGCGTGAGCGAGGATGCAGGAGAGTACTCTTTCCGTATCAAGAAGCGATAGGCTGCTTGGATATTGTTCAAAGGGGGCGTTCTTCTCGGTGGTCTCCGTGCCCGACAAATACAACGTCAACGAACTCGGAGAGGTCCCAGCGGATGCTCGCCTCCCGACGTCATACGGAGACTTCCGCATCAGGGTGTTCCACGAAGAGAACACGGGTCTGGACCACGTGGCACTTACCCTAGGCGATATGAGTGGGCCGGACCCGGTGCTAGTCAGGGTGCATTCTGAATGCCTGACCGGAGATGCCTTCGGCAGCCTCAGGTGTGACTGTGGCGCCCAATTGGATGCGGCGATGAGGCAGATTCACGATATCGGATGGGGGTGCATCGTCTATCTGAGGCAAGAGGGTCGCGGCATAGGCCTGCATGCCAAGATACAGGCTTACAACCTGCAGGATCATGGTGCTGATACTTTGGATGCAAACCTACTACTAGGCCATCCCGCAGATGCAAGAGACTACGGAATCGCCTCAATAATACTGAATACTATTGGAATCAAGAGTGTGTGCTTGCTCACAAACAATCCTGACAAGGTAGTGCAACTGGTTCAAAATGGTATCAACATAGTTGAGAGGATGCCCCTGGTCGTCGGAGTGGGGGAGCTGAATCTCCAATACCTGACGACCAAGATAGATAGGATGGGACACGAGATTGGAGACGAATACCTCGCCGGTCACGAGCAGAAAATGGGGCCGTGACCGGGACTTGAACCCGGGCCGGCGGGACCACAACCCACCGTGCTAACCGCTACACCATCACAGCCGTATTGACAACTTGGACTCAATGCCTGTTTATCAACCGTTACGCATCCAAGGCATGAAGCACTTGTGACCAACGGATTGAAGCCCTGCTGTCTCCCGTTGCTATGCCATGAGGACTCGTTCGGGAGTCGTGCTCGTCATCTTGCTTGTGACCAGCTTGGCACCTCTGGTGCCATTCGCCGCAGCCGACACTGTGATTGGAGCCGATGGCGTAGAGCTGCTGAAAGCTGGTGATTTCTCCGACTCAGAGGAGTGGCATATATCCAGCACTGCCGGATTCTCCAGCGATGCTGCCGATCACTCGTTGGGCATGGTGGCCGACGGAGAACTGTCTTTCACTCACGACAGGCCAGACAATTTCCAGTATTCCACCTCATGGGCCTCAAACAGCATCACCAACTCCAATGCGACTCTGGGGGAGCCGGATTCGTACTACACTTGGTCGAAGGGACCTAACATCACGATGACTGGTTACGACTTCAGTGGACTGCAGGGGATGCTGGTCGCTAATATCTCTCTAGTGCTACACTTCTCGATTCCTGATGTCTTGAATCAGGACTCGGTCAGGGTCATCCTACAGAACCACGGCTCAGATAAGTTGGTCGTTACCTACGCTCGAACATTCGGGCCAATATACAGGATGACCAATCCGATGGTCCTACCGCTCGACGGGCTGGCCCTTGCCGACTGGCCCTCCTTGGAGAATACTCAGTTCACCATCGATTACGTATCCACCGGAACCACCGATGACTCTGAAGTAAGGGTGGATGCAGTGGGCCTCCAGGTGAAGTACCACCAACCTTGGTACTCTTTCGAAACTGTCAAGGCCACCAATACGGTCAACGATGTTGACTCCCCCGTAATTGACATCAGCCCATATGATGGGACAATCTCGGGGCTCTCTCAGGAGTCATGTGGGCTCGCCCCCGAAGGACCTGCAACTGGTGAGTGGTCTTTCGATGTAGAAGTACCTCCACTACAGCAGCTGGGCAGGATACACATATTCGGCTATGGCAACCACACGATATGGGCACTGCCTGATGATGTAGATGGAGACTACATCGAGATGCAATCAGGAGAATTACTGGACATATCTGATTCCCCCCATCATATCAGGATAGAAATCGAAGATGGATGCATCTCAAGTGCTCGGATTGATGTTAATGACCCTCATCTGGTGGTTCAAGGATATGTCTCAGGGGCACTTGGCGGCTTAGCGGACACCAGTTACATCAGATTCGCCATCGGCAACAGTCTAGTGGGCAGTAAACCGCTCCAGTACGGCGCCTTCTCTGTGGACGTGCCTGTGGGGCACGCACTGCCAGTACAGGGGGATGATATGTCGGTGGGTGTCGCTTCAAGGTTCCAATGGTCATCGAACGGGACGGCTGAATCCACTGTAGTTCACATCCAATCCATGACCATAACCGGTGGTTATTCCGTGCATTGGGACTATGACCCCGAATGCCTCGGGCTTGAGGACATGTCGTTCAATGAGGATGATGCCGGGGTCCACCTCCCCATGGATGTCAGATGCAGCGACGACCTTACTGCTCCAGAGAACCTCGTCCTCAGTGCAGTGAGCTCCGATTCAGGGATTATCGAAGCAAGTGTTGTCGGCCAGTACATCAGAATACAGCCGGCCCGGGATGCTTGGGGTGAGGCCAGCATCGAAATTGTTGTCAGTGATGCACTTGGAAACTCTTGGTCTGATTCGATGTTAGTAACAGTCACTCCAGATGAAGATCCTCCTGTGCTCGATGGTCTGCCACTGACCGTTTACATAGAACTGGGACAGACTATGGTAGTCGATCTGACAATCACTGATCCGGACACTGAATCACTGGTACTGGGGACTAGTAGATCGTGGGCAACTTTCGACACAGCAGGAGACCTAGTGCTGACTCCCGTCGATTCAGGATCGCACTCAGTGGCAATTTCGATAAGCGACGGTACTAATGAGATTTCTCAGAACATAGAGGTCATTGTGACCGCGAAACCTGACCTACTGGTTGAGATGGTAGATGTGAGGAGAGATGGAGTCAGCGTAACGAATCTAGTCGATGGTGACATCGTCGAGATTCACGCATACATCAGGAACGAAGGGCGCGGAGGCGCTGATGCTGTTGACGTCAAGTGTAGAGTGGATGGAATCTTAGTGGGCGCTGTAATGATTGATCATATTGAGCCAGGGGGACTCGGTGTGGCAGTCTGTGACGCACAGGTGGCGAGAGATGGTGGGACTCTGACTATCGAGGTGTCAGCAGACGGAACAGGATCGATAGCAGAGATATCAGAGAGCAATAACGACCGTACTGTAGTCCTAGACGTGTCCGAAAGTGAAGACGAGGGAGGGAGCATCATAGACTCTCTAAACAGAGGTCCAGCTTTGGTCTTCATCTCCATAGGAGTAGTACTGATCTCACTCACGGCCCTGTATTTCAGCCCGAACAGAGTACGCAAGCCCTTCAATCACAAGAAGTAGCCTAGTGGCCCGGTTTTTTGCATCTCCAACCCCCTTTCTGGCTGATAATCAGTGATTTTCAGGGAATGGTTATACCATACGCGAATCCGAAGAAGGATGCCGCGCAAGGGTGCTTCATGGTGTTTGAGCCGGTGGTGTGTGACTGAGATGATGAAACTGAAAATTCGTTTGGAAACAGAAGAGTGGGTCTACGAAGAGCATGAGATGGCCTGAGCCCTCATTCTTTGGACCAACTCTGCGGGTACGTACCCGGCTCCATCATTACAGCATGAGCAACTGCGACTTCCCCCGACCTCATTTTTGGAAGAGAATCACTGTCAACTGTCAATTTAGCTACGGAGACAGCTTCGCCCTTGATGCTCTGTACGAGTACATTGGAACCCTCCAGCACTCCTTTCTGTGCTCTGACGATACCCGGACTCGCCAGAGGTGCCCCGTGTGAGAGAGCTGCTGCTGCGCCGTCTTTTACAGTGATGGAGGGTAAAGCCGAAAGCAATATCTCGACCGGGGCGATAAGCTTCACTAAAGCGCTCTCATCGCCATGCTCCCTATGCAGAAATGCCGCATCTGCAAGCTGCTGCATGGTGCAAGCCATAGTCTGATCGAATGGCCCTGTCCTATCTCGGTGTAACTCAGTCAGCTCGCATTTCGTATCCAGCATCAGTCCAATGTCCTTGGCGAGGGTCCTGATGTATGTCCCGGCACTGCACGAGACTTCGAAGGCAGCGATGCGCGAGTCGGTGTCGGATTCCAACATCTTCAGAGAGTGGATGGTACGGGTCCGGACTTGTATCTTGACAGCGGACTCAAGAGGAGGGACATTGTAAATCACGCCATTGAGTAGAGATAGGGTAGATTCGAATTCGTCGTCTGAGACATCCCTGCCAAATCGCAACACTCCGACATACCTCTTGTCGCCCTTGAGGACTATTTCAGTGAGCCTAGTGGCCTTGCCACACAGTATAGTCAGAAGTCCCGTTGCAAACGGGTCGAGAGTACCACCGTGACCCAGTCTCGTGATTCCCAATGTCTCTCTGACCCAAGCCGCCAGCTGGTGGCTTGAGGGGCCTCTGGGCTTATCCACTAGTACCACTCCTGCTGATAGTAGCTCATCGAGTGAGCGTTCACTAGGGATGCATCCGAATCCAGGATTCGTGGAGGCCTCGGAGAGTTCCCAGAAGTTACTTTCACTCATTCTACCACTTATTCCAATGCCATGCTAACAACTCCGAAGACCTCGTTAGCGTCCAATTCGTCAGCATCTACTACAAGATTGTACGGACTCATGTCATCCAAATCAATGTCATACAGTTCACGGTACCTCTCCATGTCATCGCTCTGACGCTGCTTGGAGAGTTCCAAGCAGGTTTGGTAGCCCCCTCCCTCTCGGTTCTGGATCCTTCTGGCTCTTTCTTCATCTGAGACCGAGACCCATACTCTGAGGCACTGCAAACCGAGTTCGTGGGCCCACCAGCCGCAGAGCCTGCTCTCGACCACCTCAGGACCTTTTGGGTCACTCATTGCGTGCCTCAGAATCGTGTCCAAAGAACGATCCACATCAAGATCCTGCTTACACAGAGCGCTGAATTCGACCACAGTGAGGCCCCGGTTCGATGCCTCCTCCCGGAATATGTCACCACCGTTGACAGAGGACCAGTCACGGTCCTCGCACAACTTTCCGACCAATGTCGAAGTGCCACTTCCAGGGGGCCCACTAACGGTCATTCTCAGTATTCGCTCACCTCCATTCGTTGCGGCACACATCGCACCTGAGTTTTCCCTTGGAGGTCCTCGTGACCATGTCCGAGTTACAGGAAGGACATACCGTCCCTGACTTAGGAGGGGCTGTGGGGATAGTCCCCCTCTTCCTCTGAGAAGGGGTCATTGCCTGCCCTCCTGTCTTTCTGGGCCCGTTCCTCCTTCGCTGCGCCCGGCGAGTCCTCGAATCGTCGCTCGTCTTGACCTTCTGCTCGCTCAGGAGGTGAATAAGGGGCTCTGGAATAGAGTCGCCAGAGAGAACCAGAGGATGGCTCCTGTAGCGGCGAATCTTGATGTGGCGATCGATGATTCTGCCCAAGGGGGCGCTCATCGTGATGTATGTAGCAATCCAAGCAGGGAATATCCACATTATCCTTTCATTAAACGACCACATTGGGGCCCAAGGCAGACTGACGAAGGAGACTCTAAACGACTCCACCTCGCTAGCCATCCAACTAAATATAGCGATAATGAATACCATTGTGAACATCATCGGCCTCATCATAGCGGCCTGCATAGCCATCTGTTCAGGCTGCATTGACATCTGCATCTTCTGCATCTTCTCAATTCTGGCAGTGTCGCGAGCCGTCTGGGCCTCTCTGAGTTGCTTGCCAATCTGTTTTTGGCGATGACTGATATGAGCCTGTGTCAACGGATCTGTGAATAATGAGCGAATGATGGTGTTGACGATCATGATGCTGGAGCCCACGATGAAGACAGTGGGGACGAAGTAGACTGTGTGGAACGGCAGCAGCGGTTCGATGGCGTAGCCAGCACCATCTGCCAGAAGGATTCGGAGCCCAGGATTCAACATCAGCACCACCATCATCACCATGAGAAACAGCATGGGCACCATCATTGATGACATAGACTCGGTCTGTGGGTCACCACCTCCTGCGGAAGTCATGGGCACGCGTTCGGACCGAGTAGGAAGAACGCTTCGGTGGACGCCATAGGCGTCCAAGTCGGTTCACTTCAAAACGAATAGCTGCAGACGATGCAAACAGAGGCACCTATCTGGGCTTCAGAACCGCAGATTGGACATACCTCGCCCTCGGGCTCTGGTTCTGGCTCTGGTTCTGGCTCTGGTTCGGGCTCTGGTTCTGGCTCTGGTTCTGACTCTGGTTCTGACTCTGGCTCTGGTTCTGGCTCTGGTTCTGGCTCTGGCTCCTGCTCTGGCGGGCTCTGTTCATCGAGCCATTCAGGTACATTGGGTTCCTCGTCGACCTCATCGCCGAAGGTGGCACCGTGGAAATCTTGGGCATCAGAGACCTTGTACTCTGACTCAGGATCTCCCTGTATCTCGTAGGTCACCTCAATCCTCTCCCCTTGGTCGATTCTTCCCACCTTCCATTCCACATGAGTTCCTTCCGGGGCCGACTCCTTGTCCATCATTGTGTCGCGCTCGCCGTCAACTGAGGAGCGGACAGTCGACTTCTCGATGGAGAATGTTCCCGGAACTACATCGTGCAGGACGAGATCATCGAGAGCGCTATCAGAGTTGTTGATGAACATCAGCAGCACCTCGTACCTGCCTGCGCTTCCCGCCGGGAAGACCTCTTTGCCGGTGCTAATATTGCGGCGGCGGTGCACCACTCTCAACTGCGGTGGCCTCGCAACCGCCCTAGTTGCCACAGGACCGAACTTCTCAGAGCCAAAATCAGCCCTGATTGGTGCCGCCAGAAGACCATTACCAGGAGAGGGGTCAGGGGCATGCAACGGGTATCGTAGAACCATCGTCTTACTTGGCTGTAAGCCCAACGGCGCCGAGGTCCCAACTGTAATTCTCAGACTGTTACCGCTGCTGTCCGGAGACACCAGCCTCTCTTCTAACTGAATGCCCTCAATGACCTCAATGCGGTACTGCTCCTCGTTCAGTTCGGTGCCTTCTATGACGATGCTCACATCGGACTCGGCTGGGGGCTCAAAGACACCAGGTACGTCGTCGAGTAGTCGCATCACGTTGATCGGAGCTGAGCCGGTGTTCTCGATTGAGATTGTGACTTCCAAGTCCGACGATACGAAGGACTTGATTCTGGATTTATCGTACTGCTTGAGCAACCTAGCATCTAGCACTGTCAACTTCTGTTCCTTGAGGTCTATTGAGCCGGTCGAAGCGACCGAGACCCTAGGGAGGATGGATGACCGGAACTCGTGCGTGAAACTCGGCGTGTCCGCCTCTACTCTCTTCTCCATAGAACTCCAGCTGCCTTCGGGCGGGACGTCCTGCCTGAGGTCGGATACATCTAGGATGGGATTCTCTCTTCCCGATAGCCAAACGGTTACCCCCGATAGAGTGACAACGAAGGAAGAGCGATTCTCAAAGACTGATTTGCAGTGCCATATCCCTGGACGGTCGTCCTCTACCTTGTCCACCCTCATCATGTGCAGCGTCGAACCTGATACACGGTTGAAGTCGGCCCCCGAAACCGCAGCTTCGGCCGAGAAGTTGGCCGAGGCTACTCCAGCAGATATCGTCTCTACTCCTTTGGTGGTGACCATTGGAGAAAGTGAAAGGGTCCTGCTCTCCCCCACATTCAGTCTACCTATCTCCCATGAAATCGACGATTCGGAGACGCTGTATTCTTGGCCGTCGGGGATGTCAAAGTTCTCTGGAAAGTCCCTACTAACCTCTACCTCAAGCAGAGGTACTGAAGAGACATTCTGGACCTCGATGTGCATCTCAATCTCCTGGGGCTCTGTGGAATAAATCAGCGACAGGCTATCCTCTTGATCTCTCTCAGGATTGGTGTCCATTACCTCCTTGAGTACTAGCATCCTCGGCCCGCTGGCCGAATATGGAATCACTGTCTCCTCAGTAGCTTCGAGTTCGCGTACCGAAATTGAACGGCCTCCGATGTCTGTGGAGTCGGTAGAGGAAAGCAGGACCTCGATATCCCAGGCCCTGTGCTTCTTGCTTGAGTTCCTCAGTATCAGCTCCCCTTCTATCGACTGCCGCCTGACCGATCCGTCTGGGTTAAGCGTCGACGTCTCAATCTCACTCAAAGTCGCGTACAACTTGTCCCCCGGTATCGCATCCACCTCAGTTGCTGATCTCAAGTGAGGATGGGTTGCTGCTGCAACAACAGGCTTCGACAGGGCTTCGACTATTTCTTTAGATGAGTCGGTAATCTCGCTGGAAACTTCTACAATTCCTTCAATGGCTGAGTCTATAGCACTACTGGTCGAGCCAATGGCGAGTTCTCCAACAACTTCAGAGCCGGCCTCAAAGACTTCCTCCGCGACATCTTCGACAGCATCCTTCAGAGCAGCGAGTGAATCTTGCAAGGAGGTTGTCTCCTCTGTATCGCCTTCTGATTCGGACTCGTTCGATTCGTCAAAGCCCGGTGGAAGAGGCGGTGGAGAATCGGATCCAGGTGGGGGCGGTGGTACTTCGGGCCCTGATTCAGATTCTGAGACAATCTCCCTATCTTCGAGTTCCATCATGCCGGGCGGAGGAGGAGGGGGCTGTGGTAACTGCTCTCCCTCGGAGTCCTCATCGTCTGCCTCCTCGAAGCCATGAGGAGGAGGAGGGGGGAATCCAGGAGGCAGGGGAGGAGGGTCTTCTGACATGGCACGGTCACCCCGATGGGTGGTCGTGGACAGCGCTTGGATTGGTATAACCATTGCTTGTCAGATTTCGAGTCGGATATGGGGCTTCACGAATGGTTGAAGTTCTCTCGCCCTTAGGCGAGAGCGTGAGTAGTCAAGACGGTACGGCCCCTCCAGTGCTATTCGTAGTGGGTACAGCTGGTGCAGGCAAGAGTTCCCTCGTCACCGCTTTCCAAAGGTGGGCTAGGTTTCTCGAGGTCGATGCCCTCGCTATCAACCTCGACCCTGGTGCCGAGAAAGTGGATTACGACACGGAGTTTGATGTCAGGGAGTTGATTTCTCTGTCCGATGTAATGATTGAGTACGAACTTGGCCCCAACGGAGCCCAGATTCTAGCTGCCGACTTAGTGGCGTCTCGGGCAGACGAAGTCTTCGAAGAGATTGAAGGGTTGTCATGCGACATGCTAATTGTAGATACTCCAGGGCAAGTAGAGTTATTCGCCTTCAGAGAGGCCTCCAGCCATCTCGTGAGCGTTATTGGGCAGGGCAGAGCCTGTTTGATCTTCCTCTTCGATCCGATGCTCTCCCAGACACCCAGTGGCTTCGTTTCACAGATGCTGCTCTCGTCGATAGTTCACTTCAGACTTGGGCTGCCGACCGCCAACTTCCTCTCTAAGTCCGATCTGCTGGAACCTGAAGCCCTCGAAAGAGTACTGGATTGGGGGGAGAATCTCGACATCCTCGAGGCGGCTTTGTATGAGGAATCAGCTCAACAGGCTCAGGATGCGCACTCAGGGAGCCAGAGAGCTGAATTTGCGATAGGTCAGTTGAGAATGATGCAGCACGCCTCGATACAACCGGGATTGACTCCTCTCTCCAGTGAGAACGAGGAGGGTCTCGCTGATGTGCTGACCTTTGCCCAGACCATATTCGGAGGCATGGCAGATACGAGAGACGGGTATGCGGGAGACATTGAGCATGAACGAGGTTGAGCCGAAGAGTGGCCTGATGGCAATAGACGACATCAGTGACGAGTTGGCTGAGATTATAGATTGGGCAATAGCATTCAAGCACGGCGGCGACTTCAACTTAGACTTCAAGCCCCTCGAAGGAATGTCCATCGGCTCAATCTACGAGAAGCCTTCGACCAGAACTAGGGTGTCCTTTGAAGTGGGAGTCAGTAGACTTGGAGGGCAGCCATTGACACTGCTTTCCAATGACATCCAACTGGGCAAGAGCGAGTCTATCGCCGACACAGCAGAGGTGCTGTCACGCTTCCTAGATGGAATCACATACAGGTGCTTCGATCACGCTGACGCCGTAGAACTCGCTAAGCATGCAACGATACCTGTAATCAACGCCCTCTCTGACCTACACCATCCGTGCCAAGCAGCAGCTGATCTGATGACGATAGTTGAACACGGAGATAGTGTGAAAGGCCACATAGCCTGGGTGGGAGACGGTAACAACGTGTTCCACGATCTGTTACTCGCTGGCGTCACACTGGGACACGATGTACGCTACGCAACACCCGTGGGCTTCGAGCCTGACGAATCGGTGATAGGCAGAGCTCGCGAAATAGCTGCGCAGACAGGCGCGATTATTCTCGGCTCTAACGATCCCGTCGAGGCGGTCAGCGGCGCTGGAGTGATCTACACAGACATCTTCGTATCGATGGGAGAGGAGCACATGAAGGGCAAGACGGATGCTTTCGAGGGTTTTCAGGTCAACGAAAAGTTGGTCGCACGTGCCGACCCCGACTACCTGTTCATGCACTGCCTCCCTGCTCACCGTGGCGAAGAGGTGACCGACGTGGTCATAGACTCCCCCAACAGTGTAGTCTTCGACCAAGCTGAGAACAGGATGTGGGCCCAGATGTCTCTGCTGACCTACTTATGCAACAATGATGCTTGGCACGCTTACAAGGAACTTGAGTGACTACGTCAAAAGCGAACTGCCAAGGAAGACTGCGAGAGTCAAATACATCGATTTCTTGATTAATTGCTGTGCTGCATGGTCTTCAGAATTCATAAGTTTTCCTTTTACCATTAGTAGAAGCATAACAGCAGGGATTACTCCTACCAAGTGCAGTTGAGGAAAGACACCAATGCCGAAGGGAACGAGGAGCGATACCAGCGTCAACAAGAGGATCATCCAGGCCACCACTCGGGCCTTCTCTGGCCCAACTCGCATGGCGTATGTATTCCTGCCTTCGTCACCCTCCATGTCCTCAATGTCCTTGACGATCTCTCTCGCTAAGCTGTACAGCACCCCCACGGTAAACATCGCCCAAGCACGCTCGTTGAACGGCTCGAATACGCCAGCGGCCCCAAACAGGACGACCATTCCCACTGAGAGGCTGATAGCGATGTTGCCTGGAAGCCCCCTCTCCTTGAGCCTCAGACTGTATGAGCCAGTTGATTCATAATTAGTCAGTAAGAAAAGCGCCCCAATCCATATCACAAGGGCCGGGTACCACCCTTCGACTCCTTCTTCCATATCTCCAGCGATACTCATGGCACCGATGATTGAGATTAGTGAAACTACCATCATCAAGGCTATTCCCCTCTTGGCTGATACCTCCGAAATTGCCCCTGACGGGAGTGGTCTGCTGGGACGGTTGACTAGATCGATTTCAAGATCAAGATAGTCATTGAGGGCATTCCAAGAACACATAAACGACCAGACCGAGATGGCCTGTAGTGCTGTAATCCATGCGAGTTGGCCCTCGGGCAGACCTCCGAGTGCGAGCATAGAGCCGAGGAATACACCGAGAACGCCTATGGTCGAGTTGCCAGCCCTGAAAAGGACCCACCACGAACCCATCGCATCGCTACTGCTCACGGCCTGACTCACGGCCTCCCTGCCTTGATTGCTTCCCTCGGTCAGGAAGTAGCTTGTACAGCTTGCCGTGCAAGACCCCAGATACAGACGGTGTACGTGCTCCCTCTGAACTGTCCGCGCACATGCCCGACCTTGGAGAATCGGATGTCCTTGGCCATGATGTTGCCGACCTGATTCATGGTGGCACCCCAGCGGAACCTGCCGTTGAGGTGGTCGAATATCTCGACGGTGTTCGCGGTGTCATTATTCTCGAGGTAAATCAGTACCTCCTCGCGGAGCCGTTTTGTCCTAGACATCAGACCACCACCGTAGGGGTGGCCCGACTCGCGCGTAGCCTGTCGTGTAGGCCCTGCCAGCTTGAGGGGCTCACATTGATCTGTGCCACTAGGTGCGGCATGGGTTTCCAGGAGTCGTGGTCAGAAACCACTCCTGTTGCGCTGACAAGTGTCTGGTCTAGTGACCCACGTGTAGTTACGTTCGTTCTTCGCAGGGTTGCCAGTGAGACTACCTTGCATGGCTCTGGACGCTTTCTGTAGAGAAGCGTCGATGTGACGTCTTGTTGTCTGTTCATGGAGGTATGTCATGACTTCCACATATCAAGCGAGGCAATAGTCCCGAGGAGTGAAAGTGAAAGTGAATAAAATTGTAAATCAGGCTCTCAACCCATTGTTTTCTTAAGCGGACAGCCAGTCGCTGAGAACCACGCTCGTGTAGTGTAGTTCGGTCCATCATGACGGACTCTCGATCCGTCGACCCGGGTTCAAATCCCGGCACGAGCACCACTTTAGTGACTCATAACGGTCTTAAACGGACCTTCGTTGGCGTAGTAAGGTCTCGATGCGCGTAGA
>Ga0315318_10000916_pt1 | contig 12563 bp, 11 predicted proteins | sample M1200m3416metaG_FD_203703 | JGI IMG/M metagenome (GOLD analysis project Ga0315318, IMG submission 203703) | Ammonia-oxidizing marine archaeal communities from Monterey Bay, California, United States - M1 200m 3416 | ecosystem: Environmental > Aquatic > Marine > Coastal | place: USA: California... | reverse complement strand
CATATATCTATATTTTCCATCTATATAATATGTTTTTGTAGCATCTTGCAAGGTAGTCCATGTATTATTATATAATGGTATATGAGATGCTTCTTCAGCCTGGTTACCTGCTTCTGTGTTAAGTTTGATTGGATGTTCCTTGCCGCCACCACTTTTAAGGAATATACATGCTAATGATGTAACACTAATTGCTTCTTTGCTAGTAACATTAAACCAATCTGTTGTTTTAATATTATATGTACCAGTAGTAGTTTGTTTCATATTACCATTAATAAAGAAATGGGCATGTCCCTTGCCACTTACTGATGCAGGATTTGTTTCAACTCTTAAATTATGCCCTGCAAGCATAACTAAATCCTCACCAGACTGCATATGAATATTTTTGTCCGCAAGGAAATTCATATTGCCTTCAGTATGCACACTAACATCTTGCTTACTAAAAACATCAATTTGTCCACCATTGGTCATTTCAACCCAAGCACTACCTGCGGCATTGCCTATATAGATAATACCATCTGTATCATTTAATAATAGTTGGTGTCCTGTGCCTGTGCGTAGTCTAATTAATCTGCTATCACCTGTATTATCACCATCATCCATAACAAATTGATGACCAGCCGTACGACTAGCAGGCCAGTCATATGCTTCCATTTTTGGATCAGTATTGATTATACCTTGTTTTATTTTTGGCCCGGTTGAATCCAATGGGCCGGGTGTTAAAATACCAAATACATTGGAAGGAGATTCTCGTTGAGCACCGGATGTTGAAAGTCCTCTTGCGTAGTCTAACTCTAATCCTTGTGCCAACAATGCATCATTCAATGGGTGTACAGGGCGTGGAACATTTTTATAATCTAATTTTGTTTCATGACCTATTTTATTAAATTCTGCAACTGGAACCTGTGAAGCATTTGCCGCTGGAACTTTACCATCACCGGCTGCTGAGAATTGTTTTGCTTCTTTTGTTCTTGTTGTTGAATGAAATGCTGGACTAACTGGTATACCTGGGATCATATGTAGCATAAATGAATCTGGCAAGTAAGCTATAACAAGACCTTGTTCTCTATCACCTTCTACAAACATTACTAATACTGCTGTATCTACGTCTGGGGTTGGAAACCACATACCATATGATTTCATTGTGTTGGCATATTTTGTTTTATCTTTTCCTGTTGCATTTGTTCTACCATAATATGGTAATGCTAAACGACATATAATACAATTTTCAAATAATTCTGCTTTGCGGTCTGGATTTATTTCACTAGATGTACGTTGTCCTACTAATGCAGGTATATAAACAGCAACTCGACCTTGTCCAGTTTCATCTGCACCATGTTTAATTATTCCAACATAAGGACCTGCATTTGGATTAACTGATAGATTTTGTTTAGAAGTAGGTTTTCCTGCTTCGTGCTTCTCTGACATTAGTTTTCAGGACCTCGCTCTATTTCTGGAAAATAACCCATTTCTTTCCAAGAATATGATCTGTTTCCATATTTACTATGTATTGTTCTATTAGATTCGCTTACTGAATTACCATTCATAAAAGCAGATTTTGCTATCAATGGATCAGTGGAGGAAATAATTTCCTGTCTATATTGTTTAATCAATTGATTATTTGTTTGTACGCCGGCAGAGTCTGTGGCTGTATAGCTAGAAGTACTAAACATTCTTTCTGATCCGTATAGACTCTTACCTGTTTTATTGGATAATAATATACTACCAGCACTATCTACAACATGTGCTGAAATTTGTTGGCCAGATAATGTGCGTCGTGAATTTATTCCTTGTTGTTTTAATTCATTACGACTCATTGTTTGTTTAATGTTTGTTCCACTAGCTACAACTCCATTTTCTACACTTAGTACAGGATCACCTTGTTGATTTATATTAACATTAAAACCTCGATGAGGTCCAACTCTTCCAGCGATTGTTGTTGAATCTGTAGAAGTTGTTGTTACAGTTGCTATTCCAGCACGTTTTGCTTCTGCGGCTCTAAATCTTGCCGCATTTATATCTTTATTAGTTTGTGTTGCCACTACTGCACTTTGTGAGTCTGCATTGCTCGCGGTAGTATCTGTATTAACTGCTGAACTACTTCCAGTTGTTCCAACGAACTCTCCCTCACTAAATTCAGTTTCATTATCCATGTTTTGTACAGTGATTTGTTGATCTGAGACAGTATCAGATGAACTTACTTCAGTCTTAGATGGGCTAGAAGCATCTTCACTACCTGGGACACCGCCTGCAGCTGTTGCAGAAGTGCTAGATGCAGTTACTGCCGTAGAACTAAAAGAATCTATTTGAGATGCAACTTCTAATTCAGCAGGAGACATTTTTTTATTTCTATCTTTTTCACCACCTGGCTTTGCTTCACGGAATTGATCATATATACGAGTCATTTCTAGTTGTTGTGTAAATTCCCCGCCGGTGAAACTATTACTTACTGTCCATATTCTGTAATAGCCTGACAATGTACTATTTTTAAAACGCTTATCACCTGCACTAAAGTCTACTATTCCTTTTGCGTCATCTATATCTTCAGGGGTTCTATAAATGAGATAAACATGAGCATCTTCTAAGTCAGATAACATAGCACCATTGCTAGGGTCTGCAGCTTCTGATTTAGGTACTTTTAACGAGGATTTGTTAGGAGTTTTCATTGCAAGAATACCATCTTGCTGTAAGTAACAAGGATCGCCTACTATGTCTAATGAACAAGACATCATATCAGAACCTAATTGTCTATATAAGTTCTCCATGAGAGTACCGGCTTGTTCTTGTTCTCCAGTTGCGTGGTTGGTAGTTGGGAATTTATTATTACCTGTACCTTGTGCGCCACCACCAGTCATATCATCTTTAGCCTTAAGGCCCCCTGAAGAGCTGCTAGTTTTTGCTTTTATTGAGTCTTTGCTTGAACCACCATTGCCAGTTCCCTGGCCAGTTATTGCCATAAAAAACGCATTTTTAAATTGTATACCTAAGTTTAAAATATCAATATTTTGTCCTGTATAAATGTATTGATAATTACGAATTGCTGGTCGTGCATTACCATCTCCAGGTTTTGCGTCTCCATCAGTAGCAACAGGATCCGTTACTAGATATGGATCAATTTGGATAATAGTATGAGATGGGTACATATTTCTTATATTATCATAATCTTTACCAGTAGGTCCACCTAGTTTTTTAACATATGTTATTTTCCACCACATTAATCCTTTTTCTGGATTTTTTAGTATTGTTCTTTCTTTAACTCCGCCAGAAGTACCTGATATATCAGCTGTAGGATCAGTTAACTGATCAGTGATGTATGTACTTTCTCGGATAAGTTTTTCTATCAAAGACAAATATGTTTGTCCTTTATCTGCAACAGTAACAATATAATCACCACGTATGCCAGCTTGATACCTAACAGATTCATTATGCTTAAATTGCCCCGCGGGGGATGTTTCTCTAGCCGCGGCGATGCCATCAAGACTTTTTCCTCTAGTATTAGCGGCTTTTAGATCCATAGGCTCATTTCGTAACATTGTTTGCTCTGCTACTCGCGGAGTAACAAAAGCCTTAGCAATCACAGGGTCAATAGCAAATTCAATTGTATCAGGAAATTCTTGTACTTTAGGAGTTATAACTTTTTTCTCCATACCTTTGATAGGCCCACCACCAGAGTGGTCAGCAACATCTTCACTTCGTGCCTTTTGTTCTTTAGCAAATCTTTCTTCAATTTGTTTAGCAAAATGCATTATTGAACTACCTGATAATGTTGTTAAACTTATAGCGTTTGTAATAGGATTTTCTTTAATTACACACATAGCTAAAAATTCTATACTGTAATCACAACCTTCACCTTTTACATCAAAAGCCATTGAAACTAATCTAACAGGAATATATCTTGTTGCTGGTTTTATATGCACAGGATTACTTTTTTCATCATATCCAAGAAAATCTATTTTAATAAGTAATGGTTTCTCTGTCCAATTTGGTCCATCTTCAGTTAATACTGATTCAAATCGTTCAAGTAAAGTAGCACCAATTGGTTCATGAACTTCCATCTGAAGAGTAAACAAATTAGTTGCTCTTGTATTACTGCTCATTCCCATCATTGCTTCAGTAGTCATTGATGTAATAGTAAAATCTAAATTAAAATCTGGATGTCTTTGAGCAAAACCTGATGTAAATGTATCTGATATACCACCACTTGAAAATAATGTATAACAGCCAGTACTAATAATACCAGGCATTTTTTCCCAAGTGCCATTCTCTACCATGTTATTATAATCTCTCATACCTTTAAAACTTAATACAGATATTTTATAGGTATAATTTGTATAATTGTGAAGAATATTATCAGCAGTTTGTGGCCCTAGTTTATTTTTGTTTACAGAGGTAGTAGGTGTAACAGGCTCACTAGCAGAAGCTGCTTTGTTTGGGTTTTTCCAAGCAGGTGCTGTAGTACCACTGCCACTAGTAGCGGCGGCCGATGTTGGCTTTGGCGTTGTCTTCAAACCAGTTGAGGTGGCTGAAGTAGTGTCATCAATAGGCGTGAGAAGGCCCATATTAAATCTCCAAGGTGTTTTCTAATGTTCTTTTTTGTGGAAGATAAATTCTAACACCAGTTACAAAGTCAAATACAGGATCAATTAATATATCTGGGTTGCGTACAGAAAATACCCACCACCAACCTGATTGACCGTATAAGTCATATGCTAATAAATCTGGCCTATTATTATATGTAGGGTCTATTTCGTACGTTAAATCATCTGTTTCATGTGGAAAGGATCTCTTTGATAAAAGTCCTAACCTTCCATTTGATTTCTGTGTATTAGAATATGGACTTGTTGCGCTATAATTAGCCATTAAATAAATCCTTTATTCATTAAGTCACCTTTTGCAAATTTACTCAATCCAAATTCTTTTGATGACGAGGCTCGTGAGTATGCTGGTTTCAAAGTAGTTGTTATTATAGCATTAGTTGGCATCATAGATTTACCATCAGTTGTTGGAATATAATCAACAGTTGCTTGAAATTCCATCGTAAACGCCACCAAAACTACAGGAACATTTTTCATAACATAGTCTCCATATGCATTTAATCTTAACACTGGGGGCGGAGTACCAGCAACTGGACTGCTGTCTTGTCCAAAATACATCTTACTTACTGTTCTTAGAAAATGCATAGACGCTCGCATATAATCAGCTTCATCTGTAGTGTTGGCAGTAAATGTTCCAGTACATTGTATTTCACCAATGTTATGTTGATCAAATGCTGGATGGTCATAGTTGGTGTGTGTTAATCCACCACCACCATATGATGTAGTGTGTTGAATAAAAATTGCAGGCGTGTTAGGAAAAATAATACCACCCACGCCTTTTAATAATCCCATAGGCCCAGTTAGTAAACCTTTTGCACCAGACCCAACTGTGAGTTTTGCCCTCCAATCAAATCTGCCTGACACTCCCCTGCTAGAAATATTTACTGAAGGTCGTCCTGTACTTCCAAATAATTGTGCGCCAAAAGGAATTCCACTTCCAGAAAGTCTGCTTTCGCTCCTAGTGGTTTCTACTTCAGCTGCATCACCAGATCTATCTACACCTTCTCCTGCCATAGTTTTTTCCTAAATTATAACATTATTTATTTGACTTTTTAATGTACGTGTATTATAATATAGTATAAATATGGTGGAGCAAACCCTTAATGATATACTTACGAAACAAAGATATATTAGAAGAAATACATAAATCAAAAAACAGTTATAGTAGTTATCTAACATCAACTGACAAAGATTATGATATAATCCTTCCTAATATAGAAAAAATAAACATACGTTCTGTTGCACAAGCAAAAAGAAATAAGGCCGCAAAAATAGCAAAGGTAAATCATGCTGTTGCAGTTGCTGAAAACACAAATAAAAAGAAAAAACCTAGACTAATAGATTATCAATTTAATTGGAAAAAAGTATTAAAAAAAGATTTAGTGTTTAGGATAATGTCATTTGAACATATACCACTACAACACGGTAGAGTCAAAACACCTAAATCTGTTGCAGATCATTACGAAAAATTACCTTTCCCGCCTTATCAACACTTTCGTTTTGATGGCAATAATAAAGAAAGTGAGTTGTTTTGTGTTGGAAAAAGTCATTGGAAAGGTGACTTAGAAGTTGGCGAATATTGTAAAGAACACGGGGATATGACCGATACTTTGGCACGAATGTTTATTAAACTATGTGATAGGTACGGAACACGATCTAATTGGCGTGGTTATACATACAATGATGAGATGCGTGGACAAGCAATATTACAACTAGTTCAAGTAGGATTGTTGTTTGATGAAAGTAAAAGTCAAAATCCATTTGCTTATTATACAGCAATAATTACTAATTCCTTTACTAAAATATTAAACACAGAAAAGAAAAATCAAAATATTCGTGATGACATTTTAGAAATGAATAACATTGCACCAAGTTATACTCGGCAAAATCAACAAGCAAATGCAGCTCCAACGCCGCCAGGTGGTCCAGTAAAACACGCATCTACTTGACAAATTACTTTAAGTAGCGTATAATAAAATATATATGGATACGGATAATTTATTCAATAAAATAGCAGTATGTACAGACATTCATTTTGGTAATAAAAGCAACTCTTTAACACATAATAAAGATTGCGAAGATTTTGTAGATTGGTTCATAGCAACCGCACAAGAAAACAATTGCGAAACTGCCATATTTTTGGGAGACTGGCACCATCATAGGGCCAGCATCAATGTTAGCACACTGAACTATAGCCTGCGTAGTTTGGAAAAACTAGGCAGTTCGTTCGATAATTTTTACTTTATCACGGGCAATCACGACTTATACTACAGGGATAGGCGTGATCTCAATAGTGTAGAGTTTGCTAGTAGATTCACTGGCATAACAATAGTAGATGAACCGTTTAATGCGGGGAATTGTGCTATTGTGCCTTGGCTTGTGGGTGAAGATTACAAAAAACTAAAGAAAGTAAAAGCAAAATATATCTTTGGACATTTTGAATTGCCACATTTCTATATGAACGCAATGATACAAATGCCTGAAACTAATGAATTGCAAGCAGAAGACATGCATAAGGCAGATTATGTTTTTAGCGGTCATTTTCATAAGAGGCAACAACGCAAGAATGTTGTATATGTAGGCAATTGTTTCCCACACAATTACAGTGATGCTTGGGATGATGAGCGTGGTATGATGATGTTGGAGTGGGGTGGTGAGCCAGAATTTATTTCATGGCCTGACGCACCATCATATAAAACATTAAAATTATCGCAGTTATTGGATGATCCTAGTGGCTATCTAACTGAGAAAACTTATGCTAGAGTTGTTATGGATATAGATATTTCTTATGAAGAAGCAAACTATGTTAAGGAAACATTTGCTGAACAATTTAAAATGCGTGAGTTAAGTTTGTTGCCAGATAAAGAGAAACTAGATTTAGATATATTAAATGAAGATATAGAGTTAAACTTTGACAGCATTGACTCTATAGTTATAGACCAACTTTCTAATATAGAGAGTGAACATTATGATCCACAAATGCTATTAGACATATACAGGAGCATTTAGTGCTCGTCTTAAAATCTTTAACAGTGAAGAATTTTATGAGCGTGGGTAATCAAACCCAGGCAGTAGATCTAAACAGACAAGATCTTACATTAGTATTGGGTGAGAATTTGGACTTGGGTGGCGATGACGCTGGTGCTCGTAACGGCACTGGTAAAACTACAATTGTAAATGCGTTGAGTTATGTGTTGTATGGTTCAGCATTAACTAATATTAAAAAAGATAACCTCATAAACAAAACTAATGGTAAAAATATGTTAGTTACCATTGAGTATGAGAAGGATGGTCAAGATTACCGCATAGAGCGCGGCAGGCGTCCTGCTACATTAAAATACTTTAAGCAAGATGAAGAAAGTTCAGCACAAGGCGAGAACAGGCAAACACAAGAAGAGATAGAGCGTGATATAGGATTAGGGCATACTATATTCAAACATATAGTAGCACTTAATACATACACTGAACCATTTTTAGCGATGCGTGTTTCGGACCAACGCGAAGTAATTGAAGAACTATTGGGTATAACTTTGCTTAGTGAGAAGGCAGAAAGTTTAAGAGAAGTAGTTAAAGCAACCAAAGATAAAATAACTGAAGAAGAATACGCAATAAAAGGCATAATAAAAGCAAATGAGAAAATAGAAACAACGATAAACAGTTTAAAGTTAAAGCAAAAAGTGTGGGAAGAGTCAAAAAATACAGAAATAGATAAACTAAACAATGCTATTGATAAATTAGTAGCGGTCAATATAGAGGATGAATTAGAATTACATACTAAAAAAGCAAATGTTGAGAAAATAGAATCTAAATTACGCAGTTATGAACGTGAGCGTAAAACATCAGAGAATTTATTAACAAAGTATGAAAGGGAACTCAATAGTTATAATACTAATTTGGCATCAGCAGAAGATAAAAAATGTCATGCGTGTGGCCAACCATTACATGATGAATTACATCAAGAAGTGTTATCCGATATAAACACGCAGATAAAAGAACATAAAGATGTAATAAAAAAGGAAAAGAAAAAATTAAAATCTATAACTAAAAAGATAGACGAAATAGACAATACAGATCTTGGAATAGAAACTTTTTATGAAACTATAGCAGATGCTTATAAACATGATTCAAGTTTAGAGTATTTAAAAAAGGAATCAGCAGATAAAATAAAGTCAACTGATCCGTTTAATAGCCAAATTGAAGATTTACAAGATTCAGTATTACAAGAAGTAAATTATGATAAATTAAATAAGATAGTAAGATTACAAGAACATCAAGAGTTTTTATTGCGTTTGCTTGTTAATAAAGATTCATTTATACGCAAGCGTATTATAGACCAAAACTTGGCATTCTTAAATAAACGGTTAAGTTATTATTTAGATAGAATAGGATTACCACATACTGTAGAGTTTCAAAATGATTTAAGTGTGGAAATAATGGAGTATGGTCGCGACTTAGACTTTGATAATTTAAGCAGGGGCGAACGCAACAGACTTATTTTAAGTTTAAGTTGGGCGTTTAGAGATGTGTGGGAACATTTATATAATAATATAAACTTATTAATTATAGATGAATTAGTAGATAGTGGGATGGATACACTAGGATTAGAAGGTGCAATAAGCATACTTAAAAAAGTTTCTAGGGATAGAAACAAAAGTGTGTTCCTAATATCCCATAAAGATGAGCTGGCAGGGCGTGTTCATAGCGTTTTGACGGTTACAAAAGAGAACGGATTCACAAATTACAGTGATGACATACAAATAATGTAAATACGAATACCAAAGGAGTATAGAGAATGGCAACAATCCATCAACAAATTTTAGACCAAGTAGATAGTTACTTGAACGAATCAGCAAAATTCGAAGATAAAGGTGTTAAAGCGGCCGCCGCAAGAGCAAGGAAAGCACTCGGTGAAATAGGCAAACTATCTAAAGCACGTAGAGCAGAAATTCAAGATAAGAAAAACTCTATGTAATGCCTAGCAAGCAAAAAATAAAAGGCGCCACCTGGGAACGAGATGTTGCAAAACATCTATCAGAAATATATGATGAAACATTTATTCGTGTCCCACATAGTGGAGCTTACATCGGCGGATCTAATAAAGCACGTAAAGAATACCTACATGAAGGAGTAATAAGAACCTTTAAGGGTGATATTATTCCTGGGCCTAGTATGCCTTATTTAAATGTAGAGTGCAAAGCATATAAAGATTTCCCCTTTCATCACTTGCTTACAGGTGATGTAAAATTACTAGATGAATGGATTAATCAAGTATTAGATTCAGCAGATGAACACGACTACAATATGTTAATAATGAAGTTTAATCGAAAAGGCAAATACATAGCAATAGAAGACAAACATTTACACCACAGATTTAAAAGGCACATTAATTACAAAGGATGGAATTTTAGTGAATATAATCAATTCTGGAAACTAAATTCCAAAACAGTAAGATTACAATCAGCGACAAAAAAAAGACAAATTAACTATAATATGAATTCAATCACACAACCCACTTTTGGCTCCACTAGGCAAGCAGAAAGATGTACATAGCAACCCAATTGTAGGAAACTACTCGCCTCGAGCACGTAGCATAAGCACGTGAATACAAGAATTGGCGAAGTTGCAACCCAGGCTAAGGGCGCCAAAAGATGTGGATACAAGAAAAAGAAACCACAACTATTTTAATGTTGATACTATAGCATTAAGGTAGTCCCGCTATGACGAAAGTCAGAAGTCTGAGGTAGGGGGTACAGGGTAACCGCCTCCGTGCTAACGCAATCCTCAATAGTATATAATGAGTTAAACGATGGAAAAAGTACTCATGCTTCTCCTCACCAGGAGAAGTGTGAATAAAACTTCGGGAAAAAGATAACAAATAAATATTACTAAACGTTCAAGGTTCGAATGTAATGAAGAACCAGTTGAACGTAGTTCAACTATGCAATATACATACGAAACACATTTCGGAAAACAAGAAACTCGAAATGTAATAATAAATTATGTAAGTTTACGCAACGTAGATCCACGGGAAGAATATCTAGCACTTGAAAAGGGATTTGCTTTAGATATTGTTAAAGGTAAAGAAGAATGGTTCATGTCGCGTAATACGCGAATTAAATTATCAGAAACAAATTATGATAAGTTAGATTGGCAGTTGGGGTTAGCATGGCATTCAAATATAAAAGAAATGCCTAGTATGTTTCAAAACATTTTAACAAAATATATACATCATAATAATTTCAAAAACATTTGGACTGTTAATGAAGATCATGATCGGTACCGATATATTTTATATTATCATAAAGGTAATATAGTGGCAATAACTAAAATGCTTCATTATCATCCACCATTTCCATTTGCTGATCATGACATATTAGAAACAAACTTTTTTATATGGAATTATCATGAACCTGAATTACATTTAGGAACTCTTACATTAGAACATGAGATTGCTTGGGCAAAATCATTAGGTTTAAGTTATTTGTATACTGGTCCTGGTTATGAACAAAGTAGCATATACAAATCCAAATTCGACGGTTTTCAATGGTTTAACGGAATGGAATGGAGTACCGACGTGGAAGAGTATACACTACTTTGTCAACGGGATAGTAAAATACGGAGTTTTAAAGCGTATACTGAGATTTAATCAATATACTTTTTAAATTCTTCTGGAGTAGATTCGAAGCGCCACATTGTGACCCAACTTAAATGTTCTTTTGTCCAACTTTTGTAATAGTTTGTATTTTTTGCGAGTGCTAGTGATGCGGAATTTAAAACATCCAGCCTTGCCACTAGAAACAAAGCCGCTTTGCCGAAGTTTAGTTCTAAGCCTTCGTGCGTTTCAACGTTATGTGGGTGATCATCCAATGCTACTAAATTCATAGGCATTAAGTAATCGTTGATTTCATCTGAAATCTTTTCATACTCCTCAGCGGAGTATCTCTCTGTAGGTGTAATTACTGCTAGAATTTCAACACCTTCATCTGTCCAATCATCACCAAATTCCTTTAACTTGTTAAGCAAGTCGTCATAAACAATTTCAACTCTCATTGTATTGTCTCTTAACGCCGCTTGAGCATAAGGACACGCTGGCAAATTACCAAACTCTTTGTGCTTCTTTGCTACAAAGTTGTTGATCCAATCGTATAAAGCGTCGATGATTTTATTTTGTTCAATAATATCGTTAGTCATTTATTACCTCCTATGATTAGAATTATTGTGTGGATTTTACTGCGGGGTTTTACTACGGGTGTAGTATTAATATTTAGCCTACCAGTGTAAACATAAAGTAAGTATGTTTTAGTAAAAAGGCAATCCACTTTCTTTTGTTGTTTTTAAGTTATCTTCAATAATATCAGTCATGATTTTTCTATCTTTGTGAGAGCTATTATACATTTCATTTAATGATACCCCACCTCTCATATACCAAGCTAATTTGAGTATTTCTTTTTTTATGGCCCCTACTTCTTTTTCGTAGTTATCAATTAATTGAACTACATTCTCATAGTCTAACGAGAGGAGCCTTACGCGAAAAAATTTGCATAATCAAATATTAAAGGAATATCTATCATACTTTTGCATTCAGGACATTCTGCAGTAATATTTGGTAACTCTGTTTTTGCTCTTATGTCTTCTAAGCAAGTTGTTATTTTTCTAAATAATTTTACACTTGAGTTATTAACAAATTCTACTATTTCATCTTTGTCGACTACTATTTCACCAGTTGGTAATTCTATACCTTGAACACCTGATGTTATGGAAATCATGTTTATATCAGTCATATTTCTAAGAATATCGTTATACATTGATTCACGTTCTTCTTGAGTTAACTCAGCATTTGCCGCAACATTAACTGCCTGCTGTTCCTCAAATGTTCTACGTTGCATTAATGATGTATCTAAATATGATAGTGGCTTTATATGAACTTTAATTTCTCCATATTGTATAGTAGTCTGTTCATTGTTAAATTCA
>Ga0315318_10000915_pt1 | contig 12566 bp, 16 predicted proteins | sample M1200m3416metaG_FD_203703 | JGI IMG/M metagenome (GOLD analysis project Ga0315318, IMG submission 203703) | Ammonia-oxidizing marine archaeal communities from Monterey Bay, California, United States - M1 200m 3416 | ecosystem: Environmental > Aquatic > Marine > Coastal | place: USA: California... | reverse complement strand
ATCAAAAGTGTGACAAAAAATGTTACGATAGACAAAGCAAAATTCAGAGGTGGTAAGAGTGGATTTGATGTTGGTATTGAATCAGATGCAGATTTAGGTCTTAATCCTTTAGCCAAAAAAGTAGAAAAGATTAAGAAGAAATACGGAAAGCCTGGAGTTGATTATGCTCATGTTGAACATGAAGGTCCAATGCTCGAAGAACAAACTTATAAAGACCTCAAGAAAAGAAGTCAAGATGACATTAAAAAAACTGGAAATAAGAATTTAGAAAAAACACTCAAGTTTCTTGATGATATGGAAAAGGCAGGTATCCCAGCTAAAATAATTATGAGAAATGATTTTTCAACAAATCGTATACCAGCATTTAATATAAGGGGAACAAAACTTTCTAAATTTTCACCAGCTGATTTAAAGAAAGCTAAAAAGGCAGCACGAGTTGAATCAGTAGAAGAAGGAACTAGTATTCTTCAAAAAGACATTAAAGGTTCAAATAAAATTACTGACATTGAAATTAGATTCAATGATGAAAAAGAATGGAAACGAATGGCAGATATTATTAACAAAGAACTAAGAAAACCAGGTTATAAAGGATTACCAAAACCATATTTTTCTCCTGATCCACTTCAAATTGGATTTGGTCATGCATGGGATAAGAAAGCAGAGAAATTGGGTATTGATATTAAACCAATAGTAGATTTGATTGTAAAACAAACTAAAGACCCACAGACTAGACTTAAAAGTATGTCAGAATCAAAATCAAGAGAAGATAAACTTAAAGAACAAAAAGAACACGCTAAACAATCTCCATTCAAATTAAAATCACAACAATATCCAAGAGCAGTAGCTATTAATACTGATGGATTTGGTAAAAGACACGCAACAGTAGAAGATATCATAACAGCATGTGATAGCTTCGGAATGATAATCGACAAAGAATTACAAGTAGAACAGATTCAAAAACAACTAGGAAAGAAAGGATTCATATCATATAAGACATCTGAATTAGAAGATGTGTTTGAAGAAAGAGAAACAGAACGAATGATCTTAGCTTTAGAATCTGATGTAGAAAAACAAACACCAATAGAGTATACGCAAGGTGAAATAGCTTATGCGGAATTACATGAACAAGAAATAGAATTTTTAAAGCCTGATGGAACTAAATCCGCGGGCCCAATATTAAAAATGAGTGGTAAGACTTATAATGTCAAAGATAAATTTACTGGAAAGTCCTTCACTTATAAATATAGTAACAAACTAGAGGAAAATAAAGTGGATTACGAAAAGAGTTGGACACAACCAGGAGACGGATTTCTTTCATTTAAAGAATTATCTGAAGCTAAGTTCTCACCAGCATTAATAAAGAAAGCAATTGCCATTGCAAATAAAAAAGAATTTAAACAAGGTAATTATTCTGGTGCGGCAAAAGCCATAGAGAAATTAAAGAAAGGATTATCAGATGATCCTACAGTCAAAGATGCACTAAGAGTTGCCAATGAAGATATCAATGAAGTATCATTGCATCCAGACGATATTAGAAAAACTTTTCCTAATGTATGGGCTCAGAAAGATGACAGAATGAATAGTATTCTAATGGCATTAGTTAATTTACATGGTTATAATGACAATGTAAAAGCCTATAAAAAGAATCCAAAGAGTTTCATTGATTCTCTAAAGAGAATTGGTAAGAATGATGCATCATTAAAGAAAGCAGGTCTTACTAAAAAGAACATTGGAGAAGGTTTTGATATAGATACTATTGATGAATGGGTATCTAAAGATGGTACTCGTAGACGAGTTAAAGAACGCGATCAAAGAAAATATAAGAAGGTTCAAGAATGGGAAGAAGCAGCAGAAGCCAGTGGTGATAAAGAAGCATATCAGAAATTCTTTAATGCAGCCTTAAAGAAATTTGGTGTCAGTTCACCTGATGAATTAGAAGGTGATAAGAAGAAAGAGTTTTTTAATTACATTGATAAGAATTGGAAAGCAGATCATGAAGAAGTAGATGTTCATAAGAATTATAAAGTTGATGGTCGCAGAAAGAATTTTAGAGAGAAGATGAGAAAACTTGGTTATGTTAAAGGTCAGTAGTTATGATCTTAGAAGGCAGAAAAGCACCAGATTTGGGAATGCCAACACAGGCAGGTAACAATCTTCTTTGGGGTCTTACTAGAATAGCTAAGACTAAAAGAGAATTACTTAGTATGATTGATAAGTTAGCCGTGAAAATGGGTGGTAAATACAAAGATGCTAAAGATGAGTTGATAACAAGAGCAGCTATAGATGCATTTGACAACAAAGGAAATGTTGGTCATTTAGCAAATCCAGATAGAAATGTTATGCAACAGATTAAATCCATTGCAGATTTAGGTGATGGTGAGATCATTTTACATGATAAAAAGAAAGTTAAGATGGACGGAAAGACAGCAAACAAAGTTTTGATTAGCTTAATGAATCTTAAACCTCAAGAACGCGGCAAAGTATTAATACAGATGCAGAAAACCAAAAGAGGGTTTGAGAGATTCTTAAAAGTACTAAATAGATAAATAGATAGTACAATTAAAATATTTTAATTAGGAGATAAAACAATGCCAATATGGGGAGCAACAGATTCAGACGAGTCTAAACCTAAACATTTGACAACAGCTCAAAAGAAAGAAGTATTCGCAAACGCAAGTGGGTGGGTAGTTGAAGCGGGTTCTACACAATCTGGTAATAGCAATACAAGTGCTGATCCAGAGATTTTAGTAGCAATCGGTTCACTAGCAACATCATTGGGTGCAGCAGATATTACTGAAATTGATTGGATAACTACAGCAGCAGACAAATCTGACGGATTTAGTCTTTCTGTTAGAGTATTCTTTAACGAGCCAGTAGATGTCGATACATCAGGTGGAACACCATACTGTGCCATAACTAACGGAAACGAAGGTTCTGGATCAGGTCGTGGACCACATAACTTGCCATACGCAAGTGGAACAGGTACTAATGAATTAGTATTTACATTAGCAATAGCAGCTGGAAACGCAGCCACAAACGCTGATGATGTATTGGTAGTCGGAACTAACGCATGTGCGTTAAACTCAGGTACAATTTATGATGCTGGTACTTCAAGCGCGTCAACTATTACAAATAGTTCAGCGATTGGAACAGCAGCAGGTTCAATTACAGTAACAGCTTAATTTTAGGATAACATAATGAAAAGTTTTAAAACTTACATAAGAGAAGTATCTTTGGGCACAGGTTCTAGTGGGATTGCCCGCTATAACGATAGTCTTCATAATATTAGTTCAGAAGATGTTAAAGCCAGAGTAAATACTTGGCTTCAAGCTAACAGTAATATGGAGTTCGCAACAGTAGAAGCAGCTCTATATCAACTGTCAGCTAAATTAGAACAAATTGGTATTTGTTTCATACAGTCAGAAGCGGCTGGCGACAGTGGTTCACTTAGATTACCATTAAAACAATTTGGTGAGAAACATGATCATGCTGGAGAGCACATTTTAGATGTAGAAATTCCAGAAGATTTAGTAATGAGTGTAGACTACGAAAGAATGCCAACTGGTGGATTTAGGGTAACTGGTCAGATTCAATAGATTCGTAAGTAATATATACTTACATGATGGATATTTTTGAAGAACTTAATGATGAAAACTTTACCTTATTTGCTATTCGGCATTATGACAACCCCCAATGCACATCAACTGAAGAATTCTATGAAGATATTAGAAGATTTCGATATCTAAAGAGACTTCTTAAGCGATATCACAAAACGGGTGAGTTACGGGAAAGATTGATTCTCAATCATGTTATTATATTAAGTAATGTGTTCGGAGTAGAAAACGCAATAAGAATGTTAGAGTATAAAATAGATAACGAACATTGGCCAGTACTCAAAACGTGCCTTATATATTTAAATTATATAGATGATAAATGGAAAGTAGAAATACCATTAGATCAAAAATTAATAACGAGAATGAGAGATTTATAAATGGCACAGAGAGCAATAGACACCGTAATTGTATTCAGAGTACTTAAACTTTTAACAACAAAGTGGGAAGACCAAGAAGCATTCAAAGAAGGCCTTATTGACGAGAAAGGCAAAAGAATTAAATCAGAGAAAGTAAACACTCCAGCCAGAAAAAACGCATACACCTTTCTACACAGACTCGTATTCAATCTTAAAAGACTTATAGGGTTTTTGCCTGGTGGCAAAAGTCGATTAGGTTCTTATGCAGCAGCACTATTTCTTATCAAAGAACATTGTGGTATCACTGGTACTAAGTTAGATAAAGAAGTATTTAAATATTTACAAGAATCTGGTGTACTTGAAGAAGATTTGATGGAAGAATTCATTCATATAAACAAAATACAAAATGAAAGATCATATACTCTAGTCCGATCTTTAATTATAGATGAAGATATTAATGCTGAACGAGGTGATACAATCATTCACTCAGGTGCAAAGCCTGCAGGCAAGATATATGGAGTGAGCGTATTTAAGATGTATAATATTGATAAAAATCAAATGATGTATTGTACAGGACACGATCTAAGATAATTATTTACATAAATAGTTATTATGAGAAACTATAGAAAAGAATACGATAATTATCATTCTAGACCAGAACAAAAGATAAGAAGGGCCGCTAGAAATGCAGCACGTAAGCTTTTCGCAGACGCTGATCCAGATAAAGATGTTCATCATAAAGATAACAATCCCTTAAACAACGATAAGAAAAATCTTTCTTTAGTTACTCAACACTACAACAGAAAGGAACCTCGTATAAGAGAAAAGAAACTCAAACTGGCTTTACAAAAAGAAGATGCTGCAGCTGCAGCTGATCTTAAAGCAAAACAAGCAGCTGAAGTTGATGCTCTTAAATCAAAACAAGAAGGTGAAGTAGAAGCTCTTAAAGCAAAACACGAAAGAGAGGGTGAGAGACAAAAGAAACAAGATGATAGCGAAGCTGAGTCAGAGAAAGCAAGAGACGCTAGAGAAGATGTTAAAGAAGCCACAACATTAGTTGTTGGAAATGAAGTATCAGCACTTGAAATGGTTGCTAAGAAGTTTGAAGAAATTTTAAGGAAATCAGATTTTAAGAAAAAACAAAAACTTGCATCAACAGTAGGAATAAAACTATCTAAAAGAGGTAAGAGTTTTCAAATAGAAGATATGGGAACAACTACAGGACCACATATATCAGGTACTGGTGATGATAACTCAACAGTTGTAGTAAAAAAGAAAAAGAAAGTGAAAGTGTATAAACGCGAATCATTAAAAAAGAGAATTATAGATAATGTTTTGGCCATTCAACAAGAAGTATGAACTTTGGGTAACCTATAACAAGGGCGATAGAGTTTTAGGAGAGCCGGCTCCCATTCGAGAGAGTCATAGGTTCTTAGTTAATAGAAAAATCAAAATCACACCTAAACACATAAAGTTTAAAGATGATAAGTGGCGACTTGTTGAGATAAAAGCGGCCAAACCTATGGATTATATGTTAAGAGACTTAAAGAAATGAATCAATTATTTATAGGCATTATAGTAGCTATGGGTTTGGGTGGATATTTTCTGTATCAACAGAATGAATCCCTTAAAGCTGAAAACCAAGCTTATGAATTGAGAAATCAAGAACAAGTAGCGACTATTGAAGCTCAACAAGAAAGTTTTGCGACACAGACTTCTGCTTTGAATAACATGACAGCAAGGAATGCTGAGATTGAGGGAGAGATGTCAAGATATCTTGACATTTTTCGAAGACATAATTTAAATAAATTAGCACTAGCAAAGCCTGGTCTAATTGAAACGAGAGTAAACAATGGAACAAAAGATGTATTCGACAGTATCGAGAGCGACTCTAAAGAGCTCGACAGCCTTGATAATGTTAATGGGTCTACTAACCCTGACTAGTGGTTGTTCCCTAATGGGAAGCAAGCAAGTCGAGGTTATCAGTAAACCAATAGAGATTAATATTATACAACCTACTATGCCTAGGGGTATTGATCTAAAAGAACCTTATTGGTATGTTGTTAGTGAAGCTACTATTACTAACCCATACAAAAGAAATGAAGAAGGCAAAAGAGATGAATCTCTAGGTAGAGAAAACCCTAGTTGGCCAGAAGGATACACATATCTAGATAAGTTTTTAGATGAAATGAAAAATCTTAATGGTGGTGATGTTGTCTTTGTTGCTATGACTATGGATGATTATGAACTCATGTCATTCAATATGCAGGAACTACGAAGATACATTAGAGAAGTTCAAGAAGTTGTTGTCTACTACAGAGATGTAACAATCAAAAACCCAGATGGAACGACAGAAGAAGGCGTAGGAGCATCTACTTCTACATCTAAAAGACCAACTATTGGCATCTGGCCAAGAAATAAAGAAGAATAGGCCTTGACAAGCTTGAGTTTTCTGTTATAATATAGTATAGATTATGAAAAAACAAATCTTTTGGTTAAAAGTATGTGCATTATTGTTGACAGTTATGTTAATAATACATAGTTTTGAAATATTATATGATATTATATATCATATGGATATGGACAAATTGTTCACAAAACACTAGAATTGAAAGTATGTAAAGACATAAATATAAGTAGTCATAAAGACTATGGAAGGTTTTTACTACACCTAAATAACAAAACGTAGTAATAATAGTTATTAGATAGATGATTAATAACAAATGGATAAATATGAAGTACTTAATTACAGGTATACTCGGTTTAAGTCTCTTGTTCGTTAGCGGTTGTTCAACAATTGGAACTGCTTGGGATTCAGGAGTAAAACTAGTAACTGGTGTTGTTGATGATACTGTTAACGCAACCTCAAACATTGTAGGCGCAGTCGCTGAAGATGTTGTGGATGCCGCAGCAATTGTAGCAGATACGACAGCAGGATCAGTTGAAGCAATAACAGACTATGTTGATGCACAAACCGACGAACTACAAGACGAAGAAAACCCAAACGAATAAGCTCTACTCGGAAGGATAGAACCCAAAGCGAGGGAAGCCGAGATCAGAGCTCAACACAAAGAATTGGGAATTCGATTATTACTATAGAAGTGAGAAAACCTTCTGACTTGTCGGCGGCTTCTGCTTTTATTAAAGAGTTTTGTGGTCCCACAACTCAACAATGTGAGTTAAAGATATTATTCAAAGATTGACTTGACATAACAGTAAAAACTGTTATAATAGATATATAGATTATGTTATGGGTAGATAAGAAATATCTGCGTTTGATTTCTAGCAGATTCAGAAATTCTAAATGGAAAAACGAAGATTTACTTAATCACGCGTGTCCTTATTGTGGTGATTCAGAGAAGAATCCACACAAAGCTCGTGGTTATCATTTCATTTATAAAGAGACATTTGTTTACAAATGTCATAACTGTGGTGAATCGAAATCTTTTTCAAATTTTCTTAAAGAACAAGACAACACAATGTGGAAACAATATTGTGTAGAAAAATTCTATAAGAAGAAACCACAATTCGCAGCAGTATCTAATACTGTACCAACAAAACCTCCAATATTCAAGAAAGACCCACTTAAAGAAGTAGGTTGTATCAAGGCGATTGATGCCCCAAAAGCTAGAGATTATTTAAGACATAGAAAAATTCCATCTCATAGATGGGACGAATTATACTATATTGAGAATAGTCAATCTCTAAGTAAACTGGATTATAAGTATAAGGAAAGAGTATTAGGAAATGATCCAAGATTAGTTCTTCCTTTCTATACAAGACAAGGAAAACTTATTGGAGTTTCTGGTAGGGCACTCAATAACAACAAACTTAGATATTTAACACTTAAATTTGATGAAAAAGAACCTCTTATTTACGGCCTTAGAACAGTCGATTACAATAAAAAGGTTTATGTTACAGAAGGCCCTATTGATAGCCTATTTTTATCTAATTCTATTGCAGTCGCTGGAAGTGATTTTCAGAAATTAAATACAATCGTACCGATTGAACAAGCGGTAGTTGTATTTGACAATGAGCCTAGAGCTCCAGAGATTGTGAAAAAGATGTCTCAAATTATTGAAGAAGGATTTGAGGTCTGTATTTGGCCAAAAACGATAAGTGATAAAGATATAAATGATATGGTATTACATGGGTTGTCTTCAATTATTATTGAAGATACAATAAACAAGAATAAATTTTCAGGGTTGAAAGCTAAGATGGCCTTGAGTGATTGGAGTAAAATTAGTGGGCGATAACGAGACACAAGTAATTAAAAGTAACGGCGATATTGCGCCGATTGATTTAGATAAAGTACATAGAATGGTAGAAGCTGCATGTAAAGATGTAGCTGGAGTATCTGAATCATCTGTTGAAATGAACTCAGGCTTACAGTTTTATGATGGAATCACTACTAAAGAAATACAAAGCATATTGATAAAGTCTGCCGCAGACTTAATTTCACTAGAAAGTCCTAATTATCAATATGTCGCAGCTAGACTATTACTGTTTCAAGTAAGAAAGAATGTGTTCAACACAAAATGGAAACATTTTAAGATATATCCCCCATTAAAAGATATTGTTACTAGAAATATTAACAATGAAGTTTATGATGAAAAGTTAATCACATATTATGATGATGAAGAATGGGATAAATTAGACAGTTATATGAAACACGACAGAGATTTCTTGTTTACATATGCTGGGCTAAGACAAATAGTTGACAAATATCTTGTTCAAGATAGAAGTAATGGGAAACTCTATGAGTCACCACAATATATGTATATGTTGATCGCTGCTGTTTTGTTCAAAGAATATCCAAAAGAAAAGAGGCTACATTATGTCAAAAAGTATTATGACGCTATTTCACAGTTTAAAATCAATATTCCTACTCCCATTATGGCTGGCATTAGAACTCCTTTACGGCAGTTTGCTAGTTGTGTGCTTGTTGATGTTGATGATTCTCTTAACAGTATTTTCAGCTCTGATATGGCTATTGGTCGGTATGTTGCACAGCGTGCGGGAATTGGTATCAACTCTGGTCGAATACGAGGATTGGGGAGCAAGATTAGAGGAGGCGAAGTACAACACACTGGAGTCATTCCTTTTCTTAAAAAATTTGAATCAACAGTCCGTTGCTGTACTCAAAACGGCGTTAGAGGCGGTTCTGCAACAGTTCACTTCCCTATATGGCATCAAGAAATTGAGGACATACTTGTACTCAAAAATAACAAAGGGTCTGAGGACAACAGAGTAAGAAAATTAGATTACTCAATTCAGATATCGAAATTGTTCTATGAACGATTTCTTAGAAATGAAGATATCACATTATTCTCACCACATCAGGTGCCAGGTTTATACGAAGCTTTCGGCACTGATGAATTTGATGAACTGTATGAGAAATACGAAAGAGCCTATTCTATTCCTAAAGAGAAAGTAAATGCTCAACAACTGTTTATGAAATTACTCAAAGAGAGAGCTGAAACAGGTCGTATCTATATAATGAACATAGATCATTGTAATAGTCATAGCTCATTTTGGGAAGATACGGCAAAGATCAGTATGTCTAATCTATGTCAAGAGATCACATTACCCACAACACCACTAACTAGTCAACATGACGAAGAAGGAGAGATAGCTCTCTGTATATTGTCAGCTATCAATGTTGGTCAAATGACTAATGATCTTAAAGAAATGCCAGAGCTATGTGACTTGGCAGTTAGGGCATTAGATGAAGTTATTGATTATCAGAACTATCCAGTCAAAGCAGCTGAACTGTCAACTAAGAAAAGACGAAGTTTAGGGATTGGGTATATAGGACTAGCACATTTCTTAGCAAAGAACAAAGTCAAGTATGATGATGAAGAAGCTCATAAGTTAGTTCATAGATTAACAGAACATTTTCAGTTTAATCTACTCAAGACGAGTGTTGAATTGGCTAAAGAAAAAGGTGATTGTGATGGTTGGAGTGATACAAAGTATTTCGGTGGGCAATTGCCGATTGATCATTACAAGAAAGATGTTGATGAAATAGTCAAGCCAGAATATGAGTGTGATTGGGAGAGTTTACGAGAAGAACTAGTATTACATGGAGTCAGGAACTCTACATTAACGGCACAGATGCCGTCTGAAAGCTCCTCTGTCGTGTCTAATGAGACTAATGGGATAGAGCCACCTAGAGACTATCTATCAATTAAGAAAAGTAAAAAAGGTCCGTTGAAACAGATAGTTCCAGGATACCCACATCTCAAGAACAATTACACATTATTATGGGATATGAAAGACAATGAAGGTTATATCAAAATAGTGGCTGTTATGCAGAAGTTCTTTGATCAAGCCATATCAGGTAATTGGTCATATAACCCAGAGAATTATGAAAACAATGAAGTCCCTTTATCAGTCATGGCGAAAGATATGTTGACATCATACAAGTATGGGTGGAAGACAGTTTATTATCAGAACACATACGACAGTAAAACAGAAGATGAGGTTATAACAGAAGAACCAACACTAAGAATCCAAATAGATGATGAAGAAGATTGTGATTCTGGTGCATGTGCGATATGACAATCTTTAATAGAAAGAAAGTAAATACTCTCAAAGAACCCATGTTCTTTGGTGAACAACTCAGTACACAAAGATATGATGAATTCAAATATCCCATATTCGACAAATTAACACAAAAACAGTTAGGTTTCTTCTGGCGACCAGAAGAAGTATCACTACAGAAAGACAGAAATGATTTTCAACAATTAGATACTGGTCAAAAACACATATTCACAGCAAATCTCAAATATCAGACACTACTCGATAGTGTACAAGGTCGTGGTCCTGCTCTAGCATTATTGCCTTATGTCAGTATTCCAGAATTAGAGGGTTGTATTATTGCATGGGATTTCATGGAGTCTATTCATAGTCGTAGTTATACTTACATCATGAAGAATCTTTATCCTAATCCAACAGAAGTATTTGACACAATACTAGATACAAAAGAAATAATCACAAGAGCTGATTCAGTCACTAAAGACTATGATGATTTCATGACTGAGGCAACGAAGTGGAAATCATATGGCAATATAGCTAATGTATCAACATACGAACTCAAGAGAAAGTTTTATAAGATGTTAATCAATATTAACATACTAGAAGGAATACGATTCTATGTGTCTTTCGCCTGTTCATTCGGATTTGGTGAGTTGAGACTAATGGAAGGATCTGCAAAGATCATTTCTCTTATTGCTCGTGATGAATCTCAGCATTTAGCTATCACTCAACACATCATCAAGAATTATCAAAACAATGAGAACGATAAACAGATGTTGAAAGTAATGAAAGATTGTGAACAAGAAGTTTACGATATGTATAGTAAAGCAGTTGAAGAAGAAAAAGATTGGGCAAGATATTTGATGAAAGACGGTTCTATGATAGGTCTGTCTGAAACTCTATTAGGGAACTATGTTGAATGGATTGCCAATAAGAGATTACGAGCCATTGGGCTCAAGCCACTATATGATCGGCCAATAAGAACGAATCCACTCCCATGGACTCAACATTGGCTGTCTAGTCGAGGACTACAGAACGCCCCACAAGAGACAGAAATTGAATCATATATAATAGGTGGTATCAAACAAGATATCAAAGAAGACACTTTTGAAGAATTTAAATTATAAGGAGATATTATGAAAGAACAAAACAAAGTACCATTAGACAGAATGGAACAACAGTGGTGGAACAGAATAATGCATAAGAAATTTCACATCGGTTGGGTGTTTGCAGTTTGTATTACTGGTATCATAGTGTGTATAGTCGCATTATCGAGACTTGTATGATTAAGATGGATCCAATATGGGCGGTGTTGTTATTGTTTATAACAGTAATAATGATTAAAGAGGCCATAACAATATTCTCATGAGCAAATGGGGTGAAAGATATGGCGGTTATAGACACGCAGGCATGAACGATAGAGTGACTTGGTGTACTGTAATCTTCTTATTCTTTTATTTTCTTGGTGCTGCATTGTGGGCTTTCAAATGAAAATATTTTCAGATGGTAGAGATTTCTTTGAGCTAGATCATCTAGTTCAGATATGGGGAAAGTCTAGTTGTCCTTTTTGTGAGAAGGCAAAGTTTATGACTAAACAATTTGGATTAGACTACATTTATCATCAGTTAGATGAAGATTTCACTAGAGAAGAATTTTTAGAGAGATTCCCTGATGCCAAGACATTTCCACAAATCATAGTAGACAAAGAATATATAGGTGACTACACAGATTACAGAATTTTTCTTAAAGGGCCACCAATGAATAGAGCATGATTGACTATTACGAAAAAAGAGAAATGAATTGTGAAGAATGTGGCTCAGTATTCGAAGTCAAACACGAAATGGGAGTTGAATACATCCCACAATACTGTACATTCTGTGCAGGAGAAATACTTCCAAGAGAAGAACGAATAGATTACGATCAAGAACCAACTTTGAATTGACAAATCAGCGAAAGCTGTTATAATAGATAGTATGAGATTTAATAAAGAATTTTTATATCATTTCAGTTGTGAAAAATGTGAGAACTGGTGGAGCTATCCAGCTGCTGCCGATTT
>Ga0315318_10000912_pt1 | contig 12570 bp, 13 predicted proteins | sample M1200m3416metaG_FD_203703 | JGI IMG/M metagenome (GOLD analysis project Ga0315318, IMG submission 203703) | Ammonia-oxidizing marine archaeal communities from Monterey Bay, California, United States - M1 200m 3416 | ecosystem: Environmental > Aquatic > Marine > Coastal | place: USA: California... | reverse complement strand
ACAACACACTCGACTGGATCGCCCGTGGCGGGGAGGACAAGGATCGGGTCGGAATCGTCGTCTTCGCTGACAACGCCAAGTACGACATCGGCTCCTCCGGTGAGTACACGCAAGGCGCTGGTGGTGGTGCCATCTTGATTCGCCACAACCCACGACTGCTGGAGATACCCGATATCTGGGGTGTCTCGACGATGCCTGTGCACGACTTCTTCAAGCCTCGGCGTGAGGTTGATACTAGGACCATCGTTGAGAATGTGCTCGACCTCGCCAGAGAGAGCGGCGAGAAGGTCAGGGAGGGGCTGGCTGAGCGTATCCTCAAGCATCTACCTAGATCCTCGAAGAAGGATGATGTGATGTTCGAGAACCCGACGCTCCAGATACACAAGGACACCCCTATTTTCGATGGCCAGTACTCGAACCGCTGCTACTCAGAGTCGGTCAAGCAGGCTTTCATCAACTTCCGTATCAAGGCTATCCGTGAAGGTAGGTACGACCCCGAGTCCGATGAGATACTCACAGAACAGTGGAGCCGAATCATCGTCCACCTGCCTTACGCCTTCCAGGGCAAGAGGATGTTTCCCGACGTTTTCCGCCACGACCGCCGGCATCTGCCGATGTGGGAGGGAATCGTATCGGAGATTGGCCCCGAGCCGTTTCCGGAGGATTTCCCAGACACTCCCGAGGGGATCGAGGAGTTCGAGAAAGCAAACGATACATACCGCCGACTGATATCCAAGACTGCCGAGTTCAAGCAGTTCGTTGACGAGCGCATCGAGAAGACCACGAGGGCTTCCAGCCTCATCGGGAACCAATACACCGGCTCCATTTTCCTCGCACTGATGTCTTCGATGGAGTCCGATTACATTGAGAACGTGGATATGACCGGCGAGAAGCTCGGATTGTGTGGGTACGGTTCAGGCGCCAAGGCAAAGGTCTTCGAGGGTGAGGTACAGCCGCAGTGGCGCGAGATCTCCTCACGATTCCACCTCTTCGAACGCCTCTCATCCCGCCATCCAATCAACAAGACGGTTTACGAGGCGCTACACCGCGGCTCTCGCAAGCGCTCGGTCGTCAAGCCCAGCGACGAGTTTGCCCTCGTTGGTATCGGCGGCGATGGACAACTCGAGGGACAGCGCGAGTACCGCTGGGTCGAGTAATTCCTCAACTCGAGAGTATGTCTGCCAACTCATCGAGGAACCTATCAACCTCGTCCATTGTGTTGTAGTGCAGCACGCCTACGCGCAGCACGCCCTCTGGCTCGAGGCCGAGAGCCTCGGTGAGCTCAAGGGCGTAGAAGTTCCCCTCCCAGACGAAGATACCGCGTTCCGCCAGTGCATCAGCAATCAGTTTTGGACTCATCGAGTCATGGGTGAAGGAGACCGTGGGCGCCCTTTCGGTCTTGCGCTCAGAGTCGGTGATACCCCAAATCCTGATTCCATCGAGGGCTTGCAGCCCGTCTATCATCCTCCAACACAGTGACTGCTCGTACTCTTCGATGGCTTCGAAGGCGCATCCTAGTGCCTCCCTCCGACTCAAGTCACCATCAGAAACGCAGCGCCCTATCCAGGTGATGTGTTCGATGGCCGCAATGGTGCCGGCCATCGCCTCGTGACTCTGAGTCCCGGTCATCCATCGGAACGGGATCTCCTCGGTGGCGACCCGGAGCTTGGCCACCGGTAATTCGGCGAGCCTTTCCGAGCGGCCCCACAAGACTCCTTGGTGGGTTCCGAAGAACTTGTACGAGGAGCAGGCGAGGTAATCGCAGTCCATCGCCTCAACGTTGATGAGACAGTGAGGCGCGTAGTGCACCGCATCGACGAAGACCTCCGCACCGACGGCATGGGCCTTCTCGGCGATTCCGGATACGTCGTTGATGGTGCCAGATAGGTTCGAGGCAGCACCGACGGCGACGAGGACGGTATTCTCGTTGATTGAGTCCTCAAGAGAAGATAGATTGTGAGTACAGTCATCGGGGTTGATGTTGACTCGACGAAGAGTAGCGCCCGACCACTCCGCAGCCAGCATCCACGGGCGCACGTTTGAATCGTGGTCGAGTCGTGTGACCACGACTTCGTCGCCCGGATTCCAAGTCCTACTCAGGGCGCTCGCCAGCTGTATGGTGAGGCTGGTCATGTTCTGGCCGAACACTATCTCTCTGTGATTCTCACAGCCAACGAAGTCGGCGCAGGCCAGCAATGCGTCATCTATCAGGCGATCCGTTTCCACAGAAGTCGCGAACGACATGCCGACGTTGGCGTTCTGGTGCAACAGATAGTGCCTGACGGCATCACCGACCGAATCGGGGGACTGACTGCCCCCGGGTCCGTCGAAGAAGATGGCTTGACGACCGTCGACCATGCGTTGCAGGCCCGGAAACTTGGAGCGCACCTCGTCGATTGGGAAAGCGGCCATGAAACACCTCATTCTGGCGCTATTGAACGGTTGATGACGATTCTCTGCACTTCTTGGGTGCCTTCGTAGATTTGGGTGATTTTGGCGTCTCTGAAGAAGCGCTCGACTGGGAAGTCCGTGGTGTAGCCGTAACCGCCGAGAACCTGCACCGCTCTCTCCGAGACCCACATAGCCGTATCCCCGGCGAACAGCTTGGCCATGCTCGCCTCCTTGGTGTGCCTCGGAGATCCGTCCTCGTAGTGCTTCTGCTTAGCCCAGGCGGCTTTGTAGACCATCAACCTAGCCGCTTCGGTACGGGTGGCCATGTCGGCGAGGTAGTTGCCGATGCTCTGGTGGTGGGCGATGGGCTTGCCGAAGGCAATTCTTTCGTGAGCGTAGTTCAGTGCCGCCTCGTAAGCGCCCTGAGCGATGCCCAGTGCCTGTGCGGCGATCCCTATTCTAGAATTGTCGAGGGCATTCATGGCGATGGGAAATCCATCGCCAGATCCTTTCAGGACATTCGCAACAGGCACCTTGCAGTTTTCCAGCAGTAGAGAGCAGGTGTCACTAGAACGGATTCCGAGTTTGTCCTCCTTTTTGCCGACAGAGAAGCCTTCGAACGACTTCTCGACGATGAAAGCGGTTGTTCCACCGTGCTTCTTCTCGCCGTAGTCAGGATGGCCGACGTCCTTGGCGAAAAGCACGTAGATGTCGGCATTCGCTCCGTTGGTAACCCACATCTTCTCGCCGTTGAGCATGTAGTGACTACCATCGTCGCTCAGCTTGGCCTTGCAACTCAGAGCCGCCGCATCAGTCCCCGCACCGGCCTCGGAAAGCGAGTAGGCGCCGATATCGCTTCCAGCAAGGCGCGAAAGGTACTCCTTCTTCTGCTGCTCGTTACCGTGCAGTGCGATGGTTTTGGAGCACAGTCCGACATGGACGCAGAACATCACGGAGAATGATGGATCAACCCTTGCGAGTTCCTCGACGATGATGGCTTCGGAGATGTCGTCGACGGGGCTGCCGCCGTAGTTCTCGGAGATTGTGATTCCCTGCAGTCCGGAATCGCAGAACGCGCGCCATTCGTCCAAAGGAGCTGCTTGCGCCTTGTCCCTCTCGAGGCATGTGGGCGCCAGAACCTCTTCGGCAAAGTCGCGTACCATAGCGCGAATCATACTCTGTTCTTCGGTCTCGCTGAAGTCCATTGCTCTCCCCGCTCAACCGAGGCGGGTTATGTTGTTAACCCCTCTTGGTCGCTATTTCTGAGTGCATGGGGAATCGAATAGTTCAAATTGGTTATCTGAGCGCGCGGTTCGGAATCAATATGGCAGACGGTGATTTTTTCGAATTTAGCATCGCTCATGATCGCAAGTACACACTAGAGCACCTGTGGCTTCAGGTGCTTGATGACAAGGCCGAGACTGTCAAGATCGGAATCAGTGAGTTCCTACGTGCGGAGTACGGCGACATCGTACGCGTAGTGCTGACTCGTCCGGAGGATGATAGCGAGTTCAAGCTCGTATCGGATGCAGAGATCAATGACGACGACTCCCCCGGAATGATGGGCAGTGGTGACGAGTTAGGAGTGGAAGACCTGCTGATTACAGTCCAAGCCAACTACGACGGGGATATGGAGACGATTCTGATCAACTCCCCAGTCCCATGCAAGATCCTTGAACTGAACGGCGAAGTCGAGGACAATCCCGATCTTGTCAATGACGATGCCTACGGCGATGGTTGGTGCATGATAGTCAAGCCACATGATTTCGACGAGGACCAGTTCCTCGATCAGAAAGAGTACATCGAAATGCTCCACGAGCTTCCCTAGGGCCAAGACAGGGCCGGCCACTCCTCGTGGTCCGAATCGTTCCAGTCTAGTTCTCCAAGCAGGGAGAGCACCTCATCACCAGACGATAAGTCGCGCTCGACCTGCACCCGGTGCAACCAGCCTTTGAGTCGCCCCATTCGAGGACCCGGCTCAAGCCCGGTCGCATCCATCAGCATATTTCCGTCGACCAGTGGTTCGTTTCCGGGCCCGAGGGCTTCCAGCGAGGATAATGCGCTTCTGAATTCTCCGACATCGCGCCCCAATCCCTCGGAATAGGACACGAAGAACTCCTGCCAAGCCTCCGGGAGGGCCGCCTTGAAACGCCTCAAGCTTCCGATTTCGGCCAATAGAGAGGCGCTTGCCGCATCATGCAGGAAGGAGATTGCCATCAATGGCCCCTTTGCTAGGGCCAATGCCTCTCGCAGTTTCTCTGCTAGCGCATCGCCATCATCGTCCTCAGCACTGCACAGCATTGCGAGATTGACCACGAAGTCACTACCGAATGCCGGCTCGGTGGTAGTACGGATTCCAGACAGGACCTGTTCTAGGGCCCCGCTCTCGCTCATCACCGCTATGATCTCACTCACGTTGCCACCAGTGAGAATATGCTGCATCTCCATCCCGATCCTCTCTCGTGAGACTCTCTCTAGCATCTCGCTGCATTCCATCACAGCAGTTCTGAGCTCGGGTTCCATCTGACGCACCCCACTCTCTGAGTCGAGGAATCGGAACGCACGCATGATACGCAAACCGTCCTCTCCCAGCCTCTCTCTGGCATCTCCAACGGAGCGCAGAACCCCAGCCCTGAGATCAACAACTCCGTCGTGAGGGTCTATTCGATTGCCATCGGCATCGATTGCCATCGCGTTGATGGTGAAGTCACGGCGAGCCAAGTCTTCTTCGATGCTGCTTCCGAAAACGACCTCGTCTGGCCTCCTGCCATCGCCGTAGGTGCCTTCGCTGCGCAGGGTTGTGACTTCCCAACTTGGCTCACCGGCAACACCCTCATCCAGCCTCACTACAACGGTCCCGTACTTCTCTCCAACCATCAGCGTGCGAGGGAAGAGTTCCTTGACCTCGGCGGGGAGCAGACTGGTGGCGATATCGAGGTCGGTGTCAGGACGACCAATTATCGAGTCCCTAGCCCAGCCTCCTACGATCCAAGCCTCACCGGCAGAACGCAGTCTGGCGAGGACCTGCGTATCGGCTTCGCTGAGGTGCTCCAACGCGTGCTCCATGGTGCGCCGACGGACTATCTGCCATGATTGCTTCGGGCGTTAGGCATATTGGCTAATGGCCCGTCGGACCGCTGTGAAGGTAGAACTAGTGCCTATCGAGGTCCTCCGTCCGCACGAGCAGGTCGTGCCAGACAAAGTGGACCAGTTGGAGAGAATGACCCTCCGTTGGAAAGCTTTCACCAAACCCCTCTTGATTGACCGGAAGACGGGCACTATCCTAGATGGACACCATCGCACCGAGGTGGCCAGACGATTGAAACTGAAGTGCCTGCCTTGCGTATCTGTCGACTATCTCGATGACGACGGCATCATCCTCCATATTTGGCCCAAGAGCGGCAGGGATTCCTTGGACAAGTCGGAAGTCATCGAAGCCGCACTATCTGGCGAACTTTTCCCCCCCAAGACCTCAAGGCACCTGCTCTCTGACCACCTGCCGCCGATATCCGTACCTCTGTACCGGCTAATGGAGCCGGCAACTGGAGATGTCGAGGGCAACTAGCCGCTCCATCTCAGATGAGAGTCAGGGAACGAGATCTTCGTGCCCACCAGACATTCCAGGCCCCTCATCGTCCGGAGAGCCCGGATTGGCCAATTCGACCGACATGTAATCTCCGAACAGTGGCCACATGGGGCCGAGCCACTCCATTTCCATCAGTAGCAACTCCATCACAGGGTGTTCGAGAATCTCGTCCTCGGTCGAATCCTCATCGAGCGTAGGCAGGTCGGCAGGGAGCTCTCTGAGGGAGATGATTAGACCTTCGAGGCGAGTTAGCGTTTCATCTTCGATCTCTATGACCTCGGACATCAGACCCAACAGGTCCTCTAGGTGATCTGCTAGTGAGTGCGGGTCCAGTGGAGAGCGCTCCGACTCGCTGAGGTCCATCGGCCCGAACACCACACCACCTAGGTCCGTGTCAATCCACTCGTCACCCTGCTTCTCGCGCTTGAGAAGCCTCTGGTGCACTGGCCCGCCGAAAGGACCGAGTACGAAACCACCATCCTCGACCAGCGCTTCGATCTCGGGCGGTAATATTCGTACAGACCCAGTGACAAGTACCCTATCTACGCGCCTGCTCAGACCGTTCCACCCTTCTAGTGCCTCGGGAGGAAGTACGGTCAGTAAACCCATTGAGTCGAACATTTCCAGCCTCTCGCTGGTATGCAATAAGACCTCATCATGCGGCTCGATGATGGTCACGACGCCGTCTGGGCCGAGCATGCAGTCCAGCAGGGCAGCGAGGTAACCTCCCTTGGAGCCAAGCAGCAGGACATGCTGAGCCTCTCTAATTTCCAAGTGGTGTAGCAGCGTTGCCACCATATGCGGGGCAGAGATGGTCTTGGCGGCACCTTCCTCAGTGACTAGGAACGGGACCGGCCTGTCCCCTAGGAATGGCTCCAGACTGTGATCGGTGAAGCAACTCGGGTCCACGGAGTTCATCGCCTCCTCGATACTATCGTCGAGAGGGACACCAGCGGCCCTCAGCCGCTCAATCAACTCCAAAATCTCCTCCATCCGTGCTCCTCCGTGCCAATGGTTCGGCCGCAGAGGATTTGAACACAACGCTTCTGCGCTCTCCTAGGGTCCGTGGTCTAGGGGTTATGACGTCGCTCTTACAAAGCGAAGATCGCAGGTTCAATTCCTGCCGGACCCACCAAATCGAAATCTCCGGCTCAAACGAACAATCCGCCGTACTTCGCCCCGATTGGCAACAAGATAGCAACTGAAACTCTCAAGAGTGTCGGCTATGGCCGGAGAACGTGGTCGAAGAGACTGCGGGACTGGCTTCCCGAGTGACCCGGCGCCTGCGCAAGCGAGAGTGGACCGTATCCACTGCCGAGTCATGCACTGGTGGGTTGCTAGCTTCATTGATAACCGATATTTCAGGAGCCTCTGAGTGGTTCAAGCAGGGCTGGGTAGTGTACTCCAATGAGTCCAAGATGCGCGAGCTCGGGGTCGAGAAGGCCGCCTTCGATGAGGGCGAGGCCGGGGCAGTCTCTCATCAGGTCGCGATTCAGATGGCCAAAGGCGCCCGGTACCAGTCGGACTCCGATGTGGCCATCTCAATAACTGGAATAGCCGGCCCCGGCGGGGCCACAGCCGAGAAGGAGGTCGGGAGAGTCCACGTGGCGGTGGTGACGGGTGATTACTTCCTAGTAAGGAGAATGGATTTCGGAGAAAACGACCGTCTCGACAACAAGCGTTCCTTCGCAGCTTTCGCCCTGCGACTCGCCCTCGAGGCCCTAGACAGGGTTGTCGAGGTCGAGGAGAGGGCCTCTAAAGCCACAACCAGTGAAGAGGGGTCGTCTTCCATTGACACCTCTGAGTTCGATCCCTCTGACGAGGAGTGGGAGGGCAGCATGAGGTGGAAGGGCTCGAAGAAGACGGTCGCAGAAGAGATTTCCAAGGTCGACCTCGCTTCTCTCACAGACTGGGACGAGTGAACGGTGCCTGTGGCATCGATAGCAGATTTCAGGCGATATCATCATGAGCGTCCCTAGAACTGCTCCGGCGGATGACTGGTCAGGATTGGGCAGAACGGCAGCGAGTACTCGCCGCCGCTGGACTGCTGGTGATTGGGAGGGCCGCACAGGAGAAGGTCCAGAGTCTGCCGGACCTAGCGCCGCTGATTGAGGCGGCTCAGAGTTCCAATGTCGTGATGCTCAGTGAGAGGGCGATTGACGAGATATTGACTCTGGTGCCGACCGAGAGGACCATCGAGACTCCGCCAGCAACCCTCAGGACCGCGCAGGCTACCTTAGCCGACCCGGAGAGCCACTCTCCTCTCGGCCGCACACTGGCTCCTGTCGTGTCCACTGAACCCACCCCTGCCCCCCGCCGTCATGGGCTCTCGCACTACAGCCTCGACGACTTTCCGATGGAGGCCAAGGACGTTGATTCCGAAATCGAGATCCACTTCGACATTACCGGCCACTCTACAACAGAGGGCAAGATGTTCGACATGCAGTCCTGCTTCACGGACCGCTTGCGGCAGATTCGCCAGATGATGATTGTAGGCCGCTCCTTGCCACGTCGGCCCATCAGTAACTCCGAGGCGTGGCGCAATAGGCAGCGCTACTCCAGCACCGATTATGAGATCACTCTGGTTGGACTGGTGAGTGAGACAAGGTGGGCGAGGTCGGGCAACTTCAACTTCGTAATCGAAGACGAGACGATGCAGATCCGATGTTCACTGAAGCCGCCATCAGGGGCTTCAAACCTCCATCCCGCCTTGGACGGACTGATGAACGACGACGTGGTCGGAGTCAGCGGGCACTTCCTGATAGGGGAGAGAAATCCCTTATTCCTAGCCAATGACATACACATGCCGCCCCTGGGTCGGCACTCCAAGGCCACTGCCAGTGAGGACGAGGCTGTCTCAGCCGCTTTCCTGTCCGATGTCCACGTCGGCAGCAAGACATTCCTAGCCCCGCAATGGGAGAAGATGATCGAGTGGTTCAGGACCGACCCACTGGCTCGGACTGTGAAGTACTTCGTGCTGAGCGGAGATGGAGTCGACGGGGTGGGGATATACCCAGGTCAGCAACGTCATCTGGCCATCACTGACCTGTTCAATCAGTATGGGGAGTTGGCTAGGCTGCTCGAGGGCCTGCCCGACTGGGTCGACTTGATGATACTGCCTGGCAACCACGATGCGGTCCGTCCGGCGGAGCCGCAGCCGGCATTGGACCCCGAGATCCAGCAGGACTACTCCGACGCCGTGTTCGTCGGCAACCCCTGCGACTTCAGCCTCCACGGAGTCCGTATCCTGTCTTATCACGGTAAGAGCATAGACGACTTCGTCGCAGGCCTGCGATCGGTCACCTATTCAACTCCCGAACTGGCGATGAAGGCGATGCTGGAGCGCAGGCACCTTGCACCATCGTGGGGGGGCAAGACCCCACTGTCTCCAGAGCCCGAGGACCGGATGGTCATCTCGACCGTGCCCGACATATTCGTCACCGGTCACGTGCATGGCCACTACGCTGGCAATTACAAGGGAACGACGATGATACACAGCTCCACCTGGCAGGATCAGACGGACTATCAGCGCATGCTGGGATTCCAGCCCAAACCCTGCATCCTGACGGTAGTCAACCTGCACACACACGCGACGGCTTCAATCCCCTTCGCCTGAGTCTGGAAACTCTTCGCCGTCGAAGATATGCGGCCACAGTGCTCGCAGGTCCCCTTCTAGGACGACGGGGACCCCCGCCGCCTCAAACGCGTCGACCGCCCTCTGTCTGGCAGGATTGAAACCTATGAAGCTAGAGCCGGGGATCATCATCGAGAGGTCAGTGCTTGAATCGCCCACCGAGACGATGCTTTCAGGTTCCAGTTCCTTGATTCTCGCGAGCTTCTCGACCAACAGCCCCTTCTCGTGAGAGTTCACTTGAGTGGGCGCAGGCCCGCGCAGCATTCCCTCGTCATCCCAATCGAATCCGTTGGCAGCCCAGTCGTCGACCTTCAGCATGTCAGCGATGGTGCCCACGAAGACATCCACACCGGCAGACACGATGGCCACGAAGACCCTCCGAGACTGCAACGCGCGGACCGTTTCGCGCGCCCCGGGCATCAGCGTGATACCAGAGTAACAGCGCATGATATCCTCTCTGTGGATCTCGGGCTGCACCTCAGTCCACAGGCGGATGTCGTCAGCCATGAACTCATCATCGCTGATCTCTCCATTCAGGAAGCGCTCAAGAGTTTCGAGATTCTCGGTACCAAAGTGGTCGTGGATATTCTGCCATGAGGAGCCGTTGTCGGTCAGTACACCGTCGCAGTCGAAGACGACCGCTCTGACATCGCTCATGCAGCCGTCGTGGCGTGGGCGTGTATAGTCCCTGCGAGGGAGATGGGTTGATGACCGTCAGGGAACTCGCCTCAGCATGACCGGCCAAGGCAAGGCAGTGAAGGTCAAGATGCTGTTCTTCGGACCCTTGGCTGAGAGGCTAGGAGAGCGTGAGATTGAGGTTGCTTTGGAGCACGGAACGACAGGCAATCAGTTGATTGAGCGCTTTGAGTTGTCCGATTTTCTCGATTCTGGTCTCAGGGTCGCTATCGACGGGCAGATCGGAGCACCTCTGGATACTCCTCTGAGGGATTCATCCGAAGTCGCCTTCCTCCCGCCGGTTTCCGGCGGGTGAGGCACAATCCGGCCGAAGCATTTGAACGAGAACACTTCCACCTAGAGTCGATAACATGGCCATAGGCACCATTGAGATAGCAATCCTCGTTATATTTGGAATAATCGTGTTCGGAGCGAAGAGGATACCCGAACTTGCTCGCAGTGTGGGCCTTGCCAAGGGCGAGTTCCAGAAGGCTGTGGAAGAAGGCGTTCAGCCATCTTCCGCCGAGCAGGACATGGATCGAGGCGGGATGACCGAGGAAGTCTCGAACGAGAACGAGTGATTCACTCCCTGCTGCGCCTGAGTCTCAGCACAGCTCCGCAATCGGGGCAGTTCCCAAGTTCCTCCTTGCCGGCGTGAGGTGCATCCGGATGTGGCTGTATCGCACCGCAACCTGTGCAGCGCAGTTCCCATGTCCACAGAGCTTGAATCCCCTCCATGGTGACCGATAGCCATGGGATCTCCCCTCCCTCGCATAGGTTCTGCAGCCTGTAGTCGTCCGTCACTAGGGTCGCATTCTTCTCTATGGAGAGTGCGAGTAGCTCGAGGTCGACCGGTGACAGGCCAGCCATGTCCCCGGTCTGGGTCGCAAGTTCGCTGGCCTGTGCGAGCGCAGCACTCCCGGGAGTCACCCATTCGAGGCCAATCGAATCCAGCAGCATCTCCCTGTCGGGCGAGATGCGACCAAGTTCAGATCTCTGGGAGGGTACCACTAGGCCACCCCTCATCCGCTCCATAGGCCATGCGATGAGCGCAGCGGTGTCCAGCACCTCGCCTACTGCCACAGCAATCCGTAGCCCCGCTGCGCTATCAGGGGTCCCCTCCGCGCTCGCACGCTGTCCGCAGGAAGCAATGTTCATCCCGAATCGAACGGACGAAGGTACGTGTTCAAGGGCATCACCGACTCGATAATCGAATGGGCGGGGGAATGGGGCCTGCTGGGTCTTGCCGTCGTATCGGCCTCCGAAGCAGCCCTTCAGCCAGCACCGCCCGACTTGCTGGTCATCCCTCTGGTCCTAGGGGCCGATAGTTCCCTCGATATCCTAGCCATCGTTTTGGTCGCTACCATCTCAAGCGTCGTAGGGGCAGTGGGGGGCTATGGAATCGGCGTTTACGCTGGCAGACCGATACTCGAGCGATTCGCCAGCGATGCAACAGTTACCAGACTCGATGTCCTGATGGTCAGGTACGGGTCTGCCGGCATCTTCCTCGCCGCGGTCTCTCCAATACCTTACAAGGCACTGGCATGGGCAGCGGGAGCCGGCAGGATGGACCTCAGGCTGTTCATCGCAGCGGGTCTCTTCGGCCGAGGGATAAGGTTCGGTATGGAGGGAATAGTGCTTGGGATATGGGGCGAGGAGTTTCTCGGTCTGATTGAGGACCCGCTTGCATGGCTGGGAGGGGGAATCATCGGTTTGGCTCTGTTCATACCCCTAGCGCGCTGGTGGTCCGCGCTAGCAGAGCCTGCAGACAATGGGAAATGATTCCTGACAAACGCGACAACCCACGACCCTTAACCCATCCAAGCCTCTCCGGTATCGCATGGGAAGGGCGCCAGCGTATGCGCGACGCGCTGCCACGCTAGGCGTCACGCTGGCGATTCTGGTTATCCTAGCGACGCCATCCGTTGCAGCCGATCAGGAGGCCATCTGGGTGCGCACCTCCCCGGGGGTGTGGATGCTCGAGGACTCGCAGGGCCTGCTTCACCAGCCGCAGCCCGAGGCCGGCCTGTTCCTGAGCCCCTCGGAAGGACGCACCGTTGGATTGGAACTGAGCGATGCTCTGGCGGGAATCTGGACTATCACGGACATGTGGTTCGTGGCTGAATCAGAGGGTCAGCCCCCGGCTGATTCCGGACAGCAGTCTGAATCCTCCCGATTCTTCCTCTCTCTGCCCGCGATGTCCTTCGCTTCCACCTTCATCGCCGTCACTTTCCTCTCCCTAGCTCTAGTCGCAGCCAGAGATGAGCCTACTCGGGCCAAGATA
>Ga0315318_10000909_pt1 | contig 12583 bp, 9 predicted proteins | sample M1200m3416metaG_FD_203703 | JGI IMG/M metagenome (GOLD analysis project Ga0315318, IMG submission 203703) | Ammonia-oxidizing marine archaeal communities from Monterey Bay, California, United States - M1 200m 3416 | ecosystem: Environmental > Aquatic > Marine > Coastal | place: USA: California... | reverse complement strand
ACTTCCAGATCAGCTTGCCAGTCTTCGCCTCGAGGCAATAGGCCCATCCATCCTCGCTGCCGAAGTAGAGCTTGCCCTCCCAGAACATCGGCGTGCGGTAGATCCCCGCGCCGGAAAAATACTCCCAGTTCTTCTTGGCCGTCGCGGCGTCCAGAGAGACCACCCGGCCCTCCACCGAGCTGGTGAAGTAGACGCTGTCGCCGGCGGAGATGATCGGCAGGTTGTACTTGCTGCATTCGGGAAAACCCGCGCGCGTCGGATCGCGCGTCGGAACGGGCGCGTGCTTCGACTGGCGGGACTTGAAGGCCCAGACCTGTTTGAGGGGAAGCTGCAGCTTCTCAGGAGTGACCGCCCGGCGAAGCCTGTCCCTGCGATAGGTCGGCCAGTCGGCCCCTGGAAGGGAGACCGTCAGGAAGAGCAGCACAAGAACAAAGGACGCGCGAAGTCGGTTCATGTCGCTTCTCCTGGCGGAAAGTGGCGGAAAAAGCCTCTAAAGATAACTACCTCTACCGCGCAGTCTATTCGCGAACGACCTTTCTGACCAGAAAAAGAGAGACTCCCCTCTTCGTTTCCCCCGGAATCCTACTCGTCTTCGTTGCCTGCCGGTCCAGTCGGAGTAATGTCGATGGGCGGAATGAGATCTCCTATGCCGATCACATTGTTGGATTCAATGCGAAGCTGAACCGACTGGGATCCATCATCACCCACCTCGACATGATGGAATACCCCCGTTCCACCCCCCATTGCATCACTCAACCCACGCTCGTTCTCGGACAGCTCAAGGTAGGCCCGGGCCTGGTCCTGATCGAGAAACTGCACGAACTCGTTGTCCAATTGCTCACCGAGATTCTTTCTCTGCTGCTCCATGTTCTTCACGTGCGCCGCGATCTGCTCAGGATTTCCGATCTCCCAGAAGGGCTTGCCCTCCGGTCCCTTATGCAGCAGGTCGGCCTCCTTGCGGTAATGTTTGAGGATCTCGTGGTATTTGTCCTTCTGTCCATCACCCAGGTCGAGCTTCCCGGCCAGCGAGTTGACCCGGAAATTGTAGGCTCCATAGGGTCCCTTGAACATCTCACGCCGCTCTGTCTGCCTCCGGCGCTGGAGATTCTTCTGAAGCTTGCGATCGTCCTCGATAATTCCCGTGACGTACTGCCGGACATCCTGCTCGCCGCCTTTCAATTCGAGGAGGGCCGCCAGGCGCTCCCCGGTGGAAGTCGCGGGATCGGCCGAAGTGTTCCCGGCCGGTATTCCCCCACTCCCTCCTCCCACGGGAGAATCATCCCCAGCCGAGACAACCGTCGCCGCGGACGGCGTCTCCAGTCGAGGAAGCTCCTCTACAGTCACAGCCAGGCTGTCGAGGCGAGCCTGGATGCTATCGAGTCGTCGGGCAAGATCCAGTGTTGCGGATTCGTCTGAGGTAGAAGACACCTGTTGCGTCTCGTTCACAGAATTGTAGATCACACAGGTCAGCACAGAAAAGAAGACCGACAACGCCACAGTCAATACTGTATAGACTTTCATAACGAATCCCCTGATTCCGAAACAACTCGATTTGCCGACTATAAGGATAACAACCACCCAGACGGTAAGAAAGCCGGGAATCCTATAGCGCAGGAGATACACGGTACGACCACCGCTAAATACCCAAACTCGCCTGTTGAGAGAGATGATGCCCTGCTAACTCCTGCAAATACCAGTTTGGTATGACATACATTAATCACCTGAACGAAACAAAAGTTTGGTCTGTAAAGTGCTATGGCTGAAATATTTATGACTATTTTTTTGCTTCCGGAGCTGTTGGATTTTATAGTATGCGCCTCAGTTGACGATGAAGTGAAGCTTGAAGGGAACCCGAAAAAACGATGAATTCACACCGTGCCCCTGCCCTCCCATGGCGGCCCGAAAAACTACCCCCTCCCAGGCTGTCCTTCCGGATGCTTCTTTTTGTCGCAGCCCTTGGCTCCTTCGGCTGCCGGGGGGTCGAATACCATCAGAAGCAACGCTTCTCCAATGCCATCATGCTTTTTGATCCAGACGGCTCCGAGATCCACTTCCTTCAGAAGACCTACTACTCTCGCGAAGGAAGCGCCGGGGGGATCGGCGCGACGGCAGGAGGCGGTTGCGGATGTTATTGAAGAACTGGCCGCTCACCTTCGCCCTGGTACTCCTCGCAGGCCTCACCATCCTGGTCCCGGGCTCCCTTTTCGCCTGGCAGGAGAAGAACGCCGAGGAGGTTCTCGAATCCAGCCAGAACCCCGCCTTCTCCTCCGAAGCCGGCCATGGCTCGGTCTCCTTTGGTCTGAACTACTACGGCAATGGCGACAACGGCGATGGAAATCCATTCCTCGATGAGACCCTGACAGACCTCGAGCCCGTGATCATATTCGACTACAACGTCACGGATCGTTTCTCGATCAACGGAACCCTCTCCTATGACTATGTCTCCAGCGCTTCCATCGACCGCCTGGAGAACCTCGGGTACCAATCCGGAGCGACCGGAGACTACTACTACGGTGCGAGCCTTGGCGGAGCCTATAAGCTCAATCCCGATCTACGCCTTGGCGGCAACCTCAGCTTCAGCACCGAGTACGACTATAACTCCATCGGCCTGGGTGGTTTCGTCGCCAGGGATCTCAACAATAAGAACACGACACTCAAGCTGAACGTGAACGCCTTCCAGGACTCCATCGACATCATCCGCTGGAATGGAATCCAGAATGAAGGAACCGATGACCGCACAACCTTGAGTCTCACCGGTAACTGGTACCAGATCATCACTCCCTCGACTCATTCGGAATTCGGAATCTCAGCCACTCACCAGACCGGATTCCTTGAGACAGCCTACAACTTCGCTGTCATCGAAGATCCCGACGAAGACATGATCTCAACGCAATGGCGGCTCGACCAATACGTCAATGGGCATATCGAACAGGAAGAGCTCCCGGACACACGCACCAGGGGCTCCATCTTCGGCCGGGTGCGTACGAGCCTCAGCCCATCAACGTCCGTCGAGATGGGCGGACGCCTGTATGCCGATTCGTGGGGGATTTCCAGTGTCACCATCGAGCCGAGACTCTACCAATGGCTCATCGAGGACAAGCTGAGCGCGCGGCTGCGCTACCGCTTCTATGCCCAGACGGCAGCTGATGACTACTCCGATCATTTCAACCTGGTCACCCCCGAATTCAGAACGCAGGACTCCGATCTCGGCGACTTCAACGCCAACGGAGCGGGGCTCAAATTCTCCTGGTACTTTTCCAAAACCCTGCGATTTGATATTTCCGGTGACTATATCCAGAGAAGCGATGGAATAGACCAGGTCCTCGGCGCCGTCGGGTTCAACTGGTCATTCTAAAGCGAGAAACAGGGGTAAAAATGAACCTGAAACGATGGAACGTCCTCCTTTTGATCCTGTTCGCAGGCTGCATTTTTACGGGCTGCAATGGAAACACCCCCGCGGAACGAAACGACCTGGCCTCTCAACCTGCGCATAAAACCCCAGCGGGTCTGAAAATCCAGGACATGACGGGCAGACCTCACGATCTGGACAGCATCCTGGCACAGGGACAATCGGTCGCTCTCGTCTTCTGGCAAACCTGGTGCAAGCCCTGCCTGCGTGAGATGCCTGAATTAGCCAGGGTCGACCGCCAGTATTCTCCCCGGATTCGCTTCTACGGTATTGTTTCCGGCGCTGATGAAGATGTAGACGATGCCAAGGTGAAGAGCCTCGTAGAACGCCTCGGCGTAGGTTATCCCCAGGTGCGAGATCGAGACCTGCGGCTGTCTCGAGGCTTCAAAATCGACGGCACCCCCACAATTGTCATCCTGGGTCCTGGCCGATCTGTCCTTTACCGTGGACACCAGCTTCCGGATAATTGGGCCGTGTTCACAAAACGGGACGGCTGAAGGCCCCCACACCGGAACCGGCTAATTCCACCGGCGGAACCCCACGATATGATCAAGAGACCCATCCTGAGAGGAATGGCAGTGATATTGTCCATGACGGCATTCTCCGGATGCCGGGACAGGCAAGAGACCCTCAGCCTTGATCCCGCCGGGAGTACTCCTGTCTTGCGCTCGCGTGAGGACGGCGTCATGGGTACCCAGCTGAAGATCACCGTCATCGGCGACGACCCAGCTCACCTTGATCGCGCCATGGCGGCCGCTGTCAGTGAAATCAGGCGAGTGGAAGACCTCATGACCGACTGGCGGGCATCGGAGCTTACCAGCCTGAACGAATCCGCCGGCCAGGGATCACGGCAGGTGCCGCGGGAGCTCGCCGCGATCATCTCGCGCGGAATCGAGCTTCACCGCCTCACCGAGGGCGCATTCGACATCACCTTCGCCGCCGTGGGGCAGCTGTGGAAATTTAAAACTGCTCCCGAAAATCTTCCCGACCCGGCGGCGATCAAGGCCGCACTGCGACTGGTCAACGCCCCGGCTGTGAAGGTCTCGCCCTCCGACAATACTGTCGCTCTTCCCGCGGGGATGAAAATAGGCCTCGGCGGCATAGCCAAGGGCTATGGAGTGGATCGTGCCATGAAGGTCCTGATGGACCACGGCATCCGAAACGCGATCGTCAACGCGGGAGGAGACATGAAAATTCTCGGCAAAGAGTTCGGCGAGCCTTGGAAGATCGGCATCAAGCACCCCCGCCGCAAAGGCAAGGCCCTCGCTATTGTCAGGCTGACCAATACCTGCCTGGTCACCTCCGGGGATTACGAGAGATTCTTCGAGCTCAACGGAAAACACTACCATCACATCATCGACCCGCGCACGGGCTACCCGGCCCGGGGCTGCATGAGCGCCTCCGTCGTAGCTCCCAATGCGGAATACGCAGATGCCCTGGCGACCTCGTTGTGCGTTCTGGGCCCTGCAAAAGGGCTCAAACTTATCGAGCTCCTACCCAAGGTCGAGGCTGTGCTTGTCGGAATGGACGGAGAGGTTCATGTCTCTTCCGGACTGCGGGGACAGGTGCCGGTCGGCTCCGTTGACGACGACGATACGAGTGAATAGAGACGAGAGAACGTGCCACCGAAACGCGACCCCCGATTCAACCTCGGCCTGATCTCATTCTCCGGTCTCATCGAGGGCGTCGCGGCGGGAACGATCTTCATCTCCCTCCCCTACTCGGTAAGTTCGCTGCCAGAAGGCGAGCTCTTCTCGGACTGGGCGGAGCCCTCGCGCATCGGATTCCTCATCTCCTCCTTCGGCCTCGCGATGTTCTTCGGCCAGCTCCTGGCCGGTCGAATGGCTCGCAACATCGCCCCCCGACGCTCCATCGCGATCACAGGGCTGGCGGCCTGCGGGGGGAGTACGGCCCTCCTCGTCCTCGCCGAAAGCTTTCCCCAGCTTGTCCTGCTGCGAATCATCCAGGGCCTGTCACTTGCGCTGGTCATCCCCACCACCGCGAGCCTCTTAACCGCGTATTCAGGACCCAGCTCCCGCGGCTCGGCCCTGGGTTTCTTCAGCTCCGCCAAGACCCTGGGGCTCGCGCTCGGCCCATTGGCGGGCGGAATCCTGATCGGTTATTTCGGTACAGAAAACCTGGGAGCCGTCTACGGCCTCGGGGCAGGAGTCATCCTCCTGGCCTGCGTCCCTTTTTTCTTTTTGCCGTCCCCCGGGCTCACCGTAAACCCCGGGGGAAGCCCCGGGAAGCAGACCGACACATCCCGGCCGAATCAATCCTCCAGGGGCTCTCCCTTGTTCAACCCGGGGCTCGCCCTGGGGGCGTTTGTCGCGGCCAGCTGCGCGACGACCCTTCCCGTCTTCCAGAACGAGTTCGCCAACAGGCTGGAGCTGGACTCCTTCGGGATCGCCGTAGCCCTCAGCTCCATGCTCCTCACCCGCTTCCTCGTCAGCTGGCCTGTTGGCCGCGCGGCCGATCGAATTGATGAGCATCGCCTTATCTACGCGGGGCTGCTATGCCTGGCAGGCTCGACCTTTCTCCTGGGACTGGTCGTCTCCTTTCCTGTTCTCCTGCTGGCACGCATCATCATGGGAATCGGCATGGCGCTGTTTTCGGTCCCGGCCCTGAGAATCGTATCCGGCGACCCGGAAAGCCGTAACCATACCTTCAGGATCTCACTGCTGACGGCAGCCTTCTCCTGCGGGGTGGGAATCGGCCCCCTGCTGACAGGTCTCTGCGCAGACAGGCTTGGATTTATCACCCCATTTATTTTCTGGTCCCTCTTCGCCCTCGCCACAGCCGCCTTCATCTCTTCGAGACGCGGAAAAATGGCGGAGCCCACCGACGATAACACCCCGGGGGGGAAACCGGCCGAGCCGGAAACTCCGAAACCCGCCACGGCCGGCCAAGAGATAACCGGCTGACGCTCTGGGACTTCGAAAGACTCTGCTGTACCATGAAGGCGACTGATACCCGCCTGGGGTGCTACACCAGGTAACCAACCAGGAAATCCGAACCTGCATATCATCCATGCCAGCCATGCCCGGGAAACATTGTCAAAAACATAGCTTCATTACGCTGCTGATCGTTTGCGCTCTCACTCCTTCGATGCTGTTGTGCGACGACTGGCCCAACTGGCGCGGCCCGAACCACGACGGTTCCAGCGAGGAGAAGAGCTCGCCTGAAAAATTCGGGCCGGAGGAGAACGTCAAGTGGAAGGCACCCCTGCCGGGGCCGGCGAGCTGCACCCCGATCATCATCGGCAAGCAGGTCTTCCTCACCACCTTCGACCGAAAGACCAGGACGGTGAGCGCCCTGGCCCTGGACCGGGAAAACGGCAAGACGCTCTGGAGCCGCCTGCTTGGAAAAGGCGAAGACGACCGAAACCAGGGAACCGAGAATTTTCTCGCCGCCCCCTCCCCTGCCACCAACGGCAAGCTGGTCTTCTTCCTGACGGGAAGGGGAGACCTGTCGAGCTACGACCTCGCCGGCAAAAAGAGCTGGAGCTGGAACGCGCAGGAACGCTACGGCGACTTCAACTGCCAGTTCGGCTACGGCTCGAGCCCCCTGCTGTCGAACGGCAAGCTCTTTGTCCAGGTGCTGCATCGCGATTCACGCTACAAGGACCTCGAAAAGGTGGGTAAGTTCACCCGCGAGTCCTATCTCCTCGCCATCGACCCCCCGACCGGCAAGGTCCTCTACCGGCATGTCCGCAAGTCGGACGCGGTCGCGGAATCCCTCGAATCCTACTCGACCCCCATTCCCAGGCGAGTTGGCGACAGAACCGAGATCCTCGTTGTTGGAGGCGACACCCTGAGCGCCCACGATCCCGCCACAGGCAGGGAGCTCTGGCGCCACGGCGGGTGGAACCCGGAAAAGATCACCCACTGGCGCATGGTCACCTCCCCGGTAACCGGGGGCGGGCTGGTCTACGCCTCGGCTCCGAAGTTCGGCCCGGTCATCGCCATCGATTCCTCGGGAAGCGCCACCAAGATCAGCTGGAAGCTCGAGCGCGACACCACCGACACCCCGACCCCGCTCTTTTACCGGGGAAAGCTCTACGTACTCAACGGCCGCAAGCGGGTGCTCAACTGCGTCGACCCGAAGACCGGAAAGGTGCTTCGAAAAAGCCGCCTTCCCGGCTTCCGCTACATGCGGGCCTCGCCAACGGCGGCCGCCGGTAAGATCTACATGATCAACGCCGATGGAGAGGTCGTCGTCGTTGCCGCCCACAGCGATGACGATGAGCCTGGAAAGGACGGCAAGCCCCCGGCCTTCGAGATTCTCAACAACGTCAAGCTGGGCGGCTACCCGGCGCGCTCCTCGATCTCGATCGCCTACGGCAATCTCTTTATCCGCACCTCGGAGGCACTCTATTGCTTTGGAAAATGACCCCCTGCCTGGTGGCCCTTGCAGCCGTGATCCTGTCGTTTGCCCCGGCCGACCGGACCTCCGCAACCGACAAGCTCCCCAATATCGTCTTCATCCTCGCCGATGACCTCGGCTACGGCGACATCAAGAGCTTCGGAAGGGAGCGCTGTCAGATCGAGACCCCGAATTTTGACCTGCTGGCAAAAGGGGGCGTGCGCTTCACCAATGCCCATGCCTCGGCCTCGGTCTGCGTCCCCTCGCGAATGGCGATCCTCACCGGACGCTATCCCTTCCGCTTCGGACGCGGTGCCAACGGCGGCCCCTGGGGCTTCATCGGCCTGCAGCTGAAGAAGACCCAGTTCACCATAGCCCGCATGCTCCGGGGAGCCGGCTACCGGACCGCCTGCATCGGCAAGTGGCATCTCGGAACAGCCATGCAGACGAAGGACGGCAAAGTGCAGGGTCTCACCAACGTCGACTATACGAAGCCGCTGCTTGTCGGACCGAACGACTACGGCTTCGACGAGAGCTTCATCCTGCCGGGCTCTCTCGACATGTATCCCTACGTCTTCGTGCGCAACCACGAGTTCGTCGGCAAGGTAACGGCCCGGAAAGGATGGAGCGCCTTCAACCGGGTCGGACCCGCCGCCGAGGATTTCGAGGACTGGAAGGTGCTCGGCACCTTCGCCGACGAGGCGGAGAAGTTCATCTCCAGGGAATCACGAACGAAGAAACCCTTCTTCCTCTACCTGGCGCTGACAGCCCCGCACACCCCGACCTCTCCGAGTCCGCCGTTTGAAGGCAGGAGCAAGCTCGGCATCTACGGCGACTTCATCATGGAGACCGACGCGGTGGTCGGCCGGGTGCTCGCAACGCTCGACAGGACCGGCGCGGCGAAGAACACCCTGGTGATCGCAGCCTCGGATCACGGCCCGGCGCTCTACGCCGGACGCAAGAGGAAGGCGACCTACGCCCAGCTCAAGGAGCTGGAAAAAGACGGCCACTACTCGAGCGGTCCCTACCGGGGCTACAAGTTCTCGGTCTACGAGGGCGGCTTCCGCATCCCCTGCGTCGCCCGCTGGCCGGGTGTCGTCGCTCCCGGCAGCAGCTGCGACGCCCTCATCGGCCTGCAGGATCTCCTCGCCACCTCGGCGGAGATCGCCAGAATAAAACTCGAGACCGAAGAAGCGCCTGACTCGGTAAGCTTCCTGTCCCTCCTGAAAGATCCCGCGGCAAAGGGTTCACGTGACACCCTGGTCGTCCAGGGAGCCCCGGCGATGGCCTTTCACTCAGGCCCCTGGAAGCTGGCGCTCTGCCCCGGCAGCGGCTGCGGCGGCCGCTACGGAAACTCCCCACCGCAGGAGGAAGCCTGGAAAAAGGCCCTCGCCGCCTACGGAAAAACACCCTCGAACCGAAAGGAGCTCGAGAAGGCTCCCTTCGTGCAACTCTTCCGGCTCGACAGGGATCCAGGCGAAACGAAGAACCTGGCAGCAGACCACCCCGAAAAGGTCCGTGAGCTCTTCCAGCGCATCAACGGGCAGATTGCCGCCGGCCGCAGCACTCCCGGCCCCCGCGTCCCCAACGACCGCGAACGCATTGACCTCTTCCGAGGCATTCCGCGGTTTGTCTGGCGTTAGCGTCCCTGAAACTTCAGACGAGCAGCAGAAGAACTCGCCTCACTCCCTCAGCCATCGCAAGATTAACCACCACGATCATGATCGACTCGACGAGATCGGCCCCAAAGACCTTGTTCATCCCGAGCAGGAAAACGATCACAGCCAGGCCGATCCCCCAGAAGCCCAGCATCCCTACCAGGATGGAAATCAAGATAGCCATGACCACCTGGAAAACGGCGCATTTGGCTAGTCCACCCCAGATTCCAGCCTCAAAAGGACTCGATTCCTTACGCAGAACAACCCAGAGCGAGACTCCGAATATCCCGGCGCCAAGGAGAAAACCGATGATCGACAATACGGCATGACCCGGAATCCACAACATAGGCTCAAAGACTCCTCATGATTATTATTTCGTTAACATGCCAATATATCATCGGCATGCTGAAAATAATCAACCAAACAGGAGGCGAAGAGCGGCGCGTCGTAATAACATGATCCGGAAGCCCGAAGCAGGCGCATAGGCTCGTTTCTTGCCTCGGTCCGGCGACTGCTGCAAAATGACCGGCGTCATGATTGAGCGTAAATTTTCCAGCCCCATTTGGCCGGTTTCGTTTTCACGGCCACTCGGCAGCCTTGCGGCCGCGCTTTGCGCTGCGATTGCATTCGCAGCGTTTTACACTCCCCGGCCAGCCAACGCGGAAACATCCGCCGAGGTGACCTTCGCGCGCAAGGTACTGCCGCTCTTCAAGGAAAGATGCCTTGCCTGCCATGGCGAGAAGCCCGGAAAGCTCAAGGGGGATTTCGACCTGCGCTCCCGGGTAGGCCTGCTCGCTGGCGGCGAAAGCGAACAGCCTTCGGTGGTCGCCGGAAAGCCGCTCGAGAGTCCTCTCTACCTCGCCGTCACGCGAAAGCATGAAGACGACTGGTCCGCCATGCCGCCGAAGGAGAACGATCGGCTCAGCGAAGCGGAGGTGAAGCACATCCGCGACTGGATAGCCGGCGGCGCGCCATGGCCGGGAGCGAAGAGGCTCGCGGAGCTGCTCGAGCAGGAGGACCCGTGGGCGGCCGAGGGTGGCGTCACGGTGAAGACCAGCGGCGGGCTCAACGCCGGGTGGAGCAACCGCAGGTACGACCCGCAGGACCTGTGGGCCTACCAGCCTGTCAAACGACCGAAGGTTCCACGGAAAGACACCAACCCGATCGATGCCTTCATCTACGCAAACCTCCCGGAAGGACTGGAACCGGCCCCGCAGGCTGATCCCACAACCCTGATCCGGCGCGCGGCCTACAACCTGACCGGCCTGCCGCCGAGTCCGAAGGAGGTCGATGACTTCCTCGCCGACTGGAAAAAAGATCCCGGCGAGGCCTGGAAGGCGCTGGTTGAGCGACTGCTCGAGAGCCCTCACTACGGTGAGCAGATGGCCCGCCACTGGCTCGACGTGGTGCGCTATGCCGACTCGGCGGGATTCTCCAACGACTATCCCAGACCACACGCCTGGCGCTACCGCGACTACGTGATCCGCAGCTTCAACGCCGACAAGCCCTACGACCGCTTCATCCGTGAGCAACTGGCCGGAGATGAGCTCGAGCCCGGTGACCCGGACCACCTCATCGCCACCGGCTTCCTGCGCATGGGGCCCTGGGAGCACACGGCGATGAGCGTCGCGGTCGTGACCCGCCAGCAATACCTCGATGACATCGTCAACTCTGTCGGCGTCACCTTCCTCGCCAACGAGCTGCGCTGCGCCAAGTGCCATGATCACAAGTTTGATCCGATCCCGACCCTGGACTACTACCGCATGCAGGCCATCTTCGCGTCGGTGCAGTTCGCGCACAGAAGGGTCCCCTACCAGCCGGAGGAAAACCGCCGAGGACTGGCCGAGGGAAAGACGCGCTACGAAAAACTCGCAAAGGCGCAATCGATCCGAAGCCTCCTGTCGATCCCCGAGAAGGAGCGCCCTGTAAAGGACTTCGACCTCGACACCGAGAAGAAAGGACACAATAAGGTTCGCAACAAGCGCTCCCAGCAGCTCCAGCGCGAGCTTGCCCGCTACCGGCCGCTGGCCTTCAGCGTCTACAGCGGCGGCGGCATCACCGGCAACTCACACAAGGTCATCGAGCCGATGCCGGCGAAGAACTCAAAGAAGGTCCAGGTGATCCGGGTCCTCGAAGGCGGCGCCCTTGAATCACCCGGCGAGGAGGTCCGCCCCGGCGTGCTGAGCTTCCTCTCAGGCTCCGAGGAGGGGTCAACGGTAGCAGAAGCGGCCAGCGGACGCAGAACGAAGCTGGCGGAATGGATCGCATCGGAAAAGAACCCCCTCACCGCCCGGGTGATCGTCAACCGCGTCTGGCAGTGGCGCTTCGGCCGGGCTCTGGCCGCCAACCCTAACAACTTCGGTTCAAAGGGAGCGCGACCCTCCCACCCGCAGTTGCTCGACTGGCTCGCGTCTGAATTCATCTCAGGCGGATGGTCCTTCAAGAAGCTCGACCGGTTCATCCTGTCGTCGGCCGCCTGGCGGCGCACCGCGGCCCATCCGGACCCGGCGAAGCTGGCAGAACTCGATCCGAAAGGAACGAGCTACGCCGCCTTCCCCCCTCGCCGCCTGGGCGCCGAGGAATTACGCGACGCGATGCTGGCGATCTCGGGAGAGCTGAACCGTGAACTGGGCGGCATCCCCGCCCACCCGGAGATCAATGAGGAGGTCGCCATGCAGCCGCGGCACATCATGGGCTCGGTCGGCCCGGCCTACCAGGCCGATCCGCTGCCCAGCCAGCGCAACCGTCGAACGATCTACTCTGAGCGCATCCGCACCCTCGCCGACCCCCTGCTGGAGGTCTTCAACAAGCCCGGGCCGGACCTCTCCTGCGAGAGGCGGGACTCTTCCACCATCGCACCGCAGGCCTTCACCCTTCTGAACAGCCCCATCGTTCGCGCCAGGGCGCTGGCTCTCGCTGCGCGCATCGAAAAAGAAATGCCCGGCAACCTGCAGGCGCAGGTCACCCGCGCCTTCCGGCTCACCTACCAGCGAAAGCCCACGGCAGATGAGCTCCGGCGCTGCCTCGCGCATCTCAAGCGAGCGACAAAGAGCCACGCGGCCATCATTCCGGTGAAGAAAGAAAAACCGAAATACGTCATTCGCCAGATGGTCGAAGAGATGACCGGGCTCGAATTCTGGTGGGTGGAAGA
>Ga0315318_10000908_pt1 | contig 12586 bp, 9 predicted proteins | sample M1200m3416metaG_FD_203703 | JGI IMG/M metagenome (GOLD analysis project Ga0315318, IMG submission 203703) | Ammonia-oxidizing marine archaeal communities from Monterey Bay, California, United States - M1 200m 3416 | ecosystem: Environmental > Aquatic > Marine > Coastal | place: USA: California... | reverse complement strand
TTTATTGTGTTAGTTGTGAGGCGTACTTCAACGAGGACGACCTTGAGCTAGGCAACTGCCCCATACATGGCCGTCCGGTTGAGCAAGTAACCGAAGAGAACTACTTCTTCAAATTAAGCCGTTATGAGCAACCTCTCCGGGATTGGTATGAATCCCATCCTGACTTCGTTTTACCTACAACGAAACGGAATGAAGCCTTGGGATTTATCAACCAAGGGCTTCGTGACTTCTCGATCAGTCGAACGTCCATTGACTGGGGAATTTCGCTGCCATGGGACACAGGCCACGTCACTTATGTTTGGTTTGACGCGCTGACGAACTACATCACCGCGGCGGGATATGTAGACGATCCGGCATCCTTTTCTCAGTATTGGCCAGCAATTCATCTCATTGGCAAAGACATCCTTCGCTTTCATTGCGTTTACTGGCCCGCGATGTTGATGAGCGCTGGTCTGGCTCCACCTGAACGGGTTCACGTTCACGGTTTTCTGCTTGTCGGCGGCGAAAAGATGTCCAAAACCCGGCTGAACCAGATTGCTCCAGCCGATCTGGTCGCAGATTTTGGGGTTGACGGAGTGCGACATCACTTCCTCCACGATCAAATTTTTGGCCCGGACGGAGACTTCAGTCACGAAGGAATGACCACCCGATACAACGCTGACCTTGCTAACAACCTCGGCAACTTGCTAAGCCGAGTAACGACGGTGGTCGAATCAAAATGCGGCGGCGTGGGAACCACGCCGCGCCCAGACAGCCCACTTGCTCCGATCGTGGCTCGGGAATATCGAACAATCGCGGAATCTTGGGAACAAATATCGCCTTCAGAAGCACTCGACGCGACTTGGCGGATTATTCGAGAGACCAATGCCTTCCTAGAGCAAGCTGAACCGTGGAAGACGGATCCTGGCCCCTTAGTGGACGCGATTCTGGGTGACGCCCTTGAGGTCCTGCGCATCGTATCGATCCTTGCCTCACCCGCCGTCCCGGACGCTTGTGCAGAAATTCGTCGCCGGATAGGAGTCACCGGTGACGCCGAAGAGGAACGACTTCCCGAAAGTATCGAGTGGGGCGGATACCCAGCGGGCCTCCCTGTCGTTAAAGGAGAACCACTATTTCCTCGACTCAAATGAACCAAATGCGCTGGACCGATAACCATTGCCACTTGCCGGACGAAGCGGACCTTGCGGCTTTGGTGGTGAACGAAGCAAAAGCGCTTGGCGTGGAGCGACTCATAGATGTAGGCACTTCGGTCGAGCGCAGCGCAACGTGTTGCGGCAGGGCCGCCGAATTCGATGGCGTGTGGGCCACAGCAGGCGTTCACCCCCACGCCGCCAAGGACGGAATTGAGGGTCTCGAAAGTCTTCTGTCTCTACCTAAGGTTGTTGCGGTCGGGGAGTGTGGCCTCGATTACCACTATGACAATTCACCTCGTGATGCGCAACGACAAGTCTTTGCTGATCAAATTCAATTAGCTCACGAATACCAACTCCCGTTAGTTATTCACACGAGGGAAGCCTGGAAGGACACATTCGACATTCTGGACGCAGAGGGTGCTCCGGAACACACGATTTTCCACTGTTTCACCGGTGGCCCTGAAGAGGCGAAATCTAGTCTCGAACGTGGCGCCAGTTTGTCGTTTAGCGGAATCGTGACCTTTCCTAATGCCCCTGAGTTGCGTGAGGCGGCGGCCTTAACACCGGCCGATCGATACATGGTGGAGACAGACGCTCCGTACCTAGCCCCCGTTCCGCAACGAGGCAAGCAGAACCATCCGGGGTGGGTGACGCTCGTCGGCGCTGGAGTAGCACTAGCGCGAGGCGTCGAGGTCGAAACTGTCGCCGTAGAGTCTTGGAATAACGCATCAAAGATTTATGGGTTTGTCTGATAAATCCGCGTTTGTGCGATGTCGCTAGGCTCGATTAAGTGGCTGCAATCTGGAGTGGGTAGCGGTGCAACCTGTGCTTTCTAAGAGCTGGCGAAGGATCGTGGTCCCCTCATTATTGGGAGCCTTGGTGATCGCTGTCATTGGAACGGCGATAAATGACTCTCGACAGACCGCGCGTCGACCTGAGCTACCTCCAGTTGTTCGCATGATCAGAGATGAACCGTTGCCAGATCTCTCAGAGGCCGGGTTCCGTTTAGGTGGTCTTGCAGTGTCATTGGTAGGGAGTCTTTTCTCGGGCACACAAGTAGTCATGGGCGTTGGTGATCCTGCGGTTGCGTCAACGTTGGTGATCGTGTCAACGACAGTCGCTACGGGTCCCTCTTCGGCTGCCAGTACTTCGGCTGCCAGTACTTCGGCTGCCAGTACTTCGGCTGCCAGTACTTCGGCTGCCAGTACTTCGACTACCAGTACTTCGACTACCAGTACTTCGACTACCAGTACTTCGACTACCAGTACTTCGACTACCAGTACTTCGACTACCAGTACTTCGACCACCAGTACTTCGACCACCAGTACTTCGACCACTGTGCCTATCAGCCGCCAGCCCGAACATGAATCGGTTGAACCGAACGTTGAGGCAACAATCTTTGGGCAACCGTATCTTGACAGTTGGCCAACTCTGGATATGTGGGACAGCATCGCATGGTGTGAATCGCGTCGCACTTGGGATGTGGACACTGGCAACGGCTACTTCGGTGGCCTTCAGTTCGCGTTGGGTTCATGGCAATGGATGGGAGGGACCGGAAGTCCAGCTGACGCTAGTAAGGAGGAGCAGATCTACCGAGCAAATTTGCTTTGGCAGGCACAAGGTTGGAATGGCTGGCCCGGATGCAAGCAGTACTTCGGGTGGACGAAGTGGCAAGTACAGCAATGACTTTGTCTCTCGCTGATGTTCGACGTCTACTTAACGATGCGGATATAGATCCGAAGAAAAGCCTCGGCCAAAACTTCGTCATCGACCCCAATACCGTTCGCCGCATAGCGCGCTTGTCCCGTGTCGGGCCTGAGAGTCGGGTGGTTGAAATCGGCGCGGGCTTAGGATCTTTGACTCTTGCTTTGATAGAAACCGGTGCCCGAGTAACAGCGATCGAGACGGATAAGGCTTTGATCCCGATTCTGACTGACCTCGTGGGTGATCATGCCCAAATCATTGAGGCAGACGTGCGCGACTTGAAATGGGATGAAGCCCTTCCGAACACTGGATGGGATCTGGTAGCGAACCTTCCGTACAACATCGCAACGTCGATCGTGCTTACGGTGCTAGATGAAGTGCCATCGATTGACCGCATGCTTGTAATGGTCCAACGGGAGGCGGGTGAAAGATTGGCTGCACCAGTGGGCAACTCGGCGTATGGGGCAGTTTCAGTTCGTGTTGCACTCAGAGCCAACGCTTCGGTGGTCGGTCAGGTACCTCCCTCGGTCTTCTACCCGCGACCTCGAGTTACCTCTGCGCTGGTGGCAATCGAGCGGGTCGATCACGGCATCGAACCAAAAGTCGAAACCGAGCTAATAGAACTTCTACGAATTGCCTTCAACCAACGTCGCAAAATGCTCCGAAAGAGCCTAAGGAGTCGCGTTGACGAAGAAGTGATGGAAAGAGCAAACGTTGCGCCTACTTCCAGACCAGAGGAACTCAACTTGTTCAACTGGGTCGCACTTGCCCGAAGCTCCATAGGTACTGAACGATGACTGCCATCCGTTTACTCGCTCCAGCGAAGCTCACTCTTTCGTTGCGTGTGACCGGCCGCCGAAGCGACGGCTACCACTTAATCGACGCCGAGATGGTTTCAGTTGATCTCTGTGACGAACTCGTTGTATCGGAGGGTTCGGCTTTAGTGGTTCGTCCAACCGGGTCTGGGTTAGAGGTCCCCGTCAACGAAAATAATATTGTTGCGCGCGCATTAGAACTAGTCGGTCGAGAAGCTGGGGTGGTCATCGAAAAAAGAATCCCAGCGGGCGCAGGTTTGGGTGGAGGATCAACAAATGCTGCAGCGATCTTGCGATGGGCAGGTTTAGGTGACCCTATGGCGGCTGTAGATCTAGGAGCCGACGTGGCGTTCTGTCTCCAAGGAGGTAGAGCTCGGGTTCGAGGCATAGGAGAAATACTTGAACCTTTACCTCATGTGGACCAAGAAATTACCCTTCTGATTCCACCCATAGGGGTATCGACACCTGAGGTCTATCGCTCATGGGACGAGATGAATGGGCCGACAGGACTGCACGGCAACGACCTCGAAGACGCGGCCATCGAGGTTGAACCCGAATTAGCAGAGTGGCGAGACGCTCTGAGTGCGGGGACAGGAACCCGTGCCCGTCTAGCTGGGAGCGGCAGCACATGGTTTGTTGAGGGCCGCCACGAACCTGTTGTGTATCGAGGCGTTTCCTCGCGAACCGTTCGTACGATGCCAGCAATGCCGTAACGAGTGAAAACAACTGCAGTCGCTAACTGCGTTGGTTCGAGATGGTTATTTGTTGCGACGTTGATAACGCGTGCGTCGAAGCATCTTCTTGTGCTTCTTCTTCCGCATGCGCTTGCGACGCTTTTTAACTAGGGATCCCATGTGGAGTTGCAGGGTAGCTGGCGCAAGAGCAAGACCCAACGTGAAATTCTGTGTGTTTGTTCCCTTGTCCGACCCTCATAAGACAGTTCGCGTCGTTAGGCTAGGTCCGTCGGCCGTGCGTATTCAGCGCATCGTCGGTCGGGGATCGTTCAACTGGCAGGACATCGGGTTTTGGTCCCGACAATGGAGGTTCGAGCCCTCCTCCCCGAGCGGACAAGCTGCGGCTAAATTCTTGTTTCTGCCGTCTGCTCCGAAGAATGGAACCGTTCAACGTGAACCGATTTTCGTCCGAGCGTCGTCTAGGGGCAATGGTCCTTGCAGCCGGCAAAGGAACGCGTATGAAGTCAACGCGACCCAAGCCGCTTCATATGCTCTGTGGTCGACCGATGACCCGCTACGTAATGGAAGCGTTAGAGGCACTTGACCTAGAAAGCACCGTAGTGGTCGTCGGGTACGGAGCTGAGTCAGTAACGAAGACCCTCTATGAACAATCGGCTGACCCCACGCGCGTTGACTTCGTGGAACAGAATGTCCAGCGCGGCACCGGAGATGCTGTATCCGTAGGTCTTCAGGCCTTTGAACCCCACGAACTTGATGACGACAACTTCGATTTGATGGTTCTCCCAGGTGACACGCCGCTTCTTAAATCTGAAACGCTGACCGAACTACACCGTGTGCATGCCAACTCGGGGGCCGCAGCAACGCTATTGACAGCGCGACTTGAAAACCCTTCTGGTTATGGGCGCATAGTACGTGACAGTAAAGGTCGGATTGAACGCATCGTTGAGCATGCTGATGCGGCACCGGAAGAGCTTCAAATCTCCGAAGTCAATACCTCGATTTATTGTTTCGATCGCAGCGTCTTGACGGCGGCTCTTAGGAAAGTCGACAGCCGGAACAATCAGGGCGAGTATTACCTGACCGATGCTATTCAGGTCCTGCGTGCCGCCGGCCATGTCGTAGCCGCTCTAGTTGTTGACGACCCTGACGAGGTACGTGGAGTGAATGACCGCCAGCAACTAGCAGAGTGTGAGGCGGTCATAAGGCAGCAGACAAACGAGAAATGGATGACCGCTGGCGTCACGATGGTGGACCCCAAAGCGACCTACATTGATGCGACGGTCGTACTTTCGCCCGATGTGACGCTCTTTCCGAACACTCTCTTGCAAGGTGATTGCGTGATCGGCGAAGGGAGTGAAGTAGGCCCTGATGTGCGTTTGAACGACACGTTCGTCGGTGCTGGGTCCCATGTCCAATCGACCTCTGCCACGCAAGCCAGGATCGGCGATAATTGCCGAATTGGCCCATATGCGGTTTTGGATTCGGGGGTTGAGGTCGCGTCGGGTACTGTCACGGGGCCGTTCTATACCTCACCTTGAAGCAGGAGTTGCGATGGAGCTCGTTACCAAGAAACGCTTACACCTATTCACCGGTCGAGCGAACCCAGCGCTCGCGGATAAAATTGCTGGCCATTTGGGTATCGAACTAGGCGATCCCGGGCTTATCGATTTTGCTAACGGCGAAATTAAGTGCCGATTCGCAGAATCGGTTCGCGGCGGCGATGTGTTCATCATCCAAACACACGCGGCAACGGAAGCTATGAGCGTGAATGACGCTGTCATGGAGCATCTCATTATGGTGGATGCTGCACGTCGGGCTTCAGCAAAACGAATTACCGCTGTTGCTCCCTTTTACGGTTACGCCCGACAAGATCGAAAAGCGCAGGGTAGAGAGCCGATAACTGCCCGACTGATTGCAGATCTCCTGCGGCGAGCCGGAGCTGACCGTTTAGTGAGCATTGACTTACACAGTGGGCAGATTCAGGGTTTTTTTGAAGGGCCGGTGGACCACCTCACCGCAGCCCCGGTACTGATCGATTACTTACAGTCGAGGATCCCCGAGGGGTCAATCATCGTGTCGCCCGACACTGGTCGGGTGAAAGTTGCCGAAAGATACGCGAAACGATTGGACTGCGAAGTAGCCACGATCTACAAGCGTCGCTCCCTCAACACGACAAACGAAGTAGAAGCACTAGGCGTAATGGGTGATGTAAGTGACCGAACCTGCGTCATTATCGATGACATGGTCGATACCGCTGGAACGATTTGTGCTGCCGTCGACACGCTCATCGAACACGGAGCATCGGATGTGTTGTGCGCCACAACGCATGCTGTTTTTTCCGGGCCAGCGGTCGATCGACTCAAATCTTCTCGGCTAAGCAAAGTTATTGTGACGGACACGGTCCCACTTCCTGAGGCGAAACGTTTCGACAAGTTGGAAGTGCTGAGTGCATCAGGAATTTTGGCGGACGCTCTCGAATCGGTCTTTGAAGACACTTCGGTATCTGAGATCTTCGACGGAGATAATCTCTCATAGAACATCTACCCGCTTAGCGGGTGAGTGATGCGTAGCCGCTGGCTCTACAATAGTTAGCTCTCACGGGACGGCTTCATAAGAAGCGTTCTTTATGTTGCTATTCGCAGGAGTCGTCAGCCATGTCGTCAGATCTGAAACTCGAGGCTGAGACCGGCCGCGCACTTGGCAGCCGTTCATCGCGACGCCTTCGCCGCAGTGACAAAATTCCGGCGGTCGTCTACGGACAGGGATCGGAACCACTCTCAGTGACCCTTGACAGGCTGAAGTTTCGTGCTGCGCTTAACGCCGCAGGCCCCAACGCGCTGATCACACTTGATGTTGATGGCACTGACCACCTCACTATCGTCAAGAACATGCAACGCGATCCGATAGCCAATCGCGTAACCCATGTTGACTTCATGCGCATCGATCTGGATCAGCGACTCATTGTTGACGTGCCTATCACTCTCGTTGGAGAAGCGACGATCGTGGGTCAAGAAGGAGCCGTCGTTCAGCAACAAATGATGACGCTTACTGTGGAAGCCCCAGCGGGCAATATTCCACAATTGTTCGAAGCGGATATCACCGAAATGTCTATCGATAATCCAGTTCGCGTATCTGACTTAGATATGGGAAGCGGTGTTGTCCCTCAGACCGAAGATGACGCGCTGATAGCGATAGGCCAACGTAGCAGGGCCGCCGTCGCAGCTGAAGAAGCAGAAGAGGATGAGCTCGAAGAGGACGAAGAACTCGATGCTGAAGCCTCTGACGGCGACGAAGAAGCCGGCGATGACGCTGGCGCCGATAGTTAAGTTGGCCAGCAGTGTCGGTCTTTCGCCGAGCCGCAGAGCGGCGCGGCACTCCGGCAAACTATTTGGTGTTAGGCCTCGGCAATCCGGGCGATCGGTTCTTAGGAACGCGACACAATCTCGGTTGCGAGGTAGTTGAACAATTAGCTGAAGGGGCTGGGGCCTCTCTTCGCCTCTCTCGATCAGACCGCGCTCGAGTAGCCACCGTTAACTTCTCGGGCCTTCGTGTGGTGTTGGCTTGCCCAACCACGTTCATGAACTTGAGTGGCGAGTCAGCCGCTCAACTGATCCGTCGCAACGGCATTGAAGAAGTGGACTGTCTGATCGTGGTGCATGATGAATTGGACTTGGAACCGGGACGCGTCAAAGTGAAACTTGGTGGCTCGGGAGCCGGCCACAACGGACTTAAGTCGATCCGCCAGCACCTAGGAACAGAAGATTTCATTCGGGTGAGGGTCGGGATAGGTAAACCACCGAATCCGCAGGCAGGTAAAGACTGGGTCCTAAAGAAACCTTCGAAAGCTGACCGGTCTTTTTTAGACGCGGCCGTTCAGGTTGGCATTGACGCCGTCGAAAAAATTATCCGTGACGGTGTCGAACGAGCAATGAACGATGTCAACGGTTCGGCGCAGTGAAGCTGAGTGGACCCCTTTCGTCATTGCCAAGTCGAATTTCAAACGATGGCGTCCTCAACCAGTTACTAGGCAAAAAAAACGCAGAAGTCGCCGTGTCGGAAGCTGCCCGAGCGTTCTTTATCGCCGGTCTCGCTGAAATTTCTAACCAGACTCCAATACTGGTGGTAACCCCGGGTGCCAACGAAGCTGAAATCTTAGGAAATGATCTGAAAATTTGGCTGGGACAAGGACGTGTTGGCGCCTTCCCGGCATGGGAAACTCTTCCATTCGAACGAGTTAGCCCCGCCATAGAAACCATGGGACAGCGGGTCGATTTTTTGAGCCGATTAACACGGGGCCATTCCCCCGACGTCGTGATAGCGCCTATCCGGGCTCTACTTCAGCGCTTAACGGGAGACACATCGGACATCGAATTACTTGAAGTGCGTCGCGGGGGTACCGCCGATTTGTCTGCTCTGTCGGAGTCGCTCAGTGCTCTCGGGTATCGGCGCGAATCTCAAGTTGAGCACAGAGGCGAGTTTGCTGTCAGAGGCGGCATTATGGACGTCTTCCCGGCAACGGCAGATTCTCCAATCAGACTTGACTTATGGGGAGACGAAGTTGAACGACTAACAGAGTTTTCGGTCACAGATCAAAGATCCACGGCCGAAATCAACTCGGTGACCATCGTTCCGGCCCGAGAGATGCGTCCGACTCCCACCATCCGTGAACGCGCCAAGGAACTCATCACAAGCGAGCCCTGGGGGAGGGAGCAGTGGGAACGAGTGGCAGAAGGACAGCTCTTTGATGGCATGGAGTCATGGTTGCCATGGCTCGCTAGTGAAGAACTGGTACTTGCAGATTTACTGAACTCTGAGGCATTAGTGCTATTGATTGATCCAAAGCGACTTAAGGACCGATCCCTAGATCTGATTGCCGAAGAGACCGACTTGGCACGCACGCTTGCTAGCACCTGGCAAGCGTTAGATGACGACGGAAACCCGCGACCGTTCCCAGGCCTCCATGTTCCTTTCGAACGGATGCTCCAAAAATGCGAGGCCAGTGTTTGGGCGATTGACAGCATTCCAACGGGACCACAACAACCCAAATTTGAAACGGTCCCGTGGGAGACCGCCGCCGGAAGCCCCATGCGCCTGCTTGATCAAGTAAGGGAATTGTCGATTTCCGCTGATCAACGTTTAGTTGTGGCCGCCAATGGGTCAGGATCAGCACAAAGAATGGCCGAGACGTTGCGTTCGGAAAGTATCGATCTCCAGGTACACGTCGCAGACACCTACGACGGAGAGGCCGGTGGCCATGCGGTCGCAGCGCCACTCGAACGTGGCTTTATTGCCCCCACACTCGCCCTGGCTGTCCTTACTGAACGAGACATCACAGGTCGTCGCCGAACGCACCGCCCCGCCCGTCCACGAGGAGGCTCACAACGAACCTTCGAAGATTTGCAGCCAGGTGATCATGTAGTGCATCACCATCACGGAGTTGCTCGTTACAGCGGCATGGAACATCGGACTCTTATGGGATCCGAACGTGATTATTTGGTACTGGATTTCAAAGGAACCGACAAGCTTTACCTGCCAAGCGACCAGATCGAGCTAATCCGACCTTACACAGGAGGGGAAACACCGGCGCGCAGCCGGATGGGCGGCACCGACTTCGCGAAACAAAAAGCACGGGTACGAGACGCAGTTTCTGAGATTGCCCAAGAGCTAGTAGTGCTTTATCAGTCTCGCCTAAATACGCCTGGCTATTCGTTCCCCGCCGATACGCCTTGGATGCGCGAACTCTCGGATTCTTTTATTTTTCAAGAAACACCCGATCAATTGACTGCTATTCAAGATGTGCTCTCCGATATGGAATCGCCTCACCCGATGGACAGGTTGATATGTGGTGACGTTGGGTTTGGCAAAACCGAAGTAGCGATGCGAGCGGCATTCAGTGCCGTAGCGGACGGTAAACAGGTGGCGGTCTTAGTGCCCACCACCCTCTTAGCTCAACAACATCACCAAACCTTCGTGGAAAGGTTCGCGACGCACCCAGTCAGGGTCGAAGCATTAAGCCGCTTCTTGACACCTGCTCAACAACGACGGGTGCTTGTTGAAGCTGCTGATGGTGCCGTAGATGTCTTGATTGGAACGCACCGACTTCTATCTCAAGACGTTCGATTCAAAGAATTGGGATTATTAATTGTCGACGAGGAGCAAAGATTTGGGGTTTCACACAAAGAGGCCATCAAAAAATTCAAAACCGACGTTGACGTTTTGACACTGACCGCTACTCCGATTCCCCGCACGCTGGAAATGAGTCTCACCGGAATTCGAGACCTCTCACTACTACATACAGCCCCGGCCGAACGACTGCCGATCCTTACCCATGTTGGCGAGTACGACGAGAGGGCTGTAGCGGAGGCGATTCGGCGGGAAGTCCTCCGCGAAGGACAAGTATTTTTCGTTCACAACCGAGTGGAAGATATTGCCCAAGTCGCTGACCAGCTACACGAAATGGTTCCGGAGGCGCGCATCGGAATAGCACATGGTCAGATGGACGAAGGTTCCCTTGAGCAGGTAGTCATCGATTTTTGGGAACAGCGTTATGACGTGCTCGTCTGTACCACGATCATCGAATCAGGCATCGACATGCCAAGCGTGAACACGCTGGTTGTAGATCGGGCTGACATGATGGGACTCGGACAACTACATCAAATCCGTGGACGTGTAGGACGGTCTGGGCAACGCGCCTACGCCTATCTTTTCTACCCGCCTAATCGAACTCTGACCGAAAAAGCTTTTGAACGCTTAAAAACTATTGGTGAATCAACCCAATTGGGTTCTGGGTTTCGAATCGCGATGCGGGACCTCGAAATTCGCGGAGCGGGCAACCTTTTGGGGGGCGCCCAATCAGGCCATATCGCTGCCGTTGGTTACGATCTTTACTGCGAAATGGTCACCGAGGCAGTGGCAGAACTGAAAGGTGAGCCGATCGCCTCGTCGCGCGATATCAATATCGATCTTCCAATTCAGGCGTACCTTCCAGACGAGTACGTACCTCTGGAAGAACTGCGACTTGAGGCATACCGTCGGCTCGTTGGGGTGACCGGAATAACTGAAGTCGCCGACATAGAAGCCGAATGGATCGACAGATATGGGCTTGTTCCAGCACCAGCGCAGACGCTTCTACACATAGCGTTATTGAGAGCCGAATGTGTTCGCCTAGAGGTGAGCGATATCAGCGTCACAAACCGCGATCGGGTGCGCGTGTCGCCGATTGAACTTAGACAGAGCGAACAGGTTCGTTTCAAACGGCTGATAAGCGAGGGGCCCTACAAGGGAGGCACCTACAAGGAAGACCTCAAAGAGTTGACGTTGCATACAAAGAGCGCGGGGCCAAATTTGCCGGGCGCACTTTTCAGCTTTTTTCGCGAACTCCGACCGCCCGATTGACGCTTCCAAGGCCTACCATTCCGGCAGTGGCTCACTACTTTCTTAAACCTCGCCATCTACTGGCAACAGGTTCTCTTTTGTTATTGGCGTTGAGTGTTGCCGCGTGCAGTGACTCACCCGACCCGGAAACTGCTCTTTCGCGTGACGAAATTTTTGACCGAATCGACCAAGATAATGATGGGGTGGCGCTGCGCAGCGATTACCAGATGACGGTCACGTTGATGGACCCCACCAAAGTTGTTGCTTCGCACCCTCAAGGCGATGTCACTGTCAAAGCGGTTCTTGACAGCTTGGAGGCTTCGCCGCCCAGTGGGCTCATCGATCCCGCAAATCCAACGAACAGATTGTTCGCCGCTCGACTGACCTCCATGTTGAGACTTCGGTTGGCCGCTGTAGCCATTCAGGACGCAGGATTCGCTATCGAATTCGAAGTTGACGACGACCGCCTGAACTCACAAGTTCAGGCCCATCTCGCTGGTGATTTTGAAGATTGGGCCAGAGAAGAGGCGTTTCAAGCAGATCCGCGACTCGAAAAATTCTCCACGCCTCATTGCGTAACTCTGATCGCTGTCGCGACTGAAGCCCAAGCGAACATCGCCCGGGAAAGGTTGATCGCCGGAGAACCAGCCTCGGTGGTCGCTTCGCAATTGAACGCGCCAGGAATCACGACAGCGGCGGGTGGAGATGTTGGATGCGCCAACCTACTCACATGGGCCAACACATTCGGAGAAAACGCAGCGCCTCTCGGCGAGATGTCTGTCGGCGAAGTGTCGGAAGTAGTTTCGATGCCTTCGGAATACAGCCCAACCGGTCGCCTGTGGTTGCTCTTCTTCCTGCGAGAATT
>Ga0315318_10000907_pt1 | contig 12588 bp, 15 predicted proteins | sample M1200m3416metaG_FD_203703 | JGI IMG/M metagenome (GOLD analysis project Ga0315318, IMG submission 203703) | Ammonia-oxidizing marine archaeal communities from Monterey Bay, California, United States - M1 200m 3416 | ecosystem: Environmental > Aquatic > Marine > Coastal | place: USA: California... | reverse complement strand
CAAGCAATAGTTGAGTTAGTGGCAAGTTTATATAAAAAATTAGATGAACTAGGCCATAGAGAAGAAACAGATGCCGAATACTTTGATGACCTGTATAAAAGATATCCTAATGAATCAGAAGAAGAATTAAATGAGTTAGGATATGGTTCATCATCTACAGCACAACCTAGTAGAGCAACAATAAACAAACAGAATTCAAACGTAGCAAATAGACGCTACAATATTACAGTACAAGATCAGAACAGAGATGCTAAAGTAGCAAATAAAACAGTAGCTGGTAGTAATATACAAGCAACAGGGCAAGGCGCAGTAAGAGCTGGAAGTGAAGATCCAGATGATATAGAAAGAGCTCATAACTCAAATCAAGCGAACGCCAATGCAGAACAAGCCAGTGTAAATGCACAAGAAATTGAACGCTTAAAACAATTAGCGATGGGTAGTTAACAATGAGAAGTATTGAAACACCCGGCGGCATCCCAACATTTATTTCACTTCACGAATGTAAAATGTACGAAAATTTATTAGAACGTACATGTAAAGACGATTTATCAGAACGTGAAGTATACCTAATTCAAAACTTAGTTAACAAAAATATTGTTAAAAAAATAGTGGAGAATAATAAAGTTTATTTTGAACGAATGAAGGGGAGCATATAATGCCAACAAAAGAAGTAAAAGGAATGATGGATATCATTAACAAACTTAACGAATCAGTAAAACCAAGTGAAGAAAAGAGCAAACCTACTGTTAATAAAAAATTAGCAGGTGTTAGTAAAAACGCACAGGGTATGTTAGAGATTTTGCAGAAACTTGACGAGGCTACAACAAAAGTTACAAAAAACATAATTAAAGAATCACGTGACGACATTGAATTAGCGGCAATGAATAAGAAAGGTAATTCAGTAAGAGTAGAAGATTATGAAGTTGTGTTAGAAAAAGCACAAGTTGTTCCAGGTATAAAAAAGACATTTTATACTATTAAGCAAGGTAACAAAGTCATACATGAACAGCTATCATTATTTGAAACAGCAATGGGTGTTGTAAAAGGCTTATTGTTTGAAAATGATAGTAAGGTTGAAAGATTACTAGATTTAGATAATAGATATGTGAGTGCATTACAAGAAGCGGCTACTTACAAAGTAAAATGTAGAACAATTAATGAACAAAATAAGATAGATATAGCTATGGCAAAGCAAGGTGCGGCGGTTTCTAAGATGAAGGACATCAAAAACCAAATAAAATCGGCCCTTTAAGCATAAATACAATATATAATAAAACTCTAGTGGGGTAATAATATGGAATTAAAACAATTAAAAGTAAGTAATCTGAACAAATTAGATTCAACACTTAAAGAAGTGTTCGGAACAAGTTTTAATTTTGGTGCTGGCAATGCCAAGTTAACTAAAGTAAAAACAGTTACTGAACAAAAAATTAAAGCACTACGTGAAAGTGGTGTAGAAGCAAACGATAAGCAATATCAGAAGTTATTGCTAGTTCTGGAAGGTATAAAAACAGTTATGGCAGAGAATTCAGTTAATGAAAGCGAATTAGACCAAGCGGAAGTCCTTTTAGCGGCAAAAAATATGGCAGACGATCTACAAAAAATGGCTGAAAATTTAGCTAGTATGCAAGTAGAAGAACTAATGAGCATTACTAACGCAATGAAAGAAGAAGTTGGTACAGCAGAAGCAGATACATTTAATGCATCAGCAGAAGCGGCAATTGGTTCGGCACTTGAAGCAGTTAAGACAGCAAATGCACAAGTTAATGATGCAGTTTTAGTAGCTCAAGGTCAAGCACCAGAAACAGATATGGGTATGGAAGAACCTATGGATGCTCCAATGGAACCAGAAATGGGCATGGACGCTGAATTAGACGACGCACCTGCAGATGATTTCGAAGGCGCAGATGCCGCAAGTGCAGAAACAGACGAAGAAGGCAGAGAGATGAAAGAAGACAAATATCTCAAAGCATTAAGTATGGTAAAAGAAGCACAGGCTGAAGGTAAAATTAACAAAGACGTTTTAAAACAAGCATTCGCGGTATTAAAGAAGTAAAGCAATGAGATACGCTGATCTTTTCGAAATTTCAGTAGTAGATTCAAAGGTTATTGATCTATTATCGATATTAAGTAGTGAAGGAGTCGAAAGCATTCCACTTGACGCATTAGTTAAAGAACTAAGTGCAATGGGTGTAGATGTTGACGACGAATCGTTGTTTGATGAGATCACTAATCTTAAAATTGTTAATAATATCAAAGACGGCATAGTATATTTTAATACATCAAGTTTAGATGCTAGTAATTTAAATAAAGTAGATCCAGAAAAATCGAAGAAAAAAGTTAAAACAATGGCTAAGAAGCAAGTTGATAAAGAGTTAGACAAATGAGTGTAGGATTAAACGCATCACAAGCAAGATCAAAAGCATCACAGGATATGATTGTGTATAAAGAAACACAAACTATCATGGAGAGTGTTATCACAGAAAGCGGCAATGGTAACTTTGAGGCATTAGTTGCAGATGGCACTACAATGACTGTATCTACACCAAGTGCTACTAAAACTGGTACAGTAAATACCCCCACAATAACAGTCGGCCAAACATTTATTTTTGATGGTAATACAATAACATTAGGAACAACTGGAACATCACTTAATGCAATTATTGCAGATATTAATGATGCAGGTGTTACAGGACTTACAGCATCAAAAGAAGCAGGCTACTTAGTTTTAACAATAGAAGATAGTGCAGGTGCTACATGGTCATATGAAATAGGGGCTGGTACAGCAAATGCTTCTCTAGGATTCACAGCAGGAGTATACTCTTTAACAGATCCTACTAGTTTAGAATATTATACAGTATGGCAAGGTACAAGTACAAACCGTGCTATTCAAAACCAAATGGAACAAGTAATGAAACACTTTTCAGATTTAGGTTTTAAAATCGAAAGATTAACAAATGCTTCTACTAATAGAACGTTTAAATGGTACATCTATTGGTAAAATGGCTGAGATAATAAAACATAAACATCTCATCATAAGAGCAGAGACAGGAAAAACTCCCACAGACCCCAAATGGCTACATTCGTGGCTAGTAAAATTAGTACAAGAAATAAAAATGGACATATGCCAAGGTCCCATTACAGCATACGTTAATATACCAGGAAATAAAGGATTAACTGGTGTAGTAATTATTGAAACTTCTCACATTGCTGTTCATATATGGGATGAAGTTAATCCAGGATTACTGCAAATGGACGTTTATTCATGTGCTGAATTTGATCCCCAAACTATATTTGATTTCGTCGATGAAGAATTTGCACCAGTAAAATTGGAATATAAATTCTTAGATAGAGAAAAAAGTTTAACTACAATAGAAGCAAAAAATAAAATAAGATAGGACTATAAACTATGCTAAAAGTAGCATTCATTGGAGATAGTTTTTCTGCATATGTTCAGACTGGGCAAGGAGAGAATAGTTGGACATATCTTTTAGCAAAACATTTCCCACAACATCAATATTATAATTATGCATTTGGCGGACGAGGATATGATTTTTATCAGTTGTGTTTACTTGATGCAAAAATAAGAAATATAGATGTTATCTTAATTAATAAAACATTTCCTCATAGAGTATCAGAATTGCATGGTGATAACTCACATTCTTTTACTACAACTACTATTGATGATAATTATTTTACATTATATTGTGAAAATATAGTATGGTATACAGCACACGTTGATACAATTCATCTTGATAGTAAGAAAGCAGAATGCTTTTCATTGCAAATTAGTGAAGATTCACAGGTTTTACCAAAAGTTATTCCACCTAGTTTATTTAATAGTTATAATGAAGTACTAAGATATAAAAGTGTGTCAGGACAAAATATAGATTATAATGAGAAATGGTATGAAAATATGCATTCACTTTATAATTTTAAAGATATAGTAAAACTTAGTTTAATTAGAGACAGTGAAGATCCTAGCGACAGTGCATCTAAACAACTTCAAAAGGCTTTTGGAATTGATATTGAAAAGGTTCTATGGGAACCAAGCAACGAATTATTTGACAAAGGTCTTACAGTCTCACTAACAGATGATCACTGGAGTCCGTTAGCTAATCAATGGGTATTTGATAATTATATTCTGCCTAGAGTCGTTGACATTTTATCATAATAGTAGTATAATTATTCTATGCCAAACATTAAAAGCCCTTACCCCTATCAAGAATTTAAAAGAACAAAAGTAGACGGAAAACGTCTATATCAAAACCCTTGGGGTGATCCAGTTCCAAGTGTTACAACAATATTAAGTAATACTATGCCAGCAGAAAAACGTGCTGGACTTGCCGCCTGGCGTAAGCGTGTAGGTGAGGCAGAAGCCCAACGTATTACATCAATGGCCGCCAATCGTGGGACAGTAATGCATAATATATTAGAACATTGGGCATTAGGAGAATATGAAACTTATAATCCAGGTAATAATATAGTTCATAGACAAGCAAAAGCAATGGCACAAGTTGTGGTTGAGAATATTGAAAATGATATAGATGAAATATGGGGCACAGAAGTAAATTTAGTAGCAAAAGAGCTATATGCAGGTACATCAGATTTACTTGGTGTGTATAAGGGAGAGCCTACTATTATGGACTTTAAACAAACAAATAAACCCAAAAGACGTGAATGGATTGATGATTATTTCTTACAAGGCGCCGCTTATGCAAATGCACATAATGAGATGTATGGCACTACAATTGACCGTGTTGCTATTTTTATGTGTAGTGGCGACTGCCAATGGCAATTATTTGAATGTGGACCAGATGAATTTCCAGAATACGAAAACAAATGGGCACAACGATTAGAGAAATTTTATAATTTATCATAAATACTTTATTATAAGGAAGAACAAATATGGCAACAATTACAGCACGAATGACAGCAAGAAAAGGTTTGTCTACCGCTTTACCACAGTTACTACCGGGTGAATTAGGTTTAGCAACAGATCTTCAAAAAACGTTTATTGGACAAGAACCTGTAACAGGTTCATGTGATTTAACTAATAGTACTACTACTATAGCAATTGTAGAATTTATGTCTGCATCAGGTATACCAGTAGATTTAGACGAAATTACAACTACCGATTTAGCATATGGTATTACAGTAACTGATTCAGTTACGTCTACTGTCACACCCATTTTAGGTGCTAACATTACATTTTCTGACCATAAAGCAACTTTTACACATCCATTAAAAGCAAGTAATGGTACTACTCCAAGAGTTCCGGTAAGTGCAGATACATTTTCTCTTTGGTATAATAAAGAAATAGGCTATACAGCAGAAGCATTTCAAAATCCAGCACAAACTCTCACATTTACCGCCTCAGCATCAGCTACACCTCAAGCAACAGGAGTAGAATTTTTATGTGAAAATAAAGAAAGTGTTACGATTGATTACACACTATCACATGCAGGTGGAACTCCAGCATCTAGACATGGCACATTACGTATATTACTAGATAATAATAGTGGAGTACCTACTACAAGTTCTATTAGAGATACATATGATATTAGTACCGGATCTATACCAGTTAGTTTTAGTTTAAGTCATAATAGTACAGATAAATTTATACTAAATTTTGCAACAACTGACACTACTAACGCACACACATTTACATATATTCAAAAGTCATTTAAGTAATTTAATTACTTGTGGAAAACAATGAAAGAAAACTAATAGTTTTGGTTGACGATACGCAAAATCTAAACTATAATTATGATAGTATCAATATAAAGATTTAATAAAAGAATTCAATGTACTAACAGTACCTTGGTAAAATAGTTTTAAACTATAAACGAAAGAAATTGGATGATAAATGAGCAAAGATATTACAATAGTAAAACGTGACGGATCTCGCGAAGAACTAGATCTAGAAAAAATGCATAATGTGGTTTTTTATGCATGTGAAGGTGTTACCGGAGTAAGTGCAAGTCAAGTAGAATTAAAAAGTCACTTACAGTTTTATAATGGCATAGAAACTTCAAATATTCAAGAAACATTAATCAAAGCGGCCGCAGATCTTATAAATGAAGAAACCCCGAACTATCAATGGGTAGCAGGTAGATTAATTAACTATCATTTACGAAAGATAGTTTATCAATCTTTCAAACCCCCTCACCTTAGTAAAATTGCTAAAAAGAATGTTAAGTTAGGATACTATGACAAGAGCTTTTTTAATGATTATACAGCAAACGAAATTGATCAATTAAACAATTATATTAAACACGATAGAGATGAAAACATTACATATGTTGGCATGGAACAGTTTCGTGGAAAATACTTAGTACAAAATCGTGTAACAGGAGAAATTTACGAAACACCACAAGTTGCATATATGATGATAGCGGCAACATTATTCAGCAAATATCCAGAAGAAACACGTATGAAGTATGTTAAAGAATATTATGATGCTATTAGTAATTTTGATATTAGCTTACCTACACCTATTATGGCTGGGTTGCGTACACCTCAAAGACAATTTAGTAGTTGTGTATTAATTGAAACTGAAGATAGTTTAGATTCAATTAATGCTACAAGTAGTGCTATTGTTAAGTATGTTTCTCAAAAAGCAGGCATTGGTATTGGTGCTGGTAGTATTCGTGCTATTGGCTCACCAATCAGAAATGGTGATGCTAGTCATACAGGTGTTATTCCATTTTATAAACTATTTCAAAGTTCAGTAAAATCTTGTTCACAAGGTGGTGTTCGTGGTGGAGCGGCAACATTATATTATCCAATTTGGCACTACGAAGTAGAAGAATTACTTGTATTAAAGAACAATAAAGGTACAGAAGATAATCGTGTACGACATATGGATTATGGTGTACAGTTTAATAAACTTATGTACGAAAGACTACTTACAGGAGGAGATATAACATTATTCTCACCTAGTGATGTACCAGGTCTATATGAAGCCTTTTTTGATGATCAAGATAAATTTAAAGAATTATATGAAGAAGCAGAAGAAACTGTAACTAGACAACGGGTTATTCCTGCGGCAGAGCTATTCAGTATGTTTATGGAAGAACGTAAAAACACAGGACGTATATACTTAATGAATGTTGATCATGCAAATGAGCATGGTGCATTTAAACCAGAAGTAGCACCTATTAAACAAAGCAATTTATGTTGTGAAATTAATTTACCTACTAAACCTTTATCTTTTTTCAATGATAATAATGGTGAAATTAGTTTATGTACATTGAGTGCTATTAATTGGGGCAATGTTAAAACACCACGTGATTTTGAACGTGTATGTAGATTGTCAGTTCGTGCATTAGATGAATTACTTGATTATCAAAATTATCCTGTAGTTTCAGCAGAACTTAGTACAATGAGAAGGCGACCATTAGGGATTGGAATTATTAATTTTGCATTTTGGTTAGCAAAAAATGATTTAAATTATCAAGGCATTGATGCAAAAGGTTTAGCCTTAGTAGATGAATGGGCAGAAGCATGGAGTTATTACTTAATTAAAGCAAGTGCGGATTTGGCAGTTGAGAAAGGTAATATAGATGGCGTATATGAAACAAAATATGGCGATGGTATTACTCCAAACATGACTTATAAAAAAGAATTAGATGAACTTTCACCACATAAAGAACGTATGCCGTGGAAAAGTTTACGTAACCAACTTAAAAAAACAGGTATCCGTAACAGTACATTAATGGCACTTATGCCTGCTGAAACATCAGCACAAATAAGTAACAGTACTAATGGAGTCGAACCACCACGTGCATTTGTTAGTGTAAAACAAAGCAAACATGGTGTTTTAAAGCAAGTAGTACCCGGATATCCACGTTTAAAGAATAAGTATGATTTATTATGGGAGCAACGTAGTCCAGAAGGCTATTTAAAGATTATGGCTGTATTACAAAAGTATATAGATCAAGGAATTAGTGTTAATACAAGTTATAACCCAGAATTTTATGACGAAGAAAAGATCCCATTAAGTATTATGCTTCAACATCTTGTTATGTTTTATAAATATGGAGGAAAACAATTATACTATTTTAATACATATGATGGGCAAGGTGAAATAGATTTTGATAAGAAAAATAAAGAAGGGTTATTAGGTAGAGAAAGTTTTGACTCTGATGAAGAATATGACGACTACTGTGAAAGTTGCGTAATTTAAGAGAAATGGAAAATGACAGTTTTAAATGTAAAAAATGAAAAATATCATACAGAAGCAAATGCATTTGTAGATGAAAAATTAGGATTTCAACGATTTGATACTGTAAAATATAAACAGTTTGATAAACTAACTGATAAACAGTTAGGGTTCTTTTGGAGGCCAGAAGAAGTAGATTGTAATAAAGATTTTTCAGATTTTAAAAATCTTACTGAACATGAACAGCATATTTTTACATCTAATTTAAAAAGACAAATTTTGTTAGATAGTGTACAAGGTAGAGCACCTGTAGAAGTGTTTGGCCCTCTTTGCAGTTTACCAGAATTGGAAAACTGGATTATAACATGGACATTTAGTGAAACCATCCATTCACGTAGTTATACACATATCATTCGTAACATTTATGCAAACCCTACAACAGTATTTGACGAACTTACTAATAATAAAGAAATATTAGATTGTGCAGATGATATTACAAAATACTATGACGATTTAAATGAATATGGTATGTATTATCAATTACTAGGCGAAGGAACACATAAAGTTAATGGCAAGAAAATTAAAATTAGCAAATATGAGTTAAAGAAAAAGATTTGGTTATGCATGAATAGTGTTAATGTACTAGAGGGAATTCGATTTTATGTTAGTTTTGCATGTTCATGGGCATTCGCAGAACTTAAAAAAATGGAAGGTAATGCAAAGATTATTAAGTTTATTGCACGTGATGAGAACGTACATTTAGCAAGTACTCAATACTTATTGTCAAAAGTATTAACTAAAGAAGATAAAGATTTTGCAATGATTGCAGAAGAATGTAAAGATGATGTAACAGAAATGTTTGTTGATGCTGTAGAACAAGAAAAAGCATGGGCAGATTATTTGTTTAAAGATGGTTCAATGATTGGTCTTAATGCACAGTTGTTAAGTGATTATATTGAATGGATTTGTTGTAAGCGTATGATAGCATTAGGCATAAAATGTCCATTTAGTACTTCACAAGCAAACCCATTACCATGGACACAAAAATGGATTAGCGGTGCAGAGGTACAAGTAGCACCACAAGAAACAGAAATTAGTTCTTATGTAATAGGTGGTGTTAAAAAAGATGTATCAGATAAGACATTTTCAGGATTAAGTTTATGATTACAATTTATGGAAAAACATCTTGCGGTTATTGTGATGCCGCTAAAAAACTATGCGAATCTCGTGGATATGAATACGAGTATAAACAATTAGATAAAGATTTTACAAGAGAAGATGTTTTAGAAACATTTCCTGGAGCTAGAACGTTCCCACAAATTATCATTGATGATAATAAGATAGGTGGGTACCACGAATTAGTTCAGTATATAAAAGATACAGGAGCATAATATATGTTAATAGAAGAACAATATAAAACTGGTGATATAGTAAGTATAAAACTTTCATCAGGAGAAGAAATGATTGCACGATTAGATGAAGATACTGGAGATAGCATTACAGTTGTCAAACCTTATATCCTAGTCGCTGCCCAAAAAGGCGTTGCACTTGCACCGTACATGTTTACAATTAATCCAGAAGCCAAGATAAAGCTGAAGATAAATAATGTTATATGCATAGTTAAATCAGCAAAAGATGCTAGTGATATGTATATTAAACAAAGTACAGGAATAGCAATAGCAAGTGCCACAGGTTCATAGAAACGGAGACTCACGTAAATGCGGTGCAACTACAGAGGCAGTAGCACACAAAAACGTGTTTGTCAATACACAACCAATTAGCGTAGATGGTGATCCAAATAGCCATGGCGATGGTGCCTTAAAAGCACAATGCAGAAATGTATTTGTAGGTGGAAAATTAGTAGTACTAAATGGAAATCCAGCAGATGCAGACAATTATTGCCCAATTCCACCACACTGTGGACCAGATGCTACTTCGGGCAGTCCAGATGTTTACATAGGACAATAACATGAGTGATTTTGTAGACGAAATAAAAGATGCTAGTGATTATCTTAATTCTACTAAGGTAGATATACCTACAGGTAAATTTGAGATAGATCCAGAAACAGGTACTGTAACAGCTCAAACTCAGTCATATAGTTTAAAAGAAATTATATGTATGCTATTAGCCGGAAACGGCATAAAACTTCCAAATTTACAGATATGTCTAAAGATAAACTTAGGTAGACTTATACCAGAGATTCCTGCAGGCTTAGAAGAGTTAGAAGAAGCACTTGCAAACGCAGAAAAAGCTCTTGATGATTTTATTGCACATACTAATATTGATAATGTATTAGGAAGACTAAATGCCGCAATAGCAGAATTTGCCGCTATTGCAAATATGATTAATTTTTGTGGAACACCAGTAGTACCACGTGCTATTCCAAATGTTATAAAAGATTCAATGGGTAGTTTCTTAGGTGCAGGTAAAGATATACTAGATACACTAGGAAAAATAGCAGATAGTGATATTGGTGGATGTATTGGTACAGATGGAAACTTTAAACCAGATTTATTTACAGGTGGATTATTAAAACAATTAGGTGATAATTTTAACAATTTACTTGGCATGCCTGAAGCACTAAGACAAAGTATTACTAATGACTTAAAAGCATTTAAATCAGACATAGAAAATCTTATAAAATTTGAAAATAATTTTAAAGGAACAACAATTGCAGGTGGTAGTATATTTGCACCAAGTGATAGAGTAAACACCGGTGTTGGTATGGCTGTTGATCCAAATTTAACATTGTCAAAAAGTCAACAATATGCGGCCAGTATACAATCGTTGTATAATAGTTTAAAAGGGTATCCAGTAGATGCCGCTGGTAATGACATTTTTTATTATTTGTTAGAACCAGAAATATTAGCAAAGTTACAAAACAGCGGTGATCCAACAGTACCTTTAACAGAAAGAGAACCAGTATATGATGATTGTGACAGGGTAATAGGTTATACAGAACGTAGTACTCAAACAGTACAACAATTTAGTACTGGTGGCGAATCAGTAAATGTAGTACAACCAGGTGTAACTGGATTACAAGAAAGTGGTATAGTATTAACTAGCCCACCAGCAACTACAACAAATTTAGGAAGTGGCGGTGGAGGTGGAACTTTATCAAGTGCTAATGTTGATTTAAGCAATTACTCTACTACAGCAGAAATGCAGACTGCAGATGCGGCGATAGTAACAGCATTTACAACAGCAGATACTACAGCAACAACAGACCGAGCATTAATTCGTACAGAATTTGCGGCGGTTGATGCAACTCTTCAAACAAGCATTAATACAAATACATCATCTATATTAACTAATACAGCCAATATAACAACTAATACAACCGATATAGCAACTAACGCAACAAATATTGCAGGTATTAATACAAATATTTCAGGTATTGCATCTAATACATCAGCAATTGCAGTAAACACAGCCGCTATTGCGGCATTAAGTGGAGGATTTGGAAGTATAGCTTGGCCAAATCCTGTATTTACAAGTGTAACAACATCAAATTTAACAGTAACAGGAACAGGTAGTATAGTACTTGCAAGTGGAAATGATCTATCATTAACTGCCGCAGACAGAGTAAAAATAACAGGAACTACTCCATTTAAACTTTCTACAATGACTACAACAGAACGTAATGCACTTTCATTGCCAGAAAATGGGGATATGATTTATAATACAACTACTAATAAATTCCAAGGTTACGCAAACGGATCTTGGGTGAATCTACACTAATGGAAAAAGAATACATTGTAATTTTAAACCCTGATATTGATTTTGATCAATTTAATCAAGAAATGATTAACAACACAGGTGCAGGAGTTATTCCAAATAGAACAGTTGGCGTTATTGATCCTAGACCAATTAGCCAGAGAAGCACACACTACTCATTAACAGACTCTGAAGCAGAACAACTAAAAAACGACCCTAGAGTATTTGATGTAGAAATACCACCCGATCAACGAGATGATATTGAAATTGGGCTTTGGGCATCTCAACCTGGAGATTTTACAAAAACTGGATCTGATACTGGTAATTATCTTAATTGGGGTATGCGTAGATGTATAGAAAACACAAATCCATATGGTACAAGTAATGATGATCCAGGTGGAGATTTTACATATACATTAGATGGTACAGGAGTTGATGTAGTTATTCAAGATTCAGGACTACAAATAGATCATCCAGAATTTGAAGATGCAGATGGTGTTAGTAGAGTACAAGAAATAGATTGGTATGACGAAAGCGGAGTAAGTGGAACACAAAGTAGTAGTCATTATAGAGATCGTCATGGACATGGCACACATGTTGCTGGTACTGCGGTTGGACTAACTTATGGATGGGCAAAAAATGCTAGAGTTTATTCAGTTAAAGTAGGTGGTCTTGAAGGTAGTGGTGATTCAGGAGGTATTCC
>Ga0315318_10000898_pt1 | contig 12648 bp, 23 predicted proteins | sample M1200m3416metaG_FD_203703 | JGI IMG/M metagenome (GOLD analysis project Ga0315318, IMG submission 203703) | Ammonia-oxidizing marine archaeal communities from Monterey Bay, California, United States - M1 200m 3416 | ecosystem: Environmental > Aquatic > Marine > Coastal | place: USA: California... | reverse complement strand
CTGACATCAGTTCTTACCATCATGGTCATATGGATGGTGCTGTGGCCACTGGTCTCTGGCTAGAACAGTCGCAGAGTAGTCATACCAAGATCATTATGGTGGTATTCTATATAGATGCCAAGTCCATTCCGTAATCCAGAGCATAATCGCAGGCCTATTACTCATCATAGGTCCGACGTTTCTCTAGAGGGTCACCGGGGGGATGACCCCCATCGGGTCACCGGAGAGGCTCTTCCAGAACCAGATAGTTTCAAGGACATCATAAAGGAAGAATCAGCGATTCTAGGACGCAGACTTCAAAGTGGCTTTATGGGCACCAACCCGATGACTAAGGCAGCAACCATTGCCACGGCTGCGGCTGGTGTCGTGGGGGCAGCCACGGGACATCTTCCTCCAGACACTGCGGTGATGGTCACTGCTGCTGCCCCTGTTCTCCCATTGGCACGTGAGGCCTCAGAGATGTTGGGCTCCCACATGGAGGACCGGCGTGCCAACCCTGACCCCAACAGGCTGACACCCAGAGAGGCTGCCAACCCTGCCCGCTGGTTCAGAGGTCTACTGGAGCCACCCGGTGACCCCAACAAGGGACGCCGCCCTTCTAAGTAATCCTCGCCTCTGGTTGCGCTTGTACAATAATCTGGTGACCATCACGCTGTGATGAGTTGACACCTGCTACGGTTGTACGAACACGACGACAGAGAAGAGTGAGGATGACCAACTACATTGACCTAGACGCCTGCGACCCTGAACTGGTCGTAGTCGAACACGGGGGAGCCACCTACGGGGGCACTCTGGAAGAGTTCCAGACCGAGATGGCTGAACTGCGCCGGAGGGCTGCCTCTGGTGAGGTGAAGGTCCAAACTCCGGTTGAACTACGGCTAGTCAACCGAACCGGAGAGACGGTGTACGTCTACACGATGTGGGTAGACGAGCGGGGCATCATCCAGCACTCGCTGGACAACGGACGGGGTGGCCCGTCGCAGTCGGTGTCGAACCTCCAGTTGAAGGAGATCGTGCCGAAGAAGGCGGTCCCGGGCTGGCAGGAGGACGCCATCGCCGCCGCCGGGTCCGGTCTCTACACCGTGGATGAGGTCCGATAATGGCTGAGGTAACGAGCGGCACGAACCTGACCGTCATCGTCCTGAACGAGGAGGAGGCAGCGGCCCTGACCGACCTGCTCTACGCCGATTCGGTAGACCATGAGAATGGCACCCCTGCATTGGACAATCTGTACGGAGCGATGCTGGGCGTCATGGAGGTCGTCTGATGACTGAGGTAACGAGCGGCACGGTCATGAGGGACGAGGACACCTTCGACACAATCTTCAACCTGATCTGGGAGGACGCCGACGACGGACGAACCGACGGCGAGGAGGCCACGTCGCTGGACGAGTCCCTCTGGGACGAGGACGGCTTCCACCCGTGGGACGGTCTCTTCTACGGCGGCGTCTTGGAGACCCACCAGACCTACGCCCAGACGCTGGAGACTCCCGCTGAGTACGAGACGGTGGGCAGGCTCTGGATCACCGATGCCGACGGCAAGGAACTGGCCGAGGTCGATGCGAGGGAGTTCCAGTGAAGAACTACCTGATCCATCTCTGGTTGGACGAGCGTCTGCACGACGGTCAGCCCACCGCATGGAAGGACATCCGATGAACGCAGAGGAATACCACGACTACGAGGAGGACGACGGCGAGAGGATCGTCAGCACACTCACCCTTGAGGTGAGTCACCCAGTCCGCTGGTCCGTGGCAGACATCACCGATGAGTTCGCCCGTATGGGTGAGGCCAGCGAACCTAACTCTGAACTATCTGTACACGGTGTCTACGAACAGGCCTACGAGGGGTTGGAGGGTGTACCTGACCATCCCCCGCTGGACTTCCGTGACATGGAAGACTTGGAGGAGTTAGAACAATGCAGGGCTCTCTCCGATCTGGAAGACCTGCGATACGAGGAGAACCAGTGAACGAAGATACAATCGGTTACGAAACCTACGAGACAGCCATGGGCTTGGTCACCATCTACACCATGGACCAGCCGGGAGCAAAGGGTCAGAAGGCTGGCACCACCAAGATGGTGTACAACGATCCTCCCCCCCGTCCGATGAAGTTGAAGAAGAAGTACCGGAGGCAGTCGTAATGCCTCTCCCGTTTGAGGGGACACAGGAGAAGTTGTACCCCGTTGAGAAGCCGTTCTGGCTATTGGAAAGACATGGGCTATCACCCAACGAGTACAGGGACGACTCCCTGATGTTCGACACACCATCTGATTGTTTATTAGATGATGATCCTGAGAACCCTCGCCCAGAGCACTTGGACGAGCGGGACTCGTTGGAAGGCTTGGACGAGCGGGACTACGATCACTGGACACATCAACGAAAGTTAGGACTGGCGGCACCTAGAAAGAAGAAGGTACAAACGAATGACTGACACGTACGACGGACGACCGGACGACTCGCAGACCTACGACATTGAGTTCCTAGCCGAGGGGCTGTTCCACGTCACCGTGACTGCCACCTCACAGGAGGAGGCCGAGGACATGGTGGTCGACATGGACCCCTCCGTCGACTGGGGAAGGTGCCACGTGCTGGACATCCCCGGGGAACTTCAGATTGCCCGCTAGGCTGGGCTGAACGAGGGTGGCCAAAGGTATGGTGTCCCCGGGTAGTGCAACTGCTAGGCATGGCGCATTGCAGCGTGAAACCTAGTAGCCCGGGTATCGCAGGGTTCGACTCCCTGTCCGCTCACTAACGAACACGACGACAGAGAAAGAGAACAGAAACTATGACTACATCGAAGCATCGGTCCCGGGTCACCTTCCGTGGCCGGGAGCACCACATCGGGTACTACGACACTCCAGAGGAGGCTCGGCTCGCCAAGGAGGCCGTTGCCCAGTTCCTCACGAAGATCGCCAGTACGAGGTCTACCCCGACCCCGCCCAGCCTTCATGGTGTCTGCCGTCTGGTGAACATGGGGGTCTACGACGGGGACGCCACCTCCCTCCACATGGCCTCCCTCACTCTCGCCAAGCGGGTCAAGATGTTGGCGGGCATGACCCGGCGCACGGGGAGCCCCTACGGGACCATCACCATCGAACCATCCACCACTTCCACGTCAGACACTGATAGAACTAGTGAATCGACAACATCCCAAGGAGGGATACAATCATGAGCAAGGAATCAAGCGAGTGGCTCAACCAGAATGTTCTGGTCGGGTTCACCACCAAGCGAGGCAACGCATGGCACTACCGTGCGGACGATCAGGGCGACGAGCCCAACCACTACCCGATGAGCATCCCCGTGGAGGATGTGGAGCGTCGACTGTTCTACTGGGACGCACGCTCCTACCCGGTGATGATCCCGGTCCCGACCACCATTGACGACCCCGCCATCGACGGGCTGGACGACGCACAGGGCACCCCGATCAAGCGGGTCCGACTGTCCGAGTGGCAGGCCATCGGACGGGACGACACCCATGAGGTGTTCAAGGTGTTCAAGTCGGGCTACACCATCCACCAGTACCGTGAGTGGCTGCTGCGGACGGTCGCCAACCTCGTGGACGACGACCTCGCCGTGGCATCGGCTGGTCTCCTCCAGAACGGCGGTGTGGCATGGGTCAGCATCGAACTGCCGGAGAACATTGAGACCCCGTCAGGCTTCTCCGTCCGTCCCCAGTTGCTGGCGACGACCTCGCACAACGGCTCGCTGGCGACGACGTTCAAGCAAACTGCCACGGCTGTCGTCTGCGACAACACGCTGGCTTGGGGGCTTTCCAGCAATGGTCAGGTGTTCAAGGCCCGGCACAGCAAGCACTCTGGATTCAAACTCCAGACCGCCCGGGATGCTCTGGACATCATCCACATCGGTGGGGTCGACGTGGTGGCTCAGATCGACCGCCTGAGCAACTACTCCGTGTCGGACCTTCAGTTTGAGCGCATCCTGAAGAAGATGATCCCGGTGCCCACGCTGGAGACCAGCAATCAGGCCGGGCTCACCCGGGCGGGCAACAAGCAGGACCGCCTGCGTGACCTGTGGACCTCCGACCATCGGGTGCGCCCGTGGAAGAACACGGCACTCGGAGTGGTGCAGGCGTTCAACACGTTCAACCACCACGTCAAGGGTGCCGACAAGACCCGGGCCGAGCGGAACATGCTGAGTGCCCTGAACGGCAAGACGGAGACTGACGACAACGCCGTCATGGCCGTCATGGCCGACATCGGAATCACGGGGAGTGACGTTCTCGTAGGCTGAGTCCAGCGGTTTGGGCCGGGGCACTCTCCCCCCGGCTCATTCCGGTGGCCTTACTCCAATCGGGCTGCCAATAGAGAAGGCCAGTAGATGACTGAGGCAAGTGAGTGGTTCTGGATTGAACTAGCGGAGTTGAACGCCGACGCTGTGGTGTTCGATGGCTTCGATGACTGCGTGGTCGGCTATGCCTCCCAGTTCAACAGAGACCCAGTGCTGGTCTACGACCATGAACTGATGATTGAACAGTTGATGAGGGTGGACGGCATGGACTACTCCGATGCGTACGAGTATCTAAGTTTCAATGTTGAAGGGCTGTGGGCTGGAGAGTTCACTCCCATGATTATGAGGAGGGCCTGATGGCTCTGAGCGAGGAAGCAAGAAAGTGGAACGAGCAGCAGGAGCGTTATCGGGAGAACGCTCACCTGCACAAGCACACGGCGGGGGCTGACCATAAGGAGTTGATGGGTGTTCTATCAAAGATAGAACTGAGTCTCGGGCTGCTCATCGACACCATCAAGGAGTGGATTGACGACGAGGAGCAGAGGCGTGACGAGGAGCAGAGGCGTAAGACCTATGGCTACAACCCCTACCGGACACCACGCTCTGAGAGTCCCGAGCGTCCCCGGTTCTACACGGGTGTGGAGCCTCAGTGGCCTCTGCCACATAGTTCCAGACAATCCGGTGGTGACCGGAACGAGCCGATCCCCCCGTACGATCCAGACACCGACCCTGACCGTGACTCATTCGATGAGGGTGCTGGGGAGACGGGATGAAGATGACTAACCACCTGAAGTCGTCTGACGACGAAGGCACGTTCACCTTGCAGCAGTTCCATCGGGACCGGGACGCCGATGTCTCCCGGGCAAGAGAGCAGCATGAGCGGTGGCTGGAGCGGGCACAGAAGGAGCAGGAACGGCAACGGATAGAGGCCGAACGGGTAGTGGCACAACGCAAGGAGAAGGAAGCGCTACGGTTGGCGAGACGACTACGACTAGAGAAAGCAGAAACAAACCAATGAGTAACACCATGAGCAAACTGGAGTACCTAGCCCACAAAGTGGCCTCGCTGGACCGTGCCTCCAAGACAGCCGAGAACAGGCTGAAGGAAGCCAAGGCCTTACTGGTGACTGCAATGGACAACGAGGAAACAACCTCGGTCACCCTCCCATCTGGACTGGCAACGGTCAGCATCGTGGACGGCGAGCGTCTGGACGTGGATTGGGTGAGCCTGAATGAATCCGATCCAGAGATCGGTTCCAAAGTCCGTGTCGAAAAGGCGGACCTCACGCTGTACCGTGCGGCGGTCACCGCTGGACTCATCCACGTGGACCTCGCAGCATCGGTCTCAAAGACTGTCCCGTACCGTCAGGTACGTGTGAACCGGAAGTAGTTCAACAGAGCCCCTCACTGGAGCATGTGGCTTTAGAGGCGCTTTATAGCGCACGTGCGGGCGTACATATGTGTGTACGTGCGGGCGTGCGCTGCGGTGGCGTGCGGCGTGGCGTGCGCGGCGGCGGGCCCGAGCCCGGGTGAGCCGAACAGGTGTTCGATGACCGAACGTACGTTCGACTCCGAAGCCTCCCAACGGGGAACACACGTTCGATCCCGTGAGAGCCACACAGAGCCTCTGTGCGGCCCTCTCGTCCCGAGAGGTACGGACCTACCTGCCACGGCCCCGAGGCCGTCAGAATGGCTGTGTGGCGGTCTGGTGGGAACCAGCCCCGCCTGCCCCACAGCGGTGGGGATGCGGTTGGGTTTCTCAGGAGTGGAGGTTCTCCACTCTCAGGAAACCATTGGACTGTGATCTGCCTCCGAGGGCCCGATGGGCCCAAACAGGCCGCCGTACAGCCCTCCTGAGCGCCTCCCAGCCCCCGAGTGGGGGGTCTGTGGCCCAGAAGGGGTAGAGGCTCTCAGAATGGCTGTGTGGCCGTCTCAGAGGAATCAGGCCTCACAGGGGCTCCTGAACAGGGGGTTTCGCCCCCTATCAGTCGAACACCTGTTCGGCATTGGTGCCTGCCCCGGGCGTGAGCCGGGGTGGCGGGCGGGCCCGCTCAGGCTGGGTAGTCGTCCATCGGCACCACCTTCCAGACGCTGCCGTCTCCGACGATGAACCGGCAGTCGGTGTAGAGCACCACCTGACCGTCGTTGTCCTCGTCGTGCTGGAACCTCGGCAGCAACTGCTGGACGAGGTCGGCCTCGTCGGTGGCTCGGATGACGATCATGTCGTCACCCCCTCGGGCACGTGCGCCACGACGGCGACCTCGTAGCCGAGGCCACGTATCGCCGTGAGGTCACGGGGTCGGAGGGTGCTCTTGCCGGTCAGCGTCAGGAACAGACGGCCCGTCGAACACACCGGGTAGGCGTGGTCGGTGCCGTACACGTTCCTGTACACGATGGCCACCCTCCCTCGGGTGGTCTGCTGGTCAGAGGACACGGCGAACCACCTCCACGTGGGCCGTCAGCCGAGCGATGAGCCCGATGAACACCTCCACGTACTCGTTCTCCGGTATCAGCACTGCTGCCTCCATGACGAGGTCTTCCAGCCGCTCGGACCTCAGGTCCAGCCGCTCTTCTCGGGTCAGTTCTGTGAACGTCGCCATTGGTTGTCTCTCTCTCTCTTGTCAGCCCCAGCCGGGTGGCTGGGGATCGTCCCTGCCGAGGACTCGCACCTCGGTGTCGGCTGGTCAGGGTGAGGGGGCTAGTCCTCCATGTCGTCCAACTCCTCCTCCTCCTCGGAAGGGCAGTTGCAGTCGCACTCGCAGGGGCACGTCCCCCTCGGGCAGCCGTCGGTCTCGCAGTACGAGCAGACGTTCGGGTCACGCTCGTCCACGAAGACGATGCGGGCCTCGGTCGGTCGACCGGACGAGTCGTAGGTGACGTAGACGGGGTAGTTCCCGTCGCCGTAGTTGGTGGCCGTGGCCACCCCGAGGGCTGCCTCGCCCGCCGAGTCGTCGCCCAGCGTCACGTCGCAGCACTGCCGGTACGGGCCGTTGTCCTCGTAGTTGTCGGCCAGCACGTAGCAGGGGTCCACGATCAGAATCTGACCGCTGTCCACGCCACAGTGGCCTACCAGTACCTCGCTCATGTTCTCTCTCTCTCTGTCGGCCTCGGCTGGTGCCGAGGGTCGTCCCCAGCCCCGGTCACGAACCGGGCGGCAGGCGGGCCTGCGCTGGGGTACCAGCCCCTCTCAGGAGAGGTACTGGGCAATCAGGGAGTCGGCCATGTCCTCGTCCATGAGGACCGCCCCGACCTCGTTGTCGATCACGGCTGAGGCCACCCCGTACTTGGCCTCAATGAGGCCCCACATGCGGTGGGTGACGGGCTCGGTCGTCGGGCCGAAGTCGGGGAAGACCACGTGGCCGACCACCTCTCGCTCCTGTCCGTAGCGGTGACATCTCGACACCTGCTGGTCAACTGCTGCGGCGTGCCAAGGCAACTCGGCAAACACGACGTGTCGACCAGCCGTCAATGTGATGCCCACGCCCCCGGCGACCGAGTTGGCCACCAGCACCGTGTGCTCTCCTGACTGGAAGCCGTCGACAGCGGCCTGCTTGGCCACGTCTCCCATGCCGCCCTGAATCGCTGGGCAGCCGAGGGACTTGGCCAGAGCCTCGGCCACGTCACGGTGCTCGGTGAAGACCACCACCTGCTCCTGAGGCTCCCCGGGGAGAGTGCTCTGGAGCAGGTCCGTCACGTACTGGGTCGTGCTCTCCACGATGGCCAGACCGGCGAGGCTTCGGAGTTTGGTCAACTGGACCAACGCCGCCGCCTTGTCGGCCCGGGCGAGCCGGGCCCCGCCGTAGCCGCACACCTCGGAGAGGTAGCGGCGTAGGTCGGCCTCGCACATCCGGTACTCGGCAGCGACCTTGGCGTCGGACTCCAACGTGATGGCGAGGAAGCCCTTGTTGGGCAACTCCAGCACCTCGTCTTTGGTCCGACGAACCATGGTCAGGTCCGAGAGCCGCACGTGTAGGTCTGACAGGCGGTCGTGGTCGATGCCCCTCATGCCGTACCGATTCCCCGGGATGCGAGGGCAGTACCGGTCCAAGTAGTTGACGGGCCCACCGAACTTGCCGATCAGCCCGAGGATGGTGAGCAGGCTCACCAGTTCCGCCGGGTGGTTCTGGATGGGCGTACCGCTCATCAGCAACCGTGGGCCGTCCTTGGGGATGACCTTCGACAGCGCTCGGATCGACTTCGCACGATTCGTGGTCCTGCTCTTGGCGCGGTGTGCCTCGTCGACGACGACGCCCCCGATGCCGTGGTCGATCAGCGTCTCCTCCCAGTGGGAGACGACGCTGTCGCCGCAGATGACCACGTCGACATCGGGCAGGCACGACGGCTTCTGCCCGACGACCACGTGGGTGCTCAGGTGAGGGGCGAAACGGGTCATCTCCCGCTCCGTATTGGTCCGAAGACTCGGTGGCACCACCCACACCACGGGCCGGAAGCCCGCTTCGATGGCTGATGCCGTCACCCCTATCCCTTGGACCGTCTTGCCGAGGCCCATGTCATCGGCCAGCAGGCACGCACCGAAGGCGAGTGCCCGCTCCATGCCCTCCTGTTGATGCGGAAGCATCGGCAGGGCGAGGCTGGTCGTGGGTGATATCACCGCCTCCTGGGTTTCGCTGATATCAGCCTCGGTGGCGTCGAACCGGGTCAGCCCGGCGAGGAGTGAGTCGCCGTTCATCGGAGACCCACCTTCTCGGCGCACACTGGCCCGATGCCGTGGGACACGCTGTCCCAACCGGTGGTGGTGCCATCGGACTCCAGATCCCGGCGGCAGATGGCGCACGTGCCGGTCAGGTGACCGTATGCCCGTGCTCCTGCTCCCGGGTTGGCGGCGATGGCCGTGATGAGGGCGAGGTGCCCCTGCTGGGCCGGGTCGACGTTGAAGTCGCCCGAGCCGGGACGCTGGGTGCCGAACTTGGAGTCGAACCCAGCCGATGACCCGGCGTAGGAGTTGGCGTCGAAGACCGACATCCAACCGCTCCGCTCGTTCAGCACGACCTTCACCCGCTGGCGGGTCTGGTCGACTGGACCGTCGGCGTGGTCAGGGTGGGCGAAGTACGCCGTCCTGTTGCCGTGGCCGGTGGCCGTCAGGAACGAGTCCAGAACGGTGAGGTCGACGCCGGTCTTGGCCGGTGCCTGACCGCACTCACCATCACGGTGAGTCGTCAACCACTTGCCCCCGACGAGGCTGGCGAACCCAGCCTCTGCTGCCACGCTCTGTCCGCAGGACACGCAGGCCTTGGAGTAGCGGTTCGTGATGACCCGCTCGCTCTCTGGTCCGACGTACCCCTCGGGCAGATCGACTGGGCCCCGCAGGGCGTGCAGCCGGTCGATCATCGTGGAGGCCGACTGCATGTCCAGATCGGCAATGCCGTTCAGGAGGATGTAGGCGGCGACATCTTCGATGCCGAGTTGTGTCTTCTTCTGATGCAGTTGGTCAGTGATGTGGGACAACTGCTTCCCACTGATGGGTTTGCCCATTGGGTACCCAGCCTCTCTCTTGTCTGCCAGCCACCGGGTCGGTGACTGATCGTCCCCTGCCCAGTCACGAACTGGGTGGCGGGCGTTACCCGCTCAGGGGGGTGTTGCTTCGTCGGTGATGGTCCTCCCGCTGGGCCGTGTGGCGTGCGCTGACTCCTCCACCTCCTTGCGTGCCCAGCGACTCCTAGTGCTGCCACGCCTCACGCCAGAGGGTTCCAACCTCCGTTCGTGCTCGTCCCTGCCCGGGGCTCGCACCCGGGTGCCTGCTGGTCAGGGGTCTCTCCTCTCTCTCGTCGGTCAGAACGCCATGTAGTCGGCGTTGCCGGTCAGGTGCCACGGCAACTGGTCGAAGCCGAAGGACTGGGCGATGGTCCAGAACCACAACTGCGGCAGTTCCACGTCTGCCTGCGAGGTGCCGGTGCCCGTGAGTCTGTGGCTCATCAGGCCGTCGGCCCGGGCGTACGCACGGTCGAACACGTCACCAGCACGGTCGTACGCCCGGTCGTAGTGGCGTTCGATCTGTGCCTCCGACCAGTGCTCCATCAGGGTCCACTCGGAGTCGCCTCGGAAGGCTCCCTCGCATCGGCTCCCGGCCATCCACAACTTGTGTTCGGCATCCAGAGCCTTGCGGGCGAGGGTCGTGTAGGCCACGACCTCGTGGCCCAGCGCCCGGCGCTGCTTGGCGTGCCGACGGCACAGGGCGACGAACCCTGCCGGACTGTCGGGAATGAACTCCCGGTGGGTGGCGGTGCCACCCTCGTAGCAACAGGTCGTCACCAGATAGGTGGGAAGCCCGTCTCTCATCAGATTGCTCATGTCTGTTCTCTCTCTCTTTGTCGATGTCGTCCCCGCCGAGGTCGTGAGCCTCGGTGGCCAGCGGGCTGGCTCGGGGGTGGGGGGTCAGCCCCGGGTGATGCTGAGGTTGGCGACTGCTGAGTCGATGGCCTCCTCCACGTCGGCCCGGGTCATCCCCGCCGGGTTGTCTTCGAGGTACTCCCGAACCCACTCACCGAGGTCGTCCTCGCAGACGAGGCCGTGGGCGGTCGGGTCGAACTCGTCGTCCCGCAGGAGGTTCCAGTCCGCCGGGTCGAAGGTGTCCTCGGTCATCAGACCGAAGTCCGACGGGTCGAAGGTGTCCTCGGTCAGGACGCCCGTGACGGGGTCCAGTGCCTCGGCACCGAGTGCGTCCCTGATGAAGGGGACGAGGGCCTCGGCCAAGGCCTTCAGCAGGTTGTTGAGTGTGTCCATGTCTGTGCTCTCTCTCTGGTTGGTCTCCGACCGGGATTGGTCGGAGGTCGTCCCTGCCCCGGGCTCGCACCGGGGGGCCTGCTGGTCAGGGGTGAGGCTCAGTCCCAGCCGCCGCCGGTCAGTGCCTCATGGCGCTCTTGCGCCCACTCGTTGAACTCTTCGGCCTGCTGGTTGGGCGAGCCGTATTCCCAGTGGTGATGGCCGTTCTCACACGACCAGCCCCGGGAGCCGTTGTCGGCCACCGTGGTGGTGACCTTCGCCCCGCACTCAATCGTGGCGCTCTCCAGTTGCCCGGGGAACTCCAAGATGCCGCCCAGCCACTCGCCAGTCTCGTCGTCGTACATCGCCGGGTCGGATGGGTCACCGAGTGGGTGCGGGTCCAGAACCAGCCATGTGCAGCCCTCCCGGGCGGCGGCGTCGACAGCCTCTGCTGCCATGGTGACGGTCTCTTCGTCACGGTGCTTCCGGCAGCAGGCTGGCCACCGGTCGATGTCGCATGTCATGTCGTCTCTCTCTCTCTGTTGTCGTCTTCGTCCCCGCCCCGGGCGTGAGCCGAGGTGCCCGGCTGGCCGGGTCGGGGGTGTGTGGCTCAGGCGTCGACCAAGGCGTCGCCCGTGATCTGCACCACGCAGGTGGTCTCGCCTGCCTCGGCCTGACGGGTCTGCTCGGCGATGCCAGCCACCAGAGCGTTGACGAGGTCGACCTCACGGCCAAGCGGGAGGTACACGCAGAGGTCGCCGATGTCGATGGCGACCTGACCGTTGACCACGTTCGTGTGTACCTCGCCGCCCTCGGGGAAGCGCCCTTCGTGGTGGACGTTCGCCATGATGCGGTCGACTGGCTGACCTTCGTCGTTGAACTCGGTGAGGTTGATGCGGAACGTCCGACCGGCCACGTTCGTGTGCCGGGTGGTGAAGCCGCCGTGGCCGTCGTGGTTGGTCGGTACCTCGGCGGTGATGGATGGGGTGCTCATGTCTGTTCTCTCTCTCTGGTCTGTTTCGGGACTGCTGTCCCCAAGGGCCCGGTCGGGCTCATCAGCACCCCAGCATCAGGGGTGGACAGGTAGGTCCGCAGCGGTGGGGAGATGGTCCCGTATGACTGCGAAGGCTCATGGCCTAGTTAGCGACCTTGGTAGTCGGATCGGCGTGGCCCCCTCGCAGGGGCGCAGTTGCTACCGGCGGCGGCAAGGCCGCTGGTCACGCACTCCCCCAGTCACCCGAAGGCGCTGGAGCCGGGGAGCCCTCGCTCCCGCTTCCCGTGGATGCCCCCCCTTGGCAAGTCACCCACCCACCGGCTGGTGCCGGGGGCGGGACGGAGGGCCCCTGTGCGGTCAACCCCACCCGGTGTATGGGGGGTGGGTCCGGGGCCCACCATATCCGGGCCCTCACTCCGAACACGACACCCCCCTGCACTGGGGCCTCGTAGGGCTCAGGGGGGGACGAGGGGCACGACCACCCGCCGAGGCCTCCCGGGCCTCTCAGGGGGTCTCCACGGGCCTCTCAGGCCATCCTGCGGAGGGCCCTTCCTCTCAGACAGCCGTAGAGGCCCCTCTAAGGCCCTCCGGTACCAATCTGGGGTTGGCGTACATCTAGGCCCCTCGGTGGCCGTCAGGAGGGCCCTACGGGGCTCTCAGAGCAATACCGATGACCACGGCCTACGGGG
>Ga0315318_10000897_pt1 | contig 12650 bp, 11 predicted proteins | sample M1200m3416metaG_FD_203703 | JGI IMG/M metagenome (GOLD analysis project Ga0315318, IMG submission 203703) | Ammonia-oxidizing marine archaeal communities from Monterey Bay, California, United States - M1 200m 3416 | ecosystem: Environmental > Aquatic > Marine > Coastal | place: USA: California... | reverse complement strand
CACGAGATTGTCGTCGGGGAAGGTACCAATATTCAAGACAACGCTGTGTTGCACATCGCCGACGACTTCGGTTGTTACATCGGCGACTATGTGACCGTGGGCCACTCGGCTGTGGTGCACGCCTGCCGTGTCGGTAATGAGACGCTTATCGGAATGGGGGCAACAATTCTCGATGGTGCGGTGGTCGGCAACCAGTGCATCGTCGGGGCCAACGCTCTGGTTAAGCAGGGCCAGGAAATCGCCGATGGCTCGATGGCTGTAGGCAGTCCGGCCAGGATAATTCGCAAGCTCACAGACAAGGAGCGCGCAGGTCTGAAAGACTGGGCGACGAAGTATGTAAAAAACGCCGCCTACTGTCTGAAACATGGCATCAATGTCGGTGGGCCACTACCGACATCTTAGCTGTTGCCTGGCCATGCGCCCGCAATGAAAACCGTCTCGCTCGCCCGCAATGCCATGGCCACTCGCTTTGAAATGGTGCTGCACGGTGAAGACGAACTGGGGTTGCGTGCGGCCGGAGAGGAGGCCCTTGACGAAATCACTGCATTGGCGGCCCAGCTCAATTTTTACGGGGCTGACAGTGAGGTTTGCCGTATCAATGCTAGGGCTGCACTTGGCCCGGTGCCGGTTGAGCCGGGATTGTTTCGTCTACTGCAGGAGGCCAAGTATGTTCACGAGCTGAGTGGTGGTGCGTTCGACATCACGGTTGCGCCGCTGATGCGATGCTGGGGGTTTGCTGATGGTGTACATCGTGTGCCTTCTCCGGGGGAGTTGGCCAAGGCACGGGAGTGTGTCGGGATGGACTTGGTTCATTTGGACGCAAAAAACATAACGGTGCAGTTCGAGCGGCCCGGTGTGCGGGTTGACCTTGGCGCGATCGGAAAGGGGTTTGCATTGGACATTGTCGGTCAAATTGTGCGCGAGGCGGGCATAACGAGTGCCCTGATTCACGGCGGCACCAGCACGGTGTGCGCGATCGGATCGCCACCGGAGAAGGACTTTTGGAAAGTGGCCATCGAGCATCCCGGCTACGAGCAATCGGCTGCGGATATCCCTGAACACAAACGGCTTGTGGCCGTGGCTGAGCTCAACGATGAGTCGTTCAGTGTGTCTGCAAGTTGGGGCAAGGCATTCGAGGAAAACGGTGTTTCCTACGGGCACGTGCTGGATCCGCGTTGCGGTCAGCCGACGCAGAACACCCTGCTCGCTGCGGTGGCCCTGCCAAGCGGAACTGCAGCCGATGCCTGGTCAACTGCCCTGCTTGTCTCGGGTGTGGCTGGGCCGGTTGCGCTTGGCCAGGTGGGTGAGAGTGCCCGATCGCTTCTCTTGCTGCCGGATGGCGATTCTGGATTTCGAACGCTCAACAACGGTTTTTGAGTCGGCTATGAGTTGAATTTGCCTTGCCGTGTGATTCGCATCACGCAAAATGCCGGTCGCTCGGCAACCGAGTTTTAAGGGCCCATAGCTCAGTGGTTAGAGCAGACGACTCATAATCGTTTGGTCGGGGGTTCAAATCCCTCTGGGCCCACCATTTTTATGAGCACAGCAGGGCATCAGTTGATTTACGACGACAGCTGCGGCTTTTGCCAACGGAGCGTCGGACTCCTCCGGAGATTGGACTGGTTCAACACCATCGAGCCGGTCCCGATGTCCGCCGCTGCCGATCTGATGGCCAGGCATTTCATTTCACTGGACGCCATGATGGCTGCGATGCATCTCGTAACCCGCCAAGGCAGGGTGTACTCCGGAGCAGAGGCTGTGCGGGAGTTCGGCCTGCGTATGCCGCTACTGTTTCCGTTGGCCGTGGCTATGCGGCTTGGCTTTGTGCTGCGCTTGGCCAAGTGGGCATACCAAAAAACAAGTGCAAACCGATACAAAATAAGCCGGGAGCTGAAATGCGAGGCAGGAGGCTGCTTAATCCATCGAAAACATTGAAAACGTTGCCGCGCTTTAATCGCGTTGGCACACTCCGCCGCGCATGAGGGAATACTTCCTGGCATGGTCGGAGTCGCTTGAGCAGTTTGTCCTGGACGTGATTTATGGGCAGCGCAAGGGGAAGCGCGCCGCCTTGCTCCGCGTCGTTCTCTATTCGTTGTCGAAAGTGTTCACTGTCGCCGTCAAAGCGCGGCGGTTCCTATACAACTTTCGCATCCTGCGCGACTCCACCCTTGGTGTGCAGGTGATTGCGATTGGCAATCTCACCGCCGGTGGTACCGGAAAGACGCCGGTGGTGGAAAAGTTCGCGCGGGAGCTTCAGGACGCCGGCCGCAAAGTGGCCATCCTCAGCCGCGGCTATCGCTCCAAGCCGGCACCCATGCACGAACGGCTCGTGAACAAAATTCTGCTTCGCGAGGATATCATACCCCCCAAGATTGTGTCGGACGGAAAATCCCTGCTGCTGGACTCGGAGAAAGCGGGGGATGAGCCTTACATGCTTGCCTCTAACCTTCGGGATGTGGTCGTGCTGGTGGACAAGGACCGGGTCAAGGCAGGGCGTTATGCCATTGATAAATACGGGTGCGACACCTTGTTGCTCGACGACGGTTTCCAGTACTGGAAAATTAAGGGTCGCCGGCGTGACGTGGTGTTAATTGACCGCCAGCAGCCGTTCGGCAACAACGGCAAGCTTTTGCCCCGAGGCACCCTACGCGAGCCTCCCTCACACCTTTCCCGTGCACACATTGTGTTCATCACAAAAAGCGACGGAGACACAGAGGAATTGCGGGGCAAGATTGCCAAGTACAATCCTAAGGCGAGCGTGATTGAGTGCGTGCACAGTCCTCTTTATTTTGAGGATGTGTTTACCGGCGACCGAGTCGGGCTTCACCTCTTGAAGGGTAGGAAAATTGCAGCTCTCAGCGGCATTGCCTTGCCGGTCAGCTTCGAGGAAAGCCTGGTTGCACTGGGCGGTGATCTTGTTTACACCAAGCGATTTGTGGATCATCACCGCTTCACCCAGCAGGAAATCCTGAATGTGATCAATCGTGGCAAAACAAGGCTGGCGGACTTCATTGTCACCACGCAAAAGGACGCCGTCCGGTTCCCAAAAATAGACCGGCGCGACCTTCCCATTTATTTTATGCGGGTGGAAATCAAGATTCTAAAGGGGGCAAAGAATTTTCAGGATTGTGTCCGGCAAATTTGCTTCCACTGATCCGGTGAATTCCCTCTTTTACTACCTGGCCCGGGTTTTTGTTGGCGTGATACAGTTGATGCCCCTCAAATTGGTGGCGCTGGTCGGCCGGGTTGGAGGGTTTCTGTTTTATTTTCTGGATGTGAGGCACCGCCGGGTCGCTGTGAATAACCTGTTGGCCAGCCTGGGTAATTCACATTCAAAGAAGGAGATTATTTCCATTGCCCGTGAAAACTTTTGCCGTATTGGAGAAGTGTACTTTTCCGCCCTGAAGACTGCCGCCATCCCGATTGGAAAAATCGGGTCTGTATTGTCTTCCAAGGGGCGAGAAAATATAAGCTTCGCGAAGCGGAAGGACGGCTCACTACCCAGTTTTATGTTTGCGCTGGGCCATTTTGGCAATTTTGAACTTTATGCCAAATCTGTTGTGTTTGTTCCTGGGTTTGAGTTTTCAACTACCTATCGCGGTTTCCGGCAGCCGTGGCTCGAGCGGCTGATCCTGTCGCTAAGAAGAAAATCGGGCGTTTCTTTTTTTGACCGGCGGTGGGATGGCGGAAAACTACGGGCTTTCATGAAGCGTCCTGGAACGATCACTGGGCTGCTGGCCGACCAGAGTGCGGGCAGGAGCGGCTTGAGGCTACCTTTTTTTGGTCTTCCTTGCTCTGTTACCCCAGCACCTGCTCTCTTCGCTCTACGCTACAACCTGAGCCTGCACGGCTGCTTTTGCCGGCGTTTGGGGTTAGGCCGGTGGGAGATTGATGTTGGTCCTCAGATTCCAACTCATCACTACGGTCGAGCTAGGCCTGTTGAAGATATTATGTCTGATATCAACTCCCAGTTTGAGTCTTTTATCCTTGAAGACCCCGCGAACTGGTTTTGGGTACATAACCGGTGGAAAAAACCGGAAAGAGCCAGGTATAGTGGTTGTCCTAAGAAGACCTCTTAGTTTGTTTTTCTTATCTCCCCTTTGCCTATGATGTTCGCATCGGCATTATCACATACAAAAACGGTTGGTTCACTTTTATAACCCCTGGGCTAAGTTGATCTGTAAACTCGAAGTTAATCTCTTCTTCCTCCAGGGATTTCAGCGGGTCTATGAAATATTGGGGGTTAAATGCTATGGATGTTTCCTCCCCTGAATAGTTGATTGCTATAGTCTCTTGGCTTTCTCCCACTTCTGGGGTGTTTGCTGTCAACTTCAGGGTGTTTTCTGTAAATGTCATTTTTACCGAATTTGCCTTGTCGCTGGTCATTATTTCGGCTCTTCTCACGGCGTGTAAAAGTTCTTCCTTATCCAAGGTCACCCTGTGCTTTGACTCTGAAGGGATAACTTGTTTGTAGTTTGGATACGCCCCTTCCACTAACTTTGTAACCACTACCGTTTCTTCCTCTTTTTCTTTCCCCATGCTAAAGGAGGCTTGGTTTTCTGTGATTCTAATCTCAATTTCTCCCTCTTCCCCTAGTTGCCTGCTCAGCTCCTGAATCGCCTTGGTTGGCACTATGATTTCCAATGGTTTTTCCTGTGTTTGTTCCACCTCTTCTTCAGCTAATGCTAACCTTCTACCATCTGTTGCAACCATGGTTAGTTTTTTTTCCCTGAAACTTAAAAAAAGTCCGTTTAATACATACCTGTTTTCATCGATTGAAACTGCATATGCCGTTCTGCGTAGCATCGATTTTACTTTAATCTGCTCCATTCTTATCGTGCTTTGCTCTTTAAATTCCGGGATTGGTGGGAATTCCTCGGCTGGTAGCCCGTTTACCTTTGTTGAAAAGGATCCTGATTCAAGCGAACATAAATTTCCAATTACTTCCATCTCTACCTGGTTTCCTTCTACCTCCCTTGCAATGTTATGAAGTTTTTTTACTGGTATTGTAAACGTCCCTTCCTTCTCTACTTTTGCTTGTACTGTTTTGGATATTGTTACATCTAGATCTGTTGACGTTAATGTCAGCAGGTTTCCTTTCGCACACAACAAAACATTAGCTAGTATTGGAAGCGTTGTTCTGGTAGACACTACATTTTGGACAGCTTGAAGGCCTTTGATGAATTCCTCTTTGCTAATTGCTAGTTTCATCTGCGCGCGGATAATATAAATCTCTTCTTTAAAAGGGAATCTTATTATTAAGGGGTGTCAATAAGTGAGTAATTCAATAAAATTGAGGTTTTGCCGTATAAAAATTAAAAAAACTAGGGAAAGGGCCAGTTAGTAAAAAGGAAAGAGTAAAGGGCTAAAAAGGTTTATCATCAAGAGTAGAGCAACAATTAACAAATTAAACAAAGGAAATTCAGACAGAGCGAATTTGTTCAATCGCAGGAGGAAACATTTCCAAAACAAATTCAATTTCATCTGCAGTTGTTTCTCTTCCTAAAGAAAAGCGAACCAAAGAAGATGCCTCATTATTAGGTTTACCCAGAGCAGAAATGACATGAGAAGGATTAAGAGAGCCGGAAGAACAGGCAGAACCGGAAGAAGCACAAACCCCAACCAAATCAAGAGAAGCCAACAGAGTAATGCTATCAATTCCAGGGAAAGTGAAGGAACAAGTATTAGATAAGCGCTTGGCAAAAGGACAAACTAAGTTAACGCCAGGTAAAGAGTGAAGGGAAGAAAGACGATCAATAAAAGGAACCAACAACTTCCTATCAAACACAGGAGAAGGAACAAACAAGGAGATAGCTTCAACCAACCCTGCAATAGCCGCCATGTTTTCAGTCCCCGCGCGACGCTCATTTTCATGGCTTCCACCAAACAAGATAGGGTCTAGTGATAAAGGAGACCTAATAAACAAGGCACCACTTCCCTTGGGACCATAAAATTTATGGCCACAAATGGAGACTAAGTCGGCATTAAACTGATGTATATTGTCGAAAGGCTCTTTTCCAAACCATTGGACAGCATCCGTATGAAAACACACCCCTGTCTTACGACAAATAGAACCCAACTCGGAGATAGATTGAATGGTCCCCGTCTCATTATTGGCAGCCATTATGGAAACCAATATGGTATTATCACAAATGGCATTTTCTAAATCTTGTGGGTTAACCATCCCTTCAACATCAACCGGTAGTATGGTCTTCTCAAACCCCTCTTTATTCACAAGATATTCAATAGCGTGCAAGACCGCATGATGTTCCACGGCAGAGGTAATAATATGTCTCCCCCTGGGCTTTAAAAAGCGAGCAGCCCCACAGATCGCCATATTGATGCTCTCGGTAGCGCCGCTGGTGAAAACAACCTCGCTCGCTTTGCATTTCCACACCCCGGCAACCCGTTCACGACAATCATCTAGAAAGGCACGAACTTTCCTGCCAACAGAGTGAATACTGGAAGGATTGCCATAAAAATTGTCAAAAAAAGGCAACATCGCCTCTCTAACTACGGGATCAAGAGGCGTCGTCGCATTATAATCGAGATATATCGATTTCATATGCGCTTCCCTACCGAAAAAAAGCCATAATCACAACAGCAATGGGCACAACAGCAGAAAAGAAGGAGAAAAATCAGGTAAAAAATGTGAACAACATCATCGTAACATCGAATTATGAGAAGCTAACAAAGTTGTTCACAACACAACAGAATTCCAATTTATAAGGTCGCTTGACCATGGGAAAATCAGGCAGACGCTTTAGTGGCCACAGCGTCTCGCGGAACCTCGGCAAGGATTTTATCCAACACAAAGTCGGAGGTGACACCTTCCGCTTCCGCTTCAAAATTGACGATTAGGCGATGGCGCAAGGCGGGCAGGGCAAAAGCGGCGATATCGTCGAAGCTCACGTTGAAACGGCCCTCCGTTAGTGCCCGAACCTTGGCACCAAGCAGCAGTGTTTGTGCACCTCGGGGGCTGCTACCAAACCGCAGAAACTGGTTCGTGATATCCAATGCAGTTTCCGAGTTGGGATGTGTCGCCAGGACAAGGCGAACCGCGTAGTCCTTCACGTGAGAGGCGACAGGCACTTGTTGAACTAGCTGTTGCAACTCAATGAGCGAGGGACCATCAACAACAAGTTTGACCTCAACACTGCCGCCCTCTGTTGTGCGTGTCACCACTTCAGAAAGCTCGTCGGCACTCGGGTACCCCACGAGCAACTTGTAAAAGAAGCGGTCAAGTTGTGCTTCAGGCAGAGGGTAGGTGCCTTCCTGGTCGATCGGGTTTTGAGTTGCCAGGACAAAAAAAGGCAAATCCAGCTTGCGGATCTTTCCACCGACCGTGACGCTGCGCTCCTGCATGGCCTCCAGCATTGCAGACTGCGTCTTCGGGGTGGCCCGGTTGATTTCGTCCGATAAAATCAGGTGTGAAAAAATAGGCCCATGCTGAAACTCAAACGCGCGCCTGCCATCGTCGGTTTCGTGCACCATATTGGTGCCCAGAATATCCGCCGGCATGAGGTCAGGCGTGAACTGGATGCGGTTGAATGAGAGGTCGAGGACCTGGCTTAAAGTACGAACCAACAGTGTTTTGCCCAGGCCAGGCACGCCTTCAAGCAACACATGGCCGTTGGCAAAAAGGGCATTGAGCGTCCCTTCCACAATCGCTTCTTGGCCAACGATAACCTTGCTGATTTCTTCCTTGAGGGCGTTGTATACCTCCCTAAATTTATCGATTTGTTCCTTTGGTTTCATCTATTTTTCCCTGAGCAAAGCGCTATTCATTCAAGTCGTCAAAATAGTCACGCACGGAGTCACGATAAGCACGGGGCACCTTGTCCTGATTCAAGGCGTTGCGGGCATCCGATTGTGCGGCAGCCGCCGCTTCCAGGAATTGTACCCTGCTGTTGCCCTTGATGCTCACGCCTCGAAGCGTGATGCTCGGCATCGGACCCTTGGGATTGATCTTCCCCTTGACGCGAGTGGACACCATGTCCTGCGACACTTTACCTTCCCCGCGGTCCGTGTTGCCTCGGGCGTCCGTGTCAGGTCGCGAGATGCCGGAGTTGTCCCATCGTCGAGCAAGGTCATCGGGCGAAAGCTGGTTGCTGTCGTTCCCCCAGGTGCCGACGCCACCTCCCGGCCTGCTGCTTGGGCCAATCCCAGGTTTTTGGGTGGAGCTAAACGATTGGCTGTTGCCCACCGCCAGTTGCGCGCGTTCCAGATTTTGCAGGGAGGCCATCATGTTTTCCATGTCGCCCATTTGCTGCAGCACCTTTTTCAACTCTTCCGCTGCTTCAGCCAGCGAGCGCGAAGCCCCTGCCTTGTCCCCCTCTTTGGCTTTTCCCTTTGCATCAGATAGGAACTTTGAGCACTCGCCAAAATCCTCCGCCGGGTCGAGAGCCTCCTGTAGTTCCTGAACCAATTTCTTGAGTTGCTCGGGTGTCAATTGCGCCGAGTCCAACAGCTCCATCATCTTTTGAAGCGACTCGATTGCGGCAGGCACCTGGCCTTTGTTGAGTTGCTCGCCGAGCGTTTCGCCAATCTGTGCCATCTGCATTTGTAGATTATTCATTGCTTTTGCCAAGTCGGCCATTTTTTCCAAATCCTCACCGGCAATATCCATATTCTTTAAGAATTGATCAATATCACTGGATTCCAGTGCTTGCAGTGCTTCGTCAATGTTGGGTATTTCCAGCCCCATTTGCTCAGCCATCTTGGCCAAGTCAGCCATTGATTGCTCCAACTCCTGACGCGCCTGTTGCCCTTCGGCCGAACTGGCGTCCGGCAGTCCGGCGGCGGCGTCCTTGACAGTATCCATCTTCGACTTCAGCGCATCAAACTGCTCTGGCTTTGCCTCTTTCGCGTCGCCTAGACTCTTCTTTATTTCATCCAGTTGCCGCTGCATCCCGGTTTTTGTTTGGCGGTCTGCAGTCGATGGGGTCCGCGCTGCTTGCTGCATTTTTTTGAGAGTGCGCGACTGGGCAAGCTTGCTGGTTTGATCACGCAACCGCTCGGCCAAACTTGCGAGTCGGTCCAAGGCCTCGTCTCGCACAAGCTTCCCCCTCTTAAACTTTCGCCCAAGTTCCTGCACAGACTCGAGCGCATCCTCCGTCGGCTCAAAGTACGGCGGGTTTAACTCGACTTGCAGCTGGGTCATCTCCACCAGCTTTTGGCCAATGTCCTCAATGATCTCGGAGTCACGTTGCCGGTCAAGATGCGCCTGACTGCGATGCTCGGGAACAAAACCAAGCCCGACGCAGGCGGCCAACACGAGCAATGTCCAGTGGCAAACCTTGGGCAAGCGCAGCGGCAAAAGATTCCCCGGTTCAATCTTGCCTGCCGCCTTTGCAGCGTCGCTAATCACCAACGCGGACCAATCGGAGTTTTCTGCGTCGCCGTCGGCCAACTCGATCGCAGTGCTGAGGCGCTCCTTCAATCCTGTTTCGCAGTCAAGCCAGCGGGCGGTGTCAATTGTGTCGAAGCGCTTGGCCAAGCCAAACAGCAAGGAGCCGACCGGAATCGCCAAGCCTATAATGCCTGCCCAAAGCAGAGAGACCTGCGGAATCGGGGCGAGTTTGAAAATAACCAATGCCGCCAGCCAGAGGCAAACGCCGAGCAGCAATCCACGCCACATGCAGCGCCAACCATGTTGAATTTTTCTACAGCTTGCCGCGGCTTGTATTTTGGCATCGATGACCTGTTTTTCGCTCATGCAAAGGCTCAATGCTCTCCCCATCACCCTTTATTTGCGAGGGTTAAATGACACAATTATAATGAAAAACGGCTGCCTGAAGACAGCCGCAAAATGAGAGACGTTCAAAAGAACTTAACCCGCTGCGGGGAGTTTAAGGTGGCGCTTGGCCAGAACTTTCTTGGTCTGCTCCTTACGGAATGCATCGTAAATTTTCCGGTATTTGGCCGACTTCACGCCGAGGATAGACACGGCCAGCAGCGCCGCATTGATCGCACCCGGTTTGCCGATGGCCAACGTGCCTACCGGTACGCCAGCCGGCATCTGCACGATCGACAGGAGCGAGTCCATGCCTTTGAGAGAGGCGGACTCCATCGGCACACCGAGCACCGGCAGCGTCACCTTGGCGGCGATCACGCCGGGTAAATGCGCCGCTCCGCCAGCCCCGGCGATGATAACCTCAATGCCCCTTCCCTCCGTCGTGGCGAGGTATTTCATCAGCGCATCGGTGGCGCGGTGCGCCGAGATTGCCTGGGCTTCCCAAGGGATGCCGAGGTCGTCGAGCTTCTGGGCGGCATGGGACATCACACCCCAGTCGGACTGGCTCCCCATGAGGATGCTAACCAATGGTTTCTTTTCTTTTACAGCCATGGACAACTTAAAAAGTGTTCAACGCACGCCAATTAAACTTGGCCTAGCGCTAAAAATCAAACTTGTTTCCGCTGCCAGTTAACCAAGCTCAGTGGTCGCGCTTGAGCAGATAATCGGCCAACGCCTCCAGGGCGACCGCTTTGCCTTTTAACGGCTTGAGAGCATCATAGGCCTTGGTCGTCAGATCGGCGGCGATCTTGCGCGACTTGGCCAAGCCGACAATCGAGGGATAAGTCGCCTTTTGCACGGCGGCATCCTTGCCGGCGGTCTTGCCCAACTGCTCCGACGACTGGGTTACATCGAGGATATCGTCGATCACCTGGAAGGCCAGGCCGACGTGGTAGCCAAAATCGGTCAGCGCCAGAAGCTGGCGCGGTGTGGCGTTGGCCGACATGCCACCGAGTCGCACCGAGCAGGTCATCAGAGCGGAAGTTTTGCGCTCGTGAATGTAGCGAAGCTGTGCGCGTGTCACTGGCTTGCCTTCGCCCTCAAGATCAGCGACCTGCCCGGCGATTAGTTCCGCGTGTCCGGCCGTCTTGGCAAGTTCGCCGACGTAATCGTTCTGCCTGTATCGCTTGGTTGACCTGGCTTGGTTGGCCAGATCAAACGCCAAGGTCAGCAGAGCGTCGCCGGCGAGCACCGCAATACCCTCGCCGTAAACGACGTGGTTGGTCGGCTTGCCCCGGCGCAAGTCGTCGTCGTCCATCCCTGGCAGATCGTCGTGGATCAGCGAGTAGGTGTGGATGCACTCGACGGCCGAGCCAAGAATCAGCGAGTCACTGGCCCTGCCTCCGCACGCCTCAGCGGCGGCCATGCAGAGGATCGGCCGGAGCCTTTTGCCGCCGGCGAACATCGAATAGCGCATCGACTCGTGCAGCGTCCTCGGCTTGGCTGAAGCCTTGGGGAGATGTTGGTTCAGCGCGGCATTGACGAGCTTCACGCCTCGGTCGATGTAGCGCTTAAGTGAGAATAAACTGGGTTTGGCCTTTCTGTTCAGGGAAACCGGCACCCGGTGGTTTTAAGCAAGCCTCCCAAGACTAACAAGACAGGAATAAGATAAAGGCATGCAAAAAAACGACACAAAAAACTTGAATTGCAATACGGGTAAAGGGTCTAATTCCCTCAGTTAAAGCACACGCTAAATGAAAACAAAAATCACCCTCGTTGTCGGGCTGGCTCTTGGATTATTAAGCGCAGAAAAAATTCACGCTGAGCAAAAATCATCCTATTCGAGTATTTATTCACCCGACCTAAAAGCCAAGACACTCAAGCCCGACCTGTTCGGCAAGACCCGCACAGAGTACTTCACAAAATACGGCGAAAAAGTGGGGACTTCAGAGGCTCGCAAACCGGATCTCTTCGGCAAGACCAAGACCACGTTTAAAGACAAATACGGCAAGACTTTGGGGACGACCACCGGGCAGAAGCAGGATTTATTCGGGAAAACCAAGACGGTCATCAAGGACAAGTATGGGAAAACCGTAGGAACGGCGGTTAAGGAGAAGCCGGATCTCTTCGGGAATGTAAAAACCACTTTTCATGATAAATATGGCCGAAAAATTGGAGCCGCCAAGACCGGCAAGCAGGATTTGTTCGGAAAAAAGAAAATCACCTACACAGGTCACAATCCGTTCAACTTTTTTAAAGACTCCGAAAAGAAAAAGTAAGGGCCCCGAGCCATCAATCAAAGCCGCAGCAGTCAGGAAATGAACCCGTTCCTCATGACACACCCGCAGCCGTGCTGTTGAAGGGGTGCCGAAGGCGATGAATTCAGTCGAATTGTTCACCCTTGAGCAGACAAATCTTATGAAGAAAGCAGCCACCATCATCCTCTTTGCTATCCAATGGGCTTCGATCGACGCCCTGGACTGGCCCACCTATAGGCACGATGCCCAAAGGACAGGGATTACCAGCGAGCAGTTGGCCCTTCCATTGTCGAAAAGCTGGACATTTGTGTCCACACACCAACCCGAGCGGGCATGGCCCGCTCCATTCAGGGAAAACCCATACTCAGGGGTCAAGGTGGAGCCGCTACTTACCTTCGACCACGCCTTCCAACCGATCGCTTGTGGGAATTCCGTCTTTTTCGGTTCGTCAAGTGACCATCAGGTCTACTGCCTTGACCTGATATCAGGTCGCATCAAATGGACCTTTTATACCGAGGGGCCGGTTCGTATCTGTCCGACATTCCATCAGGGAAGGCTTTATTTCGGGTCGGATGACGGAATTATTTATTGCCTCGATGCCCAAACAGGGCGTGAGCTTTGGCGTCATCTTGCCGGCCCGAGCAATGACAAGATTC
>Ga0315318_10000895_pt1 | contig 12666 bp, 9 predicted proteins | sample M1200m3416metaG_FD_203703 | JGI IMG/M metagenome (GOLD analysis project Ga0315318, IMG submission 203703) | Ammonia-oxidizing marine archaeal communities from Monterey Bay, California, United States - M1 200m 3416 | ecosystem: Environmental > Aquatic > Marine > Coastal | place: USA: California... | reverse complement strand
TGTTTTGGGATAGATGCATATCCATCAAGGAAGAAAAATATACGTACTTCAAGATCGTTTGGTGTAAAGGTAAAATCATTGCAAACAATCCAAGAGTCAATAATTGCACACGCTGCAAGATGTGCAGAAAAGTTGCGAATAGAAAATAGTTGCGCACGATATGTCAGTGTTATTCTAAGAACAAATCCATTTTCTAAATCACAAGATTATTATTATGGGTATAAGTCTATTAATCTAGAAATACCGACCAATGACAGTATGGAAATTGTGAACGCTGCAAAAATACTGTTAGGGTCTATCTACAAAGAAGGATTGATTTATACAAAATCAGGAGTGATTGTTGGCGATACTGTACCAGCAGACCAAGTACAGCTTAATTTATTTTATTCTGAACAAGGTAAAGAGAAACGAAAGAATCTTTATAAGAGTGTTGATTTTATAAATCAAACTATGGGTAGAGATAAAATACAACTTTTGGGTCAAGGAATAGCAAAAAAATGGAAGTTGAAACAAGAAAATCTATCACCATGTTATACGACAAGATGGACTGATCTTCTTAGGGTCCATTGTTAAGTAGAGCATGTATAATCATAAATTGAATATTTATAATATATTTCTAATCATGCTATTTAGTTGTTTGGGGGAAGTGCAAATAGTGAATAGTAATGATATGATGCTTACCAAGAAAAAGGGGGTACTATATTATGATAACAAACCTTTTTCAGGAATTATTACTAATAATTATCATGATGGAATAATACGATCGAAACAATCTTATAAGGAAGGAAGACGGCATGGTGATTATCATGAATGGTACCCTAATGGGAAACAACGATATAGTAAAAAATATGATAAAGGTATTCAAAATGGAGAACAGAAAGAATGGTATAGTAATGGCATATTATCAAGAAAAATGGAATTCCATCAAGGGAGACAAGAGGGAAGTCAGATCGGTTGGAAGGAAAATGGAGATTTACGATTTAAATATACATATATAAATGGGAAACGATATGGCTTTATGGGCGCATCCCTATGTCAAGGACCAGAAGGATAAAATTGAAAAGGACACCAATATTTATAATTAGTTTAATTGGATTTATTACATTTACCAGTTGTGATCCTAAGGACCATAATGAATTTCGCTTACCAATTTATACTCCAGCAGATCTGGATCCTGATTGGGTGGATCAATCCTTAAAAAATAGTACAGAGCCACATGTAGTAAAAGATTTTGAATTTATTAATCAGAATGGTTTGGTAGTTAATGAAAACACTGTTGAAGGAAAGATATATATTGCAGAATTCTTTTTTACTACATGTCCAGGAATCTGCCCTACTCTAACAAAAAATACCAAAAAGATTCAAGATGAGTTTTTAAATGATGATGATGTCTTAATTTTATCGCACACCGTTTATCCAGAGCATGATTCCGTACCAGTATTACATGCATTTGGTGAGCAGCATAATATAAATTCAATGAAATGGCACTTATTAACAGGATCGAAACAAGATCTTTATGGAATTTCTCAAAAAGGATATTTTGCTATTTCCTATCAGCCTGACCTTAGTGATGATGGATTTATCCATACGGAAAATGTTGTTTTAGTTGATAAACAAAGAAGACTTCGTGGGATTTATAATGGAACAAATGTTCATGAAATGAATCGATTAATTGAAGATATTTATATACTTAAAAAGGAGTATGAATCATGATAAATACGAAAAGAATAAAGCAAATCTTTCTGCCTTTATTCATATCAGTAAATATGTTGTTAATAGCTCAGGACCAACCAGATATGACCGTGCTATTTGATTATTTTGATTCTACCATCACAATATATGTAGAAGGAGATGAAATTGTTATTGAGGGAGATGGAGTGCCAAGTCACTTAAGTCCATATTTTGTTCAGACATATAGTCAGACAAACAATGGAATGTATTATTGGCAGGATGATGATGGAGATGGTGTCAATGATTTATGGATGCAGACGCCTGCAAATATGAATCTAAATCCAAACCGTATAGCACAACAAAACTATGAATTTCGAATATCATTATATCCTGAAATTAATCCGAATGGGCCAACTGATACTTTTCTAGGGCCTATCGGTGTATCCATTAATGGTGTTCCTTTTTTCAATGAATATGAATCCCCTACTCAAACAGTTACAAATCAGGTAATTCAATCATTTGATCCGGCAAATGGTCATCCTGCTCCTCAAGGAAATTATCATTATCATTTTCCACCTGAATCATTATTTACAGTAACAGAGGATAACTTTATAGGATTTGCTGGCGATGGATTTCCTGTCTATGGGCCCAAAAATCCGGATGGAAATAATGCGCAAAACCTTGATAACTTTCATGGGGAATATGGTCCAACACCGGATTTTCCTGATAGTATTTACCATTATCACACTAATTATACGCAGCCGTATATCATAGGTGCTTTTGCTGGAACATTGGGAACTGGATTCGGCGGAGGTGGTGGAGGTGGTAATCCTCCAGATTGTAATGAAGTACCTCCTGGAATGCCTTGTTGCGGTGATGGAACTTGTGGTGGTTCTGAAACCGAAACAAATTGCCCAGCGGATTGTGCAACCGCTATAGAACCTACCATAGTAGTGAATGAATTTTTAGCATTAAACGATGCATGCTGTACCGATCCAAATGGAGAAAATGATGATTATATTGAGTTATATAATTATGGTAATGAAGCAGTTAATATTGGTGGTTATATAATAACAGATAATATTGGTAACTATGAGAATTATCATCAGATCCCAATTGGGAATGATTCAACCATTATTCAGCCAGGTGAAATAATTTTACTTTGGGCGGATAAGGATTCGGAACAGGGAGTGCTACATTTAGAGATTAAATTAAGCGGAAGTGGAGAGCAGATAGCAATCTTTATGCCTGATTCAAATACAGTAGTTGATACGTTATCTTATGGAGAACAAACTGTTGATGTGTCCTATGGTAGATTTCCAAATGGATCGGACACCTGGCAACAAATGAACCCTACACCTGGGACTAGCAATACAGAAGAATTATTTTCTATGGATTCAAATACGATACCGAATTCATATAGATTATACCCTGCGTACCCAAATCCATTCAATCCAGAAACAACAATCAGGTATGATTTACCAGAACAAACTTTTGTATTTATAACGATTTATGATGTGGTAGGTAGAAAAATTCGAACAATTGTAAATGAACAACAAGATTCTGGCAAAAGATCTATAATCTGGAATGCTAAAGATAAAAATGGACAGCCTGTTAGTGCTGGTATATATCTGTATCAGATTCAGGCTGGTGATTTTGTGCAAACTAAAAAATTAATTTTGATTAAGTAACAAATCTCTTTCACTGGTAGGAATTTTTTCAATATTATATTTTTAAGAAAAAGCATTAGATTTACTTAGTTTTTGATTAAAGAAGTATAATGGATATTCTCGATATAAAATATATTGACGTTTATGCTGTATTCACTATTTTGATTGTGTTTGGCTTCATTGAGACTTTAGGTGGTTTATATGGAAAAAAATCAATTCGATCTAAGAATGATTGGCATGTAGAGCTTTTAAGTACGTTCCATTTATTTATTTTAATTAAACCAACCATTTTCTTTTCAACTACGTTTCTTTTAATAAATCTATTACCTCAGTTCCATAATGCGTTTAGTGATTCGATTTTTTGGATATCATCATTAGTAGTAATCTTTGGAGATGATTTTTTACAGTACTGGTACCATCGTAAAGCTCATGAATGGTCTTGGTTATGGAAATTACATCGTCCCCATCATTCATCAAGAGAAATGGGAGTGTTGGTATCCTATCGTAATGCAATTATGTATTATATATTAATGCCGAATATATGGTGGTTAGCCATAGTTACATATTTTGGATTATATCAAGAAATGATTATGGCAATTATATTAAAACAGATAATTGTTACTGGTGCACATAGTGAAGCAAGATGGGATTCATTCTTATATAAGTTTAAGTCATTGCATCCAATTGCTTGGGTTATTGAACGTTTCATATCTACACCAGCCACACATTTTGCTCACCATGGAAAAACTGCAGATGATGGAATTAGCAATCCCGATGGGAACTTTAGTAATATGTTTTTTCTTTGGGATGTGATTTTTGGTACTGCGCGGATTACTAGAAAATATCCTTCAGTATATGGAATACCAGATGATCCTGATGATAATTGGAAATCTCATTTGTATTATCCCTTTATTAAATCCGATAAAGCAGGTAGTGAAATAGCTACATAAATGTGAGGAATGATATGGATCTAATAATAGATAATATTGAAGAAGAAATTGTAAAAACCAAAAAACAATTGAAAAAGAACCTTCCCGATCTTAAAGGAATATTTAAAGAGGTAGAAAACTATATAGCTGAGGAAGTATCAATAATTCAAACTTTAGTTAATGAAGAAAAAGCAGTGATTCCTGAGATTTCATATGAAGATATTGATGAGGAAGATATTGATATGGAGACCATTGATCTTATTAAAAAAAGAGGATGTGTGGTTATTAGAAACGTATTCTCAAAATCTCTGATTGATGAATGGAATGAAGATCTTGTTAAGTATATCACAGAAAATGGCTATTATGAACAATGTCAGGATAAAGCCCATTTGGACCAGTATTTTAGTTCTTTACAATCATCAAAACCTCAGGTATTTGGAATATACTGGTCACAACCACAAGTCAAGGCGCGCCAGGATAAGTCTATGGCCAAGGCCAAGGCTTGGTTAAATAATTTGTGGCTATATGAAAAGAATGGTAATACAGTGTTTGATCCAGATAAAGAATGTACTTATGCGGATAGAATCAGGAGGCGCGAACCAGGAGACAACACATTTGGTTTATCACCACATGCTGATGCAGGATCTGTAGAACGATGGATTGATGACGGCTATCAAAAAGTATACCGCAATATTTTTAATGGAAATTGGCATGATTATGATCCTTTTGATGCTTCATATCGCACAGAAATAAGTGAAATTCCTTCTCCAGCTGTAAGTCATGTTTTTCGCACCTTTCAAGGATGGACTGCTCTAACTGAACAAGGGCCCAATGATGGAACATTGCAGTTAGTCCCAATAGTAAATAACGTAGTATATATTTTATATCGTGCCTTATTAGATGATGTTGCTGAGGATTCACTTTGCGGTGCATTACCGGGTAGAGCGCTTGACGCCTCTTTTGATTGGCATTCATTATCATTAAAAGCACTTATTTCTATTCCATTATTATCCCCTGGTGATACGGTCTGGTGGCACCCTGATATTACCCATGCAGTAGAAAATCTTCATGCAGGGAAAAATTATAGTAATGTCATGTACATTGGATCTTCACCATTATGCAAAAAAAATAGTGATTATTTGACTCTTCAAGGAGAGCGCTTTTTGAAAGGAGAGAGTGCTCCTGATTTTTCCAAAGAAGACTATGAAGTAAATTTTCTTAATAGAGCAACGATGGATGATTTATCTGATCTAGGAAAAAAACAAATGGGCTTTACCCCCTGGTAAGATTATAGGTATTATAAAAAATTATATAATAAGGGCATTTCTATCTTTTTTCATTCTATCTTTTTTTGGGTGTGATGAAAAAAAACAACTTATCCATGCTGGAGTTTCCGTAATTAATATTACTCCACCCCTGGATTTAAATCCGATCCTTGGAGGATATGGTGATCGAATGAGTCAACCAGCTATAGGAGTTCATGATTATATTTATGCCAAGGCAATTGTATTTAAGGATCAGGATAAACGTTTTGCAATTGTAACTGCAGATATGCAATCATTTCCACCTTATTTCAAATCGCAACTTGTGGAGTCATTACAAGAATATGGTTGGAGCGATAATAATATGTTGCTATTACCAAGCCATTCACATACCAGCATTGAAATGATGTCTTTGCATATGAAGAATAACTTAAATATTCCACAGATTGGTATTTTTAATAATGATGTACTTATGTTAACGATTGAGAACATTAAAAATGTAATTTTAGAAGCACAGAAAAACTTGCAGCCAGTCACCATTGGTACAATCAGACAAAAACTTGATGGTTGGAATAGAAATCGGAGAAAAGGAAACAGTTTAGTTGATAATGATCTTACCATAACAAGAATCGATCGAATGGATCAATCACCATTAGCAATATTGATTAATTGGACTGCTCATCCAACATTTATGGGATCAGAAGATATGGAATTTTCTGGTGGATGGCCTGGGAGTCTACAGAGGACTATAGAAGATCTATCTAAATCCAATACAACGGTATTCTATTATAATGGAGCGGAAGGAGACCAAAGCCCTACACCACGCTTAGACGATGCAAAAAATTGGGAGCAAGCCAAAACGTATGGTGTAGATTTAGGTTATTTGTCATGGGATTTAGTTCAAAATATTCAAACAAAACCCGTATTCAATTTTGATTACTATCAGTTTGATATAGCGTTGCCTCCACGTAGTTGGCACCCTACGTTTATGATGACAGGAGGTAAGGAATATGGAATTAATAGCGATCAAGCTGATTATATAATCAATCTATTATTTCCAGATAGTACATCAAGTGTTTTTCTTAATATTGGAGATTTATTGATTGTTGGAGTTCCTGGAGAAATGACAGCTGAATTAGGCATTGTTATCAAAGATAAGGTTCATGAAACAATAGAAATAGAATTTGTAACTATTGGTGGTCTAGCCAATGAATGGATTAGTTATATGCTATCAGAGGAAGAATATGAAAAAGGCGGGTATGAGACGAGTGTCAGTTTTTATGGACCAACGCTAGGACCTTTGGTTGTACATAAGATTATCGAAAGTGCAGAACTATTTCATCATTATTGATAAAAAATTAAGAACATAATTATTTTTCATATAAGATTGTAATTTCAATGTCATAAGATAAATTGAATGATTCAAAAATGAATTCAAAATATTTAAATATTACTCAACAGGGCTATTCTATGTATAGGATGGTAATATTTTTATTATTAGTACTTATCGTTATTCCCGAAGGATTATTTGGTAAGAAAAAACCTTTTATAGGTAAAGACAGATATAATCGTCAAATATCAGAAGGTATAGAAAATAACGGAGACACACTTTCTGTCACTTATTTAGCATTTCACCCGTTTCAAATTGATACAACAAAAATGGCCATTAATAAGATTGCTGGCCGACTAACTAAACAAGAAATAGATATTTTTAAGAATTTTGCTGACGTATATAAGTTTGCCGATGAAGGACCAAAAGAAGAATTATATGTAGTGCAAGGGAGTCAGATAGATAGCATATTTTATGATGGGCTGTTTGGATTTAAAAAAGTTGTAATTCCATCAGATGCGAATAAGAAATTTAGCCATTATTATGAGAAAGGCTTAAAAGAAGGAGAGTGGATAGAGTGGTTTGTTGATGAATCACCAAGAGAGATATACCATTATATAAAAGATGTATTAGATGGATCCTATGCTATTTTTGATTCTGCGAGTGCTCAGAAAATTATTGAAAAAATGTATAAAAAAGATTTATTACACGGTGTATGGAAGGAATGGTATCTAGATAACACGTTAAAACTTGAGTATACATACAAAAATGACAATCTTCATGGAGTAAGCATTGATTATGATTCTACCGGGAAAAAAGATTCGGAAAAAATGTATAAAGATGGATTAAAAGATGGTGAATGGAATTTTTATAATGATGATGTAGTGCTCGTGCGAGTTGAGATATATAATGATGATTTGAAGGATGGGCTGTGGTATACAAAAGATTTGGAAACAAGAGATATTCATTATGAAGAATACAGGGAAGATAAATTTATAGTTCGATATACGGAACACTACTATCCTAATTTTCAGTTGATGGAAAAATATGCTTATAAGGACAGTCTTCCACATGGAAAATGGATAGGTTATTTCAAAGATGGGGAGACGAAACATGTTAAAAGATTTGAAGATGGAAAAAAACAGGGAAAGTGGCAATACTATACAGAATTAGGTGATATACATATTTTAGAATTATATGAAAATGATAAACGAAATGGGGAGTGGTATAAAAAGGCTGATGGGAACGATGTACATTATCAGTTTTGGGATATGGACTCATTAATTTCAGAGTATGCAGACTTGTATTATCCTAATGGACAGTTGAAAGAAAAAATTTCGTATAAAGAAGGTTTGAAGGAAGGAAAATTTACAGGTTATTATCAAAATGGCGCGAAGAAACACGTAAAACGTTATGAGGATGATTTACCAGATGGAAAATGGCAATATTACACAATGGCTGGGAAAACGAATGCAGAAGAGATTTATGTTGAAGGTAAGCGTAACGATGAGTGGTACCGAGTCGAACAAAATGAAGATGTATATTATCAGTTTTGGGATATGGACTCATTAATTTCAGAATATGCGGATTTACATTATCCAAATGGACAATTGATAGAAAAAATATCGTACAAAGAGGGTTTAAAGGATGGGAAATTCACTGGTTATTATGAAAGTGGCGCAACGAAGTATAAGAAAAAATATACAGATGATAAACCAGATGGAAAGTGGCAGTTTTATACTGCAGGAGGCGACAAGAATGAAGTACAAATCTATGCAGAGGGAAAGAAGGTTGAAGAATGGTTCCGTATAGATGAAAAAGGGGATACGTATTATCAATATTGGGATCAAGATTCTCTTATTTCAGAGTATGCAGACTTACATTATTCTAATGGACAATTAATAGAAAAAATATCGTACAAAAAGGGTTTAAAGGATGGGAAATTCACTGGTTATTATCCTTCAGGTAAAGTGGAATATGTAAAACGTTATGAAGAAGATAAGCCTATGGGAGTGTGGAAATTTGTTAAAGAAGATGGTACAACAAAAAAGATAGAACGATATGAAATGGGAAAAAAGAATGAGGAATGGATAACCTATGAAGAGAATGGAGATGTATATTATCAATATTGGGATCAAGATTCTCTTGTTTCAGAATATGCGGATTTACACTATCCAAATGGACAATTGATAGAAAAGATTTCATATAAAGAAGGACAGAAAAATGGAAAATTCACTGGTTATTATGAAAGTGGTCAAACTAATTATATAAGGACATATAAAGATGATAAGTTAGAAGGGAAATATGCTGATTATACAGAGTCAGGACAAATATTACTGAAGCAGTCATATGCAAATGATTTACTTGATGGGGCTTCAAAGGAATGGTATTTAAATGGCGAAGTAAAAGTGAAAACCTCTTATACTGCTGGTAAGTTAAATGGTGGCTTTATGTCCTACGATAGTCTAGGCAGAAAAGAAACCAAGGGAGAATATGATATGGGGTTAAAGACTGGCGACTGGTTAACGTGGTATCCTAGCGGTAAAAAGAAAGAACGATTAAGTTATTTTAGTGGGAAAGCAAATGGTATGTATTCACTTTGGGATGAAGAAGGTAGAATTATTAAAGAAGGGGAATACTCGAATGACCTCAAACATGGTGTCTGGATAACATTTGATCCAGATTTAAAAAGACAGGAATCATATGAGTATTATGATATGGGTGTGGCAAAATTAAAATATTTTTTTAAATACTATGATAATGGAAATCCCATGGAAGAACCATCCTTTACAGAATATTTTCGTGATGGGGAATGGAGGCAGTTATTTGATAATGAGCGCATACAGTACCTAACTACATATTCAATGGGAAAAAAATATGGTTTATATGAAGAATGGACGATTAAAAAAGAATTAGTTCAAAGAGGCTATTATGAATATGATCTAATGTCTGCATTATGGACTTATGCGAGAAATGATTCTGTAATAAAATATGAAGTATATGATGCTGATTCAATTATTGATGGTTTTGTTTATGAATATTATGAAAACGACAAATCTAAAGCAGATGCTGTATTTTTAGAAAATGGGAAACGTGATCAAAAGTGGTATACGTATTTTGAAGAAGGGAAAGACTCAACAATATCAGCATATGATGGCGGGAAGAAGACCGGTACTTGGTATGTACATTTTGATTCTACTTTTGAAGTATCTACAGAGACTAATTATGAGAACAATTTAAAACATGGTGATTATAAAGAATGGTATATTGATGAGAATCCAATGGTTGAAGGTTATTATGAATATGGTAAAAAACATTTGCTATGGGCATTTTGGGATGAAAGAGGTTACCAAAGATTTGAAGAGTGGCGAATGGGTGAATTATACGATACATTTGAATATGAATACTATGAAAATGGACAATTAAAGGAAGAACCCAGTTATAAAAATAGAAAAAAACATGGAAAATGGTTTCGCTATTTTCCAGATGGTGAAATTAGTGGAGTACGTGAATTTGCAAATGGGAAACGTGTAGGAGAATGGGTAGATTATTATCGTAAAGATGAGATTGCTTTTCAAGGTATTTACAAGGATGATAAAAAAGATGGTCCTTGGATTTGGTATTATATGAACAGAGGAGAGCCAGGTGAAGAAGGGAATATAATGAGTGAAGTAAAGTTTAATAATGGTGAATTAATTTCTGAAAAGTGCTATAAACGTGAAGATAGCGAAGAAATTAGTTGTAAGGAGATATTTGGTGAAAATGATTATCGTTTTGCCGATAAAAAATAATTATGGATCGTAGAAAATTTATTTCAACAGCTCTTCTTGCACCATTTGCTGGTTCTTTTTTACAAACATGTGGGAAAATAAATATGAATTCTAACTATAAATTTGCAATAGCAACTTACTCCTATTGGCACTTTCGTGAGCCAAAAGTAACAGTACAGCAAGTTATTGATCATGCTTCTAATCTTGGAGTGGATGGCGTGGATGTTCTTCATGTGCAAATGGATAATGAAAGTCCTGAATATATTCGATCTTTACGAGATAGAGCTCAAGATAAAAATATAGAGCTGATTTGTTTATCAATACATCAGGATTTTGTCGATCCGGACAAAGAAAAACGAAATAAAAATATTGATCATACAAAGAATTGTATTGATATAGCTCACGATTTAGGGATTTCTTATATCCGCCTCAATTCTGGACGATGGAATACAATTGATTCGTTTGATGACCTCATGGCGAATAAAGGGGTTGAACCAATTCTTCCTGGTTTTACTGAAGATGATGGTTTTAAATGGTGTATTGATTCTATTAATGAATGTTTACCTTACGCAGAACAAGCTGGTGTAGTACTAGCATTAGAAAACCACTGGGGGTTGACTCGAACACCAGAAGGTTTATTGCGGATTGTAAATTCTATAGATTCACCTTGGCTAGGTGTCTTAATGGATACTGGAAATTTTCTAGAAGACCCATATGAAAAACTTGAAGAGATTGCACCTCAGACAGTATTTGTTCAAGCAAAAACATATTATGGTGGGGGTGAATGGTATACCTTAGATCTAGATTATCCACGAATAGCTGAAATATTAAATAAGGTGGAGTATAAGGGCTATATATCATTAGAATTTGAAGGAAAAGAAGATGCAAATACAGGTGTCCCCAAAAGTATAGACTTATTAAAAAAATCTTTCACTTAGTATTATAGATGCAAGGAAAAGTAAAGGAATACAATCGAGACCGCGGATTTGGATTTATTACCGGGGAAGATGGAGATGATTATTTTGTTCATATTTCTGGAATAGGCCCAAAGCTGCAAAAATTTGGATTGCGAGAAGGCCAGCAAGTTGCCTTTGATGTTGATTATGATCACAAAGGAGATAAGGCAATCAATATTCGGCCTATTTAGTTCTTACAACTTATAGTTTTCTGCAAAAGAAAGACGTTCTCCAATTGGAGGATGTGAGTAGTATAATAATTTTACCCACCATTCTGGATACGCATTTGAAAGGTTTCTATTTGCTAAACCAGCCATTGCTTTTTGAAATGAATCTTTATCAGGGTATAACTCTAACGATGTTCTATCTGCTTGTCTTTCAAAGTAACGAGATATCATATTATTCAATGGACCAAAAAGCAGACTGGACAATAGACTCATAATTAGACTAAACATTGGGAATAGAGAAAGATTGTTTGTATTCGATGTAAGGAACTCCGGATACAGTATTTTCATTATTATATTTAGTAGATAAAATATTATTAGCTGCTGAATTGTTCCTATCAGGATGTTTTTTGGTAAATGTGAGAAATGATAATGACCAACTTCATGTGCAATAACAGATTTAATTTCTGATAAACTCATATTTTCTAATAAGTTATCAGCGATAACAACTCTTCTGGTTTTACCCATTCCTGCAAGGAAAGCATTTTCTTTTTTTGTTTGACGACTCATATCTTGTCGAAAAAAACCACTGGGTTTTAAACCAGCTTTATGTAGTATATCGGATAATTGATTCGTTAGTTTTTCATCCTCTATCGGATCATATTTATTAAATATTGGAAGAATAACTACAGGGAATAATGTTACAAATATAATAGAAACAAGTGTAGTAACCGTAGCTGCAACTAGCCACCATGTATCAGGAAATTTCCATAACACCCAGAAAAAAAGTCCCAGTAAGATAGGTAATAATATTAAGCTAACTGCAAATGATTTTAATTGATCAAGAAGCCATGTCTTGTTAGTATAATTTGAAAAACCCCATTTATGTTCATGAACATAGCTTGAATAATATC
>Ga0315318_10000892_pt1 | contig 12687 bp, 12 predicted proteins | sample M1200m3416metaG_FD_203703 | JGI IMG/M metagenome (GOLD analysis project Ga0315318, IMG submission 203703) | Ammonia-oxidizing marine archaeal communities from Monterey Bay, California, United States - M1 200m 3416 | ecosystem: Environmental > Aquatic > Marine > Coastal | place: USA: California... | reverse complement strand
CTCGCTCAGATGGTGATTTAGCCTGATTCCATGTTTTTTCTAGCGTCTTCATAGAAAATACCTCTGTGTCGATACCTATAGGATAAGTTCTAATGATATTATTTGATGCAAAATCACAACCAGTTTCTTGAAATTTGGAAAATACTTTATCAACTATCGTTGGATCTAGAAAAGGCGCATCTGAAGTCATCCTGACTATCGTGTCTAATGAAAATTTCTTAGCACATTTGTAGTATCTATCTAAAACATCTAAAGGCTCTCCTCTAAAATAATCCAATTCATTGTTTTTTGCGTATTCTACAATAACATTGTCCTGTTCAAGGTGGGTCGTAGCAATAATGATATTTTCAAGCGATTTTGAGTGGCTAAGTTGTCTTATTACATAATCAAGAACAGTAAATTTTTCATCCAACTTCATCATTATCTTACCAGGGAATCTGGTAGAACCCATTCTAACTTGAATTACTACCGTAGCTTTCAATTTGTTGCAACCGGTGGCTGTCTTTCATTGTTAGGAATATCTGAGCAATCGTATTTTTTTTCCAGTTTCTGTTTCACGAATGGATTGTAATAGTTAATTAAATCAAAAGGAATGAAATCATCTGCTGTTGAAGTGTGAAACCTTCCTTGTGTAGCAAGACGAATCTTATTAGAGATATTTTGACCTGAACGATGGAATAATAACATGTTAAAAAAAACAGCATCTCCAGCATTAGCACGCACAGCAAGATCTTCATATTTGCTTACAAACTCTTCTGGTACAGGTATTTGAGTAGTATAAGATGTATTTTTTTTCGTTCTGTTTGATAATTTTAATTGTCCTTCAGCATGGCTTCTAGGAGAAATATGCATAGGTCCCATTTCTTCCGTTATATCCGTTAACGGAATCCAACAGACTAAACCGTTTAGACCATTTCTATTTTGTGGAAAAAATGATCGTTCTTGATGCCAGTCTAATGTGTTTCGTTTATCGTTTGGAACATCCAATCTACACATTGGTTCTGAAATAGACAAATCGCTTGGCTTGATTTTTAGAAATTTTGCAACAAAATCTACAACTTTGTTATCTGTAATCAATTGTGTTAAAGTAAGACTTGTTTTTAGACTATCATAAATAGCACCAAATGATTCTGGATCTTTTTGTCTAAACTCAATTAATTTTTTATGAAATAGTTCTGTGTTCCATGGTTTATCCATATTTTTTAACTCTTGACAGTCAGTAGAATATTTGCAAAAAAGATTGAATATATTCTCTAATAGAGAATTTATCCGCTGAGCAGGAACAATATTCTTCACAATTGCAAAGCCATTTTTTGTGTACGATTCAATTATATCTTCTGGCAATAACGATTTTTTGATTTTTTTAGTTATATTGCTTACTAAGATTTTATGGTGCCTAGAATTAATTGGTAATAATTTTTAATAGCTAATTTTTTCATTATTTATGGAAATTCTATCAATTATTCCTGCAAGAGGAGGTTCCAAAGGTATACCATTAAAAAATATTATAAAAATCAACAAAAAACCCTTACTGTATTATACAATTAATGCATCGTTAAAATCTAAACTTGTAACTAGAACTATTGTTTCTACAGATTATGAAAAAATTTCCAAAATTGCAAAATCATTGGGAGCTGAGGTAATTAAGCGACCAAAAAAACTTGCAAATGATCACATCGCTTTGGAACCATCTATATCTCAAATACTTGACCATTTAAAAAAAACTGAAAATTATAAACCGGACATAATTTTAATTCTGCAAAACACTTCTCCCTTAAGGAATTCTAAACATGTAGACGAAGCATTGACATTACTCAAAAAAAGAAATTATGATTCAATTCTAAGTGGTTTTTCGTACTATACGTTCCTTTGGAAAAAAGGGAAAGATTCAGGAGTTAAACCATTAAATTATGATCCTAAAAAAAGACCCAATCATCAGAAAATGGATGAACAGTTATATGAAAATGGCGCATTATTTGCAACTACATATAATGCGTTCAAAAAAAGTTGTTGTAGAATTTCTGGCAGAATAGGTTTTTACAAAATGCCAATTGAATTGTCATATAACATTGATACCCTTGATGATCTAAAAGATGTAAAAAGGATTATGAAAACTCTTGAAAAGTTGTAATGATATGAATATACGATATTGGTTTGAACTAAATTATCACAGATAGTTAAATATTATTAGAAAATTTAGGTAAACAAGAAAATGACATTGATCAAAATTGATTCAAAAAACAATCAAACCAAGGAAGTTCTAAAACCAGTCAATCTAGATATTGAAAAGGAATCTGAAATTAAGATTTGGTTAGTTGATCCGACATATACACAACAACAAATCTCTTCTGAATCAATGCCATCAGCAGTTGGCGGTATTGCAACATTTACTGAAAAACATCTTAATCTCAAAAACCCAATAAGGATTTTTAAATATCCTGAAAAATTAACAATGGCATTAGAAAATGAAATTCCAGATGTAATTGGTTTTAGTAATTATATGTGGAATTCAGAATTGTCTTTAGCTTTGGCTAGACGAATCAAAGAATATGCTGCCGATACTATTGTTGTAATGGGTGGTCCTAACTATCCTGTCGTAGAATCAGAACAAGAGCTCTTTTTAAGAAATCATCCTGAAATAGATTTTCATGTTAAAGGAGAAGGTGAAGTTGCATTTGCTAATCTTATGGCAGAGTTAATTCGTTCGGATATGAAAAAAGGTGATATTAAAAGTGAATTACCATCTGTTCATTATATCTCTTCAGATAATAAAGCAATGATCACTTCATCTGTTGAAAGAATTAAAGATCTAACTGAAATTCCTTCTCCATATCTTGAAGGTAAAATGGATGAATTTTTTGATGGTAAACTACAACCTGTAATTCAAACTACCCGTGGATGTCCTTTTGGATGCACCTTTTGTGTAGAAGGTATGTCATATTATACAAAAATCTATAGAAATAATCAAGAAAAAGTTAGCACTGAACTAAATTATATCGGTTCAAAAATGCAGCAAGTACGAGATAAAGGTGGTCGTAATGATCTCTGGCTTGTCGATTCAAATTTCGGAATGTATAATGAGGATTTAGAAACTTGTAAAGCTATTGCTGAATGTCAAACAAAATATCATTGGCCAGAATACATACAATGTGATACTGGTAAAAATAACAAGCCTAGAGTATTAAGTGCTGCACGTCTTGTAAAAGGTGCCATGAGACTTTCTGGTTCTGTCCAAACCCTAGATGATGATGTGTTAAAAAACATAAAACGAAGTAATATCTCCGGTGATGGTTTAATGCAGTTAGCAGTGGAAGCTGCTGAAATTGATGCTGATTCTAGGAGTGAAATTATACTTGGTTTACCCGGTGAATCATTGAAATCACATTTTCAAACAATAAACACAGTCATTGATGCTAGTTTTAATCATGTTAACACTTATCAGCTAATGATGCTACCTGGCACCGAAATTGATTCTCCTGCAACTCGGGATCAATTCGAAATGAAAACTCGTTTCCGAATACTTCCACGTTGTTTTGGTTACTATGATGTATTAGGAAAGCAGATAATTGCTGCAGAAATCGAAGAAGTGTGCATCAGTACCAACACTTTGCCGTTTGAGGATTATGTTAAATGCAGAAAAATGCATTTACTTATTCATATTTATCATAACGATGGCTTATTTGGTACAGCCTTAGAATTTATCAAATTTTTAAAAATATCTCCATATAGATGGCTGCAACTTCTTTTTGAAGAAAAAATGTCTGGAGGAGTAAAGGAATTATTTGAAAAATATGAACGTGAAACTAGACAAGAATTATGGCTGAAACGAGAAGATCTAAGCCAGAACATTCAGAATCCTGGCATTGTTGATTCCTACATATCTGGTGAATTAGGCTATAATCTGTTATTTGTTCACAAAGCAATTGCAATGAGTAGATTTGTCCCAGAGCTGAAAAAATTTGCAAAATTGACTATCGAAAAACTATTGTCTGAAAAGCATAAGGACACACAAGAAAATATGGACTTTCTAGATGACGTTTTAAATTATGATGCATCATGTATTTCCAATATTTTTGAGAACTTGGATAAAACTCCTCAAACCACTATTAATTATGACATTGAAAAATTTATCACACAAAAAAACATATCATTATCTAAATTGCGCCTAGAAAATCCTACAACAATAGATTTTATTTTAGATAACGAACAATTAGATATAATAAAACGTTCATTGAAACTTTATACTTCTTCAGACATGGGCGTTAGTAGAATTCTAACAAAAGTATTTGTTAAAAAAATTCTACGAACTGGTACTCTGAACACAAATTCGTCACACAAAACTGAACATATTACTAATTCTGCTGATTGGCCATATTTGTAGAAAACTAGTTAATGTTTAAGCGATTTACGCTAATCTCCTGTGATATCATCTCATTATCGTAAGAAATTATTTTGGTAATGAATTCAGCAACCTCACTTGGTTCCAGGAATGTATTATAATCATGTTCAGCTAACAACCCTTCATCTTCTTTTGCCATTCTAGTTTTCATGGAGCCCGGAGCAACACAAAAAGTCCTAACGTTGCTATCTTTTAACTCAGCGAATAACGTTCTAGACAATCCCAATAATGCATGTTTTGATGAGCAGTATATTGCAGCATTTTTAAAACCATTATGCGCTGACGATGAAGCAATATTTACGATTCTTCCCCATTTTTTTTCTGTCATATCACCTGAAAATTCTTTACATAGAAGAAATGGGGCCCTTGCATTTAGATTCATGCAACTATCAAACTCATCTAATGTACTTTCTGACAAGGGTTTTCTATGATTTTCCCCGGCAGAGTTTATCAAAATATCAATAGTACTAAATTCATCCCTAATTTTTCTAATTAAATTATTTACATTTTCTAGTTTGCGAAGATCAGAATGTTGATATTTGATTAAAATTTTATTGTTCAATTTCTCTAATTCCTGTTTTAATTCTCCTAAATTTTCTTCCATGGAGGTTAAGAAAAGATTGCAATTCTTTTTTGCTAATTCAATTGCAATCTGCTTGCCTAGTCCTCCAGTTGCGCCTGTAATCAGGCAGTTTTTCTTTTCTAAGATATTTGTGTCCATTTTTAATTACCATTTTTTATAGATTATTTGCTATTATGTACTAGATCTGATACTAATTTGGCTGTTAAAAACGCTTAGTAGCAATTTATACAAACTATTTAAAAATCGAATCTATGTGGTATGTATAATTTGAATACACAAGAAAAAATTAGAAACTATATACTTTCGAGCTCAGAGATTGTTGACAGTTCTATATCCTTAGCACCAAATATAGAAAAATCAATTACAGCTATTGTGAAATGTCTTAGAAAAGGCAATAAAGTAGTTTTATTTGGAAATGGAGGTAGTGCTGCGGACGCACAACATATTGCTGCGGAATTAATTGGCAGATTTAGTATCAATAGAAAAAGTTTACCTGCTATAGCTTTGAGTGATAACCCATCAACAATTACTGCAATATCAAATGATTTCTCATTTGATTTAGTTTTTAGCAGACAATGTGAAAGTTTGATTTCAAAGGGTGATATAGCTATAGGCATATCAACTAGCGGTAATTCTCTTAATGTCAAAAAGGGAATTAATACATCAAAAAAGAATGGTGCAACAACAATTGCCTTGCTGGGAAATAAAGGCGGCACTATCAAGAAATTTGTGGATATTCCTTTAATTGTAAATTCTACTTCAACGCCTCATATACAAGAAGTTCACAGAATAATTTATCATGTAATTTGTGAAATTGTTGAAAAAAAACTTGTAGAATGATCTAGTAAAAAATGATTCAAATTAAAGGTGAAAGAATTGGATTTTAAACCAATTGACGATATAACTTCTGAATTAGTTAATACTCATTCAGAAATCAACATAAAAAATGTGGAAAAAACTGTTAATGATCTTCAATTTTCTGAGGAAAAAATTTTAGTGTGTGGAACAGGTGCATCGTCACATCCTGAATTTAATCCTAGATTTGCAACACCATCGGCTATGATTCAAGCCGATCTATATATCACAGTTGATCATCACAAGCCAAAAAAAGAGTATTTTACAAAACAAGGAAATTATGCTTTATCATTAATAGTTCATCCTGATGTCCCAAAAAAAATCCTTGAATTGAACGGTAAAATTTTTTGGTTCTCTCCACAATATCTAAAAAACGATCTTCCAAAAATTATATCGGGTGTAATTACAATGGATAATAGTGGTTTAGCATCAATTTCATTAGCTAGTTATTTTAATGCAAAATCTATACTGCTTTCTGGAATCAAATTAACTGATTCATATGCTAAATTTCTTGAAGGGAAAAAATTAGTGTTTGAAAATGCTTCAAAAAATAAAACAAGAATTTTTTCATTAGATGGAATTTTAGCAACAAAAGCTACATTTGATGAGTGGTGTAAATTCTAGTTAGAATAATTATTCTGTGATAATACTATTTGAAATCCATCCACCATCCACATAAACATCCTGTCCTGTAATGTATTTTGATGCATCAGAAGCTAAGAAAATGCATGGTCCAACTAAATCATCTTTCTCTCCCCATCTACCTAACATTGTATGTTTTGCTCTTTCTTTTCTTAATTTTTTATTAGAATACGAGCTTTTAGTCATTTCAGTTCTGATATATCCAGGACCAAGATTATTTACTCTAATTCCGTATTTTCCCCAGTCTTTTGCTAATGCTTTGCCTAACATTTTGAGTCCACCTTTTGATGCAACATATGCAGGATTACGTGGAAAACCAAGTTCTGCATTAATACTAGTTATATTAATAATTGAACCTTGTTTGCGTTTTTTCATATATTGAATTACTTCTTGAGAACAGCTGAAATGTGCCGTCAAATTAATTTCTAAAGTTTCATCCCATTTGTTTTTTGCATATGGTTTACCTGATTGCTTATTTGCTTGGGAGATACCAGCATTGTTTATCAACACATCAATTCGTTTCTTCTTTCTTACAATATTAACACAAACTTGCTTGAATGAGTCTTGATCTGTAATATCGCATTTTATTTTAAACAGATTTTTCATCGAGCGCTTCGAAGTTTTAGGAAACAGTTTATCTATTGCATAAACTATCGCATTTTGTTCTGCAATTTTTTCTGCTAAGTGCTGACCAATACCTCTGCCTGCTCCTGTGATTAGAATTACCTTATTTTTTAAAGAAAATAAGTTGTTATTGATTTTCATTTTATTCTTCCTAATCTAACTTCTGATGAAATTAGATTATTGTCAAAACTGATTGCAAATGTTATAAACTCTGCTATCTCATTGGGCTTCATGAAAGTGTCATAATTTTCATTTGGATTTTCTTTTTTAACTATATCTTTTCCCATATCTGTTTTGATTGGTCCTGGAGAAATACAAAATGTTCTAACGTTAAATTCTTTTAATTCGTTATGAAGACTTCTGCTTAGTCCTAACAGCGCATGTTTTGAAGAACGATAAATTGCCGTATTCTTTAATCCATTATATGCACCTGATGACGCTATATTTACAATCCTTCCCCATCTATTTTTTATCATATCTTTAGAAAACTCCTTAGATAAAACAAATGGTACTCTAACATTCAGATTCATACAGCTATCATATTGTTCTAATGTACTTTGTGAAATTGGACTCACTGGAAAAACTCCAGCACAATTCACCAATATGTCAATCGAACTAAATTCATCATGAATTTTTTGAATTAAATTGTCTAATTCTTGAGTTTCTTGAAGATTGCATTGTTTGTATTTAATTAAATTATTTTTGTTGATTTTTTCTAATTCTCCATTCAATTTCTCTAATTTTTTGTTCTGCCTTCCAGTTAAGAAAAGATTGCAATTCTTTTTTGCCAATTCAATTGCAATCTGCTTGCCTAGTCCTCCAGTTGTGCCTGTAATCAGGCAGTTTTTCTTTTCTAAGATATTTTTATTCATTCTCTCTCACACGAAATTGTAAATTAAAAATTATTACGTAGTTTTTTCATTACTGGCATTTCTGATGGCCAAACACGTTTTTCACCATCACCTAAAACAGCATCTACTCTTCTAATATCATTTACAACTCTTTTTAATCCCATAGGTTCTAATGATGCTGCTTGATCTGATCCATACATACTTCTGTCAAGTGTGATATGTCTTTCAATAGATTTTGCACCAAGAATAACTGCAGAAACACAAATCAAGTATCCAGATGTTTCATGTCCACTATAACCTACATCACACTTGAATTCTTTTTGTAGTGTTGCTATACAATTGAGATTTGCTTCTTCTTCTTTCATGGGGTATGAGCTATTACTATGCTGTAAGCTGAATGGACAATCATATTTTTCAAAAATATTCACCGCATCTTTAATTTCAGTCATAGTACTCATGCCGGTTGATATGAAGGTGGGTTTTCTTTCTTTAGCGATTACCTCTAATAATTTATGATTAGTTAACATTGCTGAAGCAACCTTATTGTGTTTCAAATTATAGTTTTGTAGGAATAATTGACTATCTATATCCCATGACGATGCATACCACTCAATATTTTTTTCTTTACAATATTGATCAATAGTATCATATTCATCTTTTTCAAATTCTAATCCTAACTTCTGTTCTTTTGTTGTTTTTCCCCATGGACTTTCGCGTGGTGCATCCAATACATCCTTTGAATATACTTTTTCTATTGTACGCTTTTGAAATTTCACCGCATCACATCCAGCCTCCACGGCTACGTCGATCAGTTTTTTTGCTACTTTTAAATCCCCATTATGGTTAATTCCTATTTCTGCTGTAAAAAATACCATATGGCTAATTTTTTTCTAAAAATAAATATGTATTTAGTATGATTTGTACTTACCAAGAAATTTTTTCTCAAGTATTAAATCCCCGATTTCTCGTAAAACACCTTCTCCACCACTTGCTTTACATTTGTAATCACAGATTTTTCTTAATTGCTTAATTCCATTATTTGGCATTGCAGCGAAGCCAATTTTTTCTAACAGCTTAATGTCATTTATATCATCTCCAATAAACGCAATTTCACTTGATTTAACTTTAAACTCACGACAAATTTTCTCTAAAATTTGTTCTTTCTTAACAACTCCATCATACAGTTTTTTAACACTCATTTTTTTGGCCCATTGTTTAACAATCATAGTTTTTTCTTTTGTGATTAAAATTGTAGGAATACTATTCTTTTTTAGCATGGAGATAGCCATTCCATCTCTGGCATGAAATTTTTTCATCACATCTCCTTTACTAGAATAATACATTCCACCATCAGTTAGAACACCATCAACATCAGTTAACAGAATTTTTATTTTTTTTATTTTGGCTGCGATATTGCTCATAAAAATATAATTTAACTCATATATTTATATCATGAAAACAGATTCAAAAAAGAAATCAATATTATGATAAGATATGAAAAAAAATAATAGAAAAGGTGATCTAATTGAACTACTTAAAAAAAATTATGCCAAATAGGTTTTTTGATGAACAAGGTTTTATTATCTCTGAATTTAATATATTTTAAAATATGATAAGAATATATCTTGCAGATTTAACATATGATACCATTTCGATTACATCGGATGTTTTTCCACTTAATATTGCTCTAGTTGCATCTTATTGCAGAAAATTATTTCCAAACAAAGTGGAAATAAAATTATTTAAATATATAACAAAATTAGAAAATGCAATTAAAAATAATCCGCCAGATATTTTAGGACTAAGTAATTATGCATGGAATCATTTACTAGGATATAACATTTTTAAAATTGCGTTAAAAAAAAATCCAAATATTTTAACTGTTTGGGGCGGTCCTAATTTTCCTCTAGACTTACCATCTCAGAAAAAATTTTTAAAAAAATACAGCGAAGTAGATGCATACATTCCACTTGAAGGAGAAATTGGATTTTCAAATCTTATTCATAGAGTAATTGAATTAAATTCCTTGGAAAATATTAAACAAAGAATTCGTGAAACACCAATTGATGGCGTAATAACACGAACTGAACAAAATGAAATTCAGTACAATATCCCTGTAATTAGAACAGAAAATTTGGACGACATTCCATCGCCATATCTTACAGGATTAATGGATGAATTTTTTGACGGTAAATTGACTCCAATGTTTCAAACAAATCGTGGATGTCCATTTAGTTGCACATTTTGTAATGATGGCTCACCATTAGTTCAAAGAGTAAATATGTTCTCCATAGAAAGAGTATCTCAAGAAATTGAATATGCTGCAAAAAATATTGGAGATTCATCTAGAAATATTCTTATTTCAGATCTAAATTTTGGAATGTTCCCACGAGATTTAGAAATTTGTTCAAAAATTAAAAATATACAGAACAAATATGACGGGTTTCCTGAACAGATTCAAACAACCACTGGTAAAAATAACAAGAAACAAATTATTCAGGCAATCGAGCAGTTAGATGGAGCACTACGACTTAGTATGTCTGTGCAATCTCTAGATTCAAATGTTCTAGCAAATGTAAAACGAAGTAATATAAGCACAGAAGATTTTTTGGCCTTAGCACCAACCATTAAAAATATAGATTTAGGTACTGATTCTGAAGTAATTCTTGGTCTTCCTGGTGAAACTTTTGAATCTCATGTACAAACATTGAGAAAATTAATGAGATTAGGTATTGATCACATCTTAGTTTTTAATTGTATGATGTTGCTAGGTTCAGAAATGGATTCTCCAGAATATAGGAAAAAATTTGGAATTAAAACAAAGTATCGTGTTCTGGTTAGAGACTTTGCTAAACTTTCTAATGGAAAGAATGTTGTCGAAATTGAAGAAATTTTAATTAGTTCTAATTCATTATCTTTTGAAGAATGGGGACAATTACGAGCACTTGATTTTATTTTATATCTAACAAAGATTGGTATTATTTTTGAGCCATTATTAAAATACTTACGACAGATAAATTTGGATGGATTTGACATACCATATGAAATTCTACAAAATAGGAACAAAAATCAGACTATTCAAAAGATTATAGATAATTTTATTTCTGAATCAAAAGACGAATTTTTTGATTCACCAGAAGATATAATGGAAAAATATTCTGATGATGACGCATTTTTAAAATTAGTTAAGGGTGAGGATGGAATAAATATTTTACATTATTTTACTGGTTTAGTTTTAATAAATTATTTAGAAGAATGGATACGTTTCACATTTGATATAGCGAGATCACTAATTAAGAAAAAATTCCCTACTGGAAAATCATTTTTAGATGATCTAAATGAATTACAAAATTTCTGTCTTGGAATGGGGACAAATCTTTTTGGTAAAAATCGTATAGATGAAATTCCACAGTATGTATTTAATTATGATATTAAATCTTGGAAGGATGATAAAACTAACAAAAAATTACATGAATATAGATTTCCTAACCCTACAAATGTGAAATTCTTCTTATCAAAGAAACAATTTAATCTGTATGAAGAACATCTTGAAACTTATCCTCACCCAAGAACACATGCAGCTGAATTAGTTAAACGAATCGCAGTTCCTGCTTTGTGGAGAATATCTATACCAATGGATTCCAGTTATGATGAAAAATCAGTCTTTCAACAAATTGAATCTAGAAAAACTGAAAAAAATACTTACGCCAATAGGAAATATTCTTCAAAAAAAGACTTTTGGATAAAAAGAGATTCATGAAAATCTCTCATTAAAATCCAGCCTGTTTGTCTTCTTCAAATGATTTTAGTACTCCTTCACTTGGTGCTATATGAGAATTGAGCTTTGCAATTTTAGGATTAGAATCAAGCCAAACTATAATATCTTCCAAAGTAAAATTAGGATTTTTAGGATAAAGCGCTTCAAAAATTGATTTTATTACAAGAAAATCTTCGTAGTAATCAAGACTTAATCTGTAATTTGATAAATCTTTTTTGTAGTCAACACGGAAAGAACGATATTTTTCAGGTTTACTCCAGATATACGGATTAATATGTTCACGTTCAGACGGTTTTTTTGCTTCTTGAAAAACTTCATTTAGTGTGTCAGCTGTATAAACATCTGCAGTGCACCCCTCAGGATATGTTTTTGGTATTCCATAATTACTAACATAATCATAATCTCCATTTAGAAATGTATTAACAACTTGATCAATAACCAGGGGATCTATCAAAGTTGAATCCGCTCCCATTTTTACAATAATGTCTGGCTTAATTTTATCAGAAACTATCTTGTAGCGTGCTAGTAAATCTTCTTCAGGTCCACGAATACATTCTATTTCAATTTCATTGCAAATTTTTTCTATAATGTCGTCTTGATTATTAGTGCTAGTAGCAATTATTATTTTATCAATAGTTTTTGAACGTTTTACACGTTCAATCATTAGTTCTAAAGTGGTTTTTCCACATATTTTTAGTAATACTTTTCCAGGAAGTCTGAGTGATGACACTCTTGCGGCAATAATCCCTGCTATCATTTAGGTGTTCACTAGCCTATACCATTCTTCAATACTAATCTTTTCTGCTAAATTTCCATCTAATGAGAAAATTTTTCCACCATTATTATGTATGTTAGCAAAAACAACATCTTTTCCACCCTGATATTGTTCATAAATTTTATTTGTGAAACTTATTCCAGATAATAAAATTTTTTTTGCTCCAAAAAATAACGCTAA
>Ga0315318_10000891_pt1 | contig 12694 bp, 11 predicted proteins | sample M1200m3416metaG_FD_203703 | JGI IMG/M metagenome (GOLD analysis project Ga0315318, IMG submission 203703) | Ammonia-oxidizing marine archaeal communities from Monterey Bay, California, United States - M1 200m 3416 | ecosystem: Environmental > Aquatic > Marine > Coastal | place: USA: California... | reverse complement strand
GCACCAGCCATGCCGGATCCGTCCAGTTGTCCTAACTCGACCACACCCCTGCCGGACCAATGTACTGAGCCATCTCCGTCCTTCCACGCCGAGTGGGTTGTCGAACCTCCGAGGACGCGCTTGCGCCCTATCCTATGTGCGAGCGTCTCGGCGTGCCCCAGTCCATTCTGGATGCTGACGGCGAGCCCACCCGGTGACAGGACCTCCTCGGCTAGCGATGCTAGTATTGGCGTTGTCGCGGCCTTCCCAGCAATGATAGCGACGTCACAAGTTCCGACGTGTACGTCGGGAACCGGCCCCTCCTCGCTGTCCAGGACATCATAGCGGTCCGGAGATACCATCTCGATAGCGCCCTCAGGCGTGTGAACCACCAACCCAACTCGTAGGGAGGAGGCGGTCCCACCCCTGGATACGCATAGCAGCCCAACTTCGGTGTCAGCGAGAGCACCGACCAGTACCCCTCCGACCGAACCCACACCTAGGACTGCAATACGCATCATGCGCACCCCACCGTCGGGCATCGAGCGGCAAGGTGGACTACAATCCCGTCTTCGTCTACGGATACCCACAAGGCTCGAAGAAGCGAGAGCTCACCAGTGGGAAAGACCTCCACTACAGCCGAGCCACCTGATTCGACGAAATCCGGAATGGAAACGTCCCAGATGTCGCTCTCTGGCGAGTCCCCGTGCCATTCGACAGAGACCGAAAGCTGTTCGCCACCCCTGTTGTGAAGGACGAACTCAGAGGCATCTAGCCTCTGTCCGATACTACCCGGGACGATCAACACGTCCACTCCCTCAACGATCCGATAGGACTCGACCATGCCATCTCCCGAGCACACGGCTATCCAGCCAATGTCACCTAGGCCCAGAGTTCCGTTACCTCCACGATCACCAGTTATTTGGATGGGCGAGTAGTCCTCGAGCGTCCTCGACCAGTTCTCGCTCGTGTCCACCACTGCGGCCATCTCGCTAGATGGGCAGAATACCGATCCGCTGTCAGCATGATAGATGATGTTCTCAGAGCCGGCTGCGAACCAACTCGGAAGCGACCACTCGCCCCCAGAGATATACAATGCCGGCTCGGAGCCATCGATTGCCAGTTGCCAGGTCTCGTTCGAGCCGTTGTCGTGTTCGAACACTACCTCGGGCCCGAACTTCCTGTGTTGATCGTCCGTGCCCTCGGAGGACTGCATTGCCCCCTCATGCCCTCTCAGGCAGATCTCTTGCAGCCCAGGGAGCAGCTCGGTTTCGTTCGTGAAGCTCCAATACGAGTCATTTGTGGTCAGGTTGCCGGAATCACCCTCTGAGATTCTCACGTCAATACAGATTAATGGGGCGACGCCACCGTCCACAAAGGCCCAGAACGGCTGGAGCGGTCCGGAGGAGCCTGCGTGAATGAGCCCGATGACGTGCTCCTTCTGGTTTCCCTGGACATCGATTAGGATTCTCAGGGAGTGTGGAACGACACTGGTCTCTGGTGGGGTGATTGTGATGGAGACCTCGCCCTTGTTGGCTTGTAGGACGCCTGAGAATGGGCAGACTCCCCGTAAGTCGAGGCATTCGGATGAAATGTCCCATTGACCCGACATCCCTCCCTCGATTCGCATCTGCAGCCATCCTGTTACTGGTAGGACCCCTTCAGGCTCGAGCACTAGCGAGTAGGATAACTCCTCTCCAGGCCGAACCGTCAGCTCATCGGGCCAACTCTCGGTAGAGAGCCCCGCATCGTAGTCGTCTAGCAGGCTCGAGGGCATCATGCCTGGGAAGCCGGCAATCAGTACGACGAGAACTATAGACGCGAGTCGCCCCTTCACCTGATCGTCCAATCCAGCGTACTCGTCCACGACAAATGGCTGTGGAACGATCTCGGGGCTGAACCTCTGCCACGCCCCGACGGCAGCGAGGAAGATCCACGGAATGTAGTCCGAGGCGGTGAACACGATCACCAGAACTGCTAGCATCACGACGAAGATGGACGTCTGGATGCTGCTATCCCTCATCTCAGATGGCCCAATCAGGGAGTGCAGCGCCCTGTCACCTGGGAATCCCGGAATCGGCAGCATCAGTCCCCAGCCGACGATTGACAGCCCGATTCCGGCGATTCCGGTCGGATGGAGCCACTGTAGTCTGATGGCTAAGTCCCCTCCCAACCAGGACGCAGAGAGAATCTGGACAATCGCGTTGGCTTCGAACACGACAGGTGCCTCCTCGAGGCTCGGTGGAGTGCTGGATGTCATGCTCAACCCAATTATCGTCAGCGCAGTGCCGGCAACGAAGAGGGTCAGAGGGATCACGATCTCGATGAGCCCAAGGGCCTTGCGATTGGGCATGGGCACCAGATCGGCACGCCGCTGTCCCATCGCACCGATTATTCCGAAGGGCCAGGAGGGGGTGGGAATGGGAAATACGATCGGAACTATGTGGCCAATCTCGACACCGTAACGCTTTGCAACGATACTTCTCAACTGGCTGGCCATCAGGAGTGAGGCCACGATGGGGAGCGTGAAGAATAGGGCGGATTGGCTGACCGCGCCTGCTTGGAGGGCGCTGCTCTCAGAATCATATCTCGCAAGCCAACTAGCGCCGACCATGGTCATGAATCCCGCCATGAGGAACCACACGATGGCCTGTTGCCACGTTCGCAGAACAGAATGACTCGAGGGATAGTGGGTGATCGAGAGCGTGGGTGGATTCCTGTCCTCGAGAACACCCACCATGCCTAGCGGTTCTAGGTGCCTATTCAGACGAACCAACTGATCGCTCGTGTTCTTTCCATCGAGCCCCCGAACCTCCCAGGATGCGGGAATTGCCCCTTCGTTACCTAGGACGAAGTACCTCGAGGTGATCACCTCGTACAGTTCCTGTGCCCCCCAAGTCTCGATATCGATGACGTTGGGCTCGGAATCTGACATATGCTCACCCGACAGAGCCATGCGGGAGGGGGTCCGATTTGACCCCTCGCTCTATGGCAGTAGGGACATGTCCTCTCATTTGTTCTTGAAGCGCTTCAGGCGGAAGGTCTCCTCGCGTTCCATCTCTTCGAGCCGGAGTTGTATGAAGTTCCGAGCCTCTTCCATCTGGGGAATTACCACGTACTCGAGGGCATTTACCCTGCGCTTGGTCGCCTCGATCTCCACTAGAAGGCGTTTGAGGGTAGCCTCCATCTCCGCGGCCTTGACTATCTTGACGACTAGGGACGAGTAGGCATCCGAGGCTTCGTCGATGTACGCCGAGCCACCGATAAGTCCGGTCCCTCGCTCGTCGATGGTGGTGGTCAGATTGATCCCGACCACATTGGGGACGACTACCCCCATGATATTGCGGCGGGTAACGGTCACCTCGGGGTGGCGGGAGATGGCGATGGCGGCGCTTTTGACCGCTAGACCTCCCTCGATGGCGCTGGCTAGGCTGATTGACTGAACCGCATCGCGGTACGTTCCGACGAGCTCCTCTCTGGCCGAAATCATCTCCGAGAGTAAGGTCCTGAACTCGTGGAACAGCCCGTCCCGCTTCATCTTCAGTAGATTGTACCCGTTTTCGGTTTGCTTGATGCGACGCTTGAGGTTGATCAGCTCGGACCTGGTTGGCTTGATGTCAAGAGCCATGTTCTACCCCCTCAGTGCCCCTCTCCGGTTCACGACTTTCTCTCAGTCGGGTGGTACTTGTCTATCCACTTCTGGTCCAGTCTGACGAGGTACTTGGTGTCGATGTTGGTCAGGAGGTTCCACGCGAGGTCGAGCGTACCCTCCGTTATCGAGCGGTCTTCGTCACGGCTCTGCCTGAGGAACTGATCCTCGAAGATGTCTGAGAACTTCAGTAGCTGCAGGTCGCGCTCGTTGAGGGCGTCCTCTCCAACAATCGCCACCAGCCCCCTGAGCTCGCGGCCTTGGGCGTAGGCTGCGTACAGTTGGTCGGAGACCGACTTGTGGTCCTCGCGGGTCTTGCCCTCCCCTATTCCAGCATTCATCAGACGAGACAAAGATGGCAGGACGTTGATGGGGGGGTAGATGCCCTTCTGGTGCAACTCACGCGAGATGACGATCTGTCCCTCGGTGATGTATCCCGACAGGTCGGGTATCGGGTGAGTGATGTCGTCACCTGGCATCGTCAGGATGGGGAACTGCGTGATGCTCCCCTTCTTGCCCTTCACGATGCCTGCTCGCTCGTACAGCATGGCTAGGTCTGTGTACATGTAACCGGGATATCCGCGCCGTCCGGGAACCTCCTCGCGAGCAGCGCCAATCTGACGCAGTGACTCGCAGTAGTTCGTCATATCAGTGTAGATGACCAGAACGTGGTAGTCGTGCTCGAAGGCCAGGTACTCAGCGGCTGTCAGGGCCAGACGCGGTGTGATCAGACGCTCGACGGCTGGGTCATCGGCCAGATTGACGAATAGGGCAGCGTTCTCCAGAGCGCCGGTGCGCTCGAGGTCATGCACGAAGAAGTTGTACTCCTCAGCGGTGATGCCCATAGCGCAGAACACGACGACGAAGTCATCGTCACTGCCGATCAGCTTGGCCTGGCGGGCAATCTGCAGCGCGATATCGTTGTGTGGCAGACCTGATGCTGAGAAGATTGGCAGCTTCTGCCCGCGCACCAGAGTGGTGCAGGCGTCGATGGCCGAGATCCCGGTCTGGATGAACTGCTCGGGACTCTCGCGGCTGTACGGGTTGATGGCAGCGCCGATGATATCAGCCATTTCCTCAGCCACGATCTCCGGACCACCGTCCCTGGGCTTGCCGCCGCCATCCAGGATGCGCCCAATCAGTCCCTTGCTGACTGGCAGTCTGAAGACGTCCCCGAGGAACTTGACCCCGGTCTGCTTGTCGACGGAAGCAGTCCCCTCGAATACTTGTACGATGACACGGTCGTCGCTGGTGTCTAGAACCTGTCCGTTCTTCATCGAGCCGTCAGAGAGTCGCAGTTGCACGATTTCTCCGAAGGCCACGGGCTCGGTCTTCTCGAGGAAGACTAACGGCCCCTTCACGTCAGTGATTGTCCTGTATTCCTTTCCGCCCATTCATGGCACCCCCTTAGTTGTCCTCCATAGTTCCGGCGATCTGTTTCGACATCTCCCCGATCAATTCTCCAATGCGCTCGTTGTAACCCTGCTCGAAACGCCCTCTCATAAGGTCAGTACGCGCAGGCACGTTGACGACGTCCTCGAGGCCAGCGCCACCGGCGATTGCCTTCTCGGACTCCTCTTGGAAGGTCAGGATTGCTTTGGCCATCGTGTACTGCAGATCCAGAGAGCTGAACGTGTCGACGTCGTGGAACGCGTTCTGCTGCAGGAAGAACTCGCGGATCATTCGAGCGACCTCGAGAGTCAGTTGCTGGTCGATCGGCAGGGCATCGGAACCGACCAGCTGCACAATCTCCTGGAGCTCGGCCTCGACCTGCAGCAGGCTGCTGATCTTGGTACGCACCTCGGGATAGTCGCTGGCGATGTTGTCCCGGTACCACTGGTCGAGAGCCTGTGGGTACAGGCTATACGAATTGAGCCAGTTGATGGCAGGGAAGTGGCGCTGGCGAGCCAGTCCCGCATCCAGGCCCCAGAACACCTTGACGATTCGAAGCGTTCCTTGGCTGACCGGCTCGGATATGTCCCCGCCGGGCGGGGACACGGCCCCGATGACGGAGATGGAGCCATCGTCGCCTGCCAGAGTCTGCACGCGACCGGCTCGCTCGTAGAACTCAGCGAGTCTGCTGGATAGGTAAGCCGGATAGCCCTCCTCACCGGGCATCTCCTCCAGACGGGAGGAGATCTCCCGCATCGCCTCGGCCCACCTGCTTGTGGAGTCGGCCATCAGAGCGACGTCGTAGCCCATGTCTCGGAAGTACTCGGCGATTGTAATTCCAGTGTACACAGACGCCTCGCGAGCGGCCACTGGCATGTTCGATGTGTTGGCAATCATGGTGGTCCTGTTCATCAGAGGTTTGCCAGTGTTGGGGTCGATGAGGTGGGGGAACTCGCTGAGCACCTCGGTCATCTCGTTACCGCGCTCGCCGCATCCGATGTAGACGACTATCTGGGCGTCGGACCACTTGGCAAGTTGCTGCTGCGCCACTGTCTTTCCGGACCCGAAGGGCCCGGGGATACCGGCAGTCCCTCCTTTGGCTAGGGGGAAGAGGAAGTCCAGGATCCTCTGACCTGTTATTAGAGGGACGTCTGGAGCGTACTTCTGGACGAATGGCCGGGGTGTGCGAACCGGCCATTCCTGCATCATGGCGATCTCAGTGCCATCGTCCAGTGTGCAAATCGTGGTGGTGATGTCGAATTCGCCTGACTCGATGCTAGCGACCTTCCCACTGTTTCCCGGAGGAACCATGACCCTGTGCTCGACGGTCTCGGTCTCTTGGACGACTCCAATCACGGAGCCCCCCGAGACCTCATCGCCGACCGAGACAGTGGCATTGAAATCCCACTTCTTTGAGAGGTCGAGGCCGTCAGCGTCGACTCCGCGCGTGATGAATACGCCCATCGTCGCCTCGAGGTCCTCGAGGGGGCGCTGTATTCCGTCGTAGATCTGGGTCAGGAGACCCGGCCCTAGCTTCACGGACAGGGTCTGGCCCGTCCTGATGACCGGTTCGCCAGGCTTGATGCCGGAGGTCTCCTCATAGACCTGGATGACCGACTGGTCACCGTGCAACTCGATCACTTCTCCCATCAGTCCCTCATTGCCAACTCGCACCACTTCGTACATTCTCGGCGAGATGCCGACGGCCGTGACGACCGGTCCTGAGATTCTGTAAATCAATCCGTTTTCTTCATTCATTTCTTCACTTCCTTATCCTTGTAATTTTGGAATCTACTTCCAGAGGTCTACGCCTAGCGCCGACTTGATGGACTCTCGGAGGGTGTTGTCCTCCTCGGTCCCTATGCCCAGTACAGTGGGCGAAATGCTGTCCGACAAGCGCTGCCTGAGCTTGTCTGGCACGCGAGCCAGATCGTCCGCATCGACAACGATGATGCCGACCTCCTTCTCATCGAGCATTGAACGGAGGGCGTGACACATCTCATCCTCATTCTCGGGGTTGTGCAGGCGTGTGATGCCCGCGAGTTGGAATCCGAGTGTGAATTCAGGAGTTCCTACTATTGCTATCTCCACTTTCTCACCTCAGAATGACATATGCGCTTCGATTACCTCTTCAGGGAGGTCTACCGCCTTGCCGCGCACTAGCAGGCGGAGGTTCTGCACTTCCAGCACCTTGCTCTCTAGGTAGTGGATAATTGGGAAGGCCGAGAGGGGGTTGAGGTGGCTCATCCGCCTCAGATCCGCGCGTCGCAGATTGGCGAGGTAGCTGACCACTGGGTCGAGTCCCCCATGCTCATGAGACCTCTTGAGGGCCTCCTCGAGATCGGATGTGTCCATACTCGAGCGACGGAGGATCTCCATCAGGGCATCCTCGGAATCAGCCTGTGCCGCGCTGCGCAGGAGGCTCCCGCGCAGTGCCCTGCCGTCCCCGAGCGTCATCCCGGCGCGCCGATCGGCCGGCAGGCCTTGACGCAGTGCTCTGAGCAGGTTGACGATGTTCTTGTGATCAATCTCAGTGCGAAGGTACCCTAAGAGGAGGCTATGCTTCTGGCCGCTTGACTTCAGCACCGAGAACGCCTCGTGGTAGTAGTGCCTGTCGAGCACGTCTTCGTACTCCTGCAGGCTCGCATCGGCATCCATGCTGTCTATGGCCGAACCCCAAGGCGTTCCGTGCATGGCGGCGGCGGCCTCTTGCAGCGTCTCGCTTTGCCGAACGACCTCCAGCCAATCCGCGTTTAGGGTGTTCTCATCAGGAAGCACCGAGTTCGCAAGCTCTTCGGCGGAGATACCGCCGTTGACGGCACGGAGCACCGCCTTGGCGTTGCTGTAGGAGAAGCGTAGAGCGAAGGCCGAGACGATGCTCTTCAGGCTACCCTGGCAGAAGCCAACCACCTCAGCTAGCTCACGGTCGAGGTTGTGGCTCAACGCAGCCTCCACCAGGTCCGCGCCGCTCAGTCGAGACGAGTAGATGTCGAGCTCCTTTCGGTAGTCGAGCTCCCCGATGCTCGCAGCAATTGTGTCTGGGCCGCTCCTCATCAGTTGGCGAAGACGGGTCTCGTCCAGCAGTCTGGCCTTGCGTGCCTTGCTGCGGGCAGAGGCATTTGCCCAGTTGCCCTTTCCGACTGCAGTCCCCGCCATGATATCCCTACACCCTGTCTCTGAACAGTATTCTGCTGACTTCGCCAAGACTGGAATCCCAGGCCTCGCGGAGCCTTCCCTTGAAGCGGTAGTCCATCATCACGGAACCGTCGTTGCTTTCGAGGACGAAGCCGCCCAGCCCGTCTATGTCCTCCCCTATCTTGAATTGACCAGTGCCCTTTGAGAGCGCAGCCCGGTCTGTCTTGACCGGTTGTAGTACCATGCCTTTTTCGGCCGTGCTCTTGGCTTCCTTGAGCAGGGACTCCAGTATCTTGCCCCTATCCCCCATGCTCTTGGAACCGACCGTGGCGACGATCTCGTCCCAAGTCGAATCGAGCTCTGCGCGTTGGACCACTAGGAGGCGCTTCTGATTCCTCTGCCGAGCAGCTGCGATGCTCTCGACAGCAATCTGCGAACTCGTCCTCTCCGCGTTTGCCATGCCCCCGTCACTGTACTCCTTGACGCCGTCATGGGCTGCCTTGCGAATACTCTCGGCCTGGGTTCGGGCTTCGTCCGTGACCTTCTTGGCCTCGGCCTCGGCCATGGATTCGATTTCACTAGCGAGGTTGTTCAATGACATGCTTGAGTCTCCTGTCTCTCCGACCAATCAGCCTACAACAAGTAGATTGAAAGAAAGCCGAACAGAACAATGGTCTCAGGCAGTACGGTGAACAGTAGGCCGACACCGAACTTCGATCCGTCCTCTGCAATCATACCGACTGCTGCCGCACCGATTGGGCCCTGTGCCAAGCCTGTTCCTATTCCACAACCAGCCAGCGCGATTCCTGCTCCAAGTTTCGCGTAAGCGGTGATAGTATCCGCATTGTCAGTCGCCTGAGCCTGCACGCCACTAGCCACTAGGACCAATGCGAGCAGCACCATCAGGATGCTCATTCCTCTCATCGTCGTTTTCTTCATTATTTTTCCTCCGTATTTTCTCACTTTGTGAGTATCATTCGACCTCTACTCTGCCCGGTTTGAAACCGAACGCCTCGAAAGGCAGGCCGCTCCCTTCGTAGAACATCATCATCCACTCCACGAAGTGGAGTCTGACTGTGTGAATATTCGGGCTGAACACACCCAGCACGAGGGCGAAGAGCTGGACGAGAAGCCAGCCTACGAACATGATGGGAAGTAGGGCGATGTCCATCGCCGATGCGTGTGAGAGATTGGATAGGGTGTGTGCCATCACCTCGTAAATCATCTCGTTACCGGTTGCAGCGATTTTTACCCCCACAATTCCGACAGCGAACAGCCGGACGTAGGAGACCACCTTAGGCAGCATCCCGAGCGACTCGAGGATCCCCAGTGGAATTCCTATGACTCCCATCTTCTCGTAGTGAGCGAGCAGCACCATCACCATCACGACGCCAACCGAGGCCATTGCCGCTCCTGGCATCATTATCTCTGAAGCCGACTCCACCAGGAAGCCGTACGAGAAGATGAAGCCGCCGAACAGGAGGGTGATCCATGAGCCCTTCTCGAATAGCGCGTCAACGAATCCATGGGTCTTGATGACGTCGCGGAATCCCAGAACCAATCCAAGCAGTACGTGCAGGAACCCTATGTAGATGGTGATTAGGATGAGGTTCTCGAGGTTAGCCGCTACCCTGTGGAAGGGATATGCTAGCACGATGCTCAGCGGCCCCTCCCAGACGGCGTAGAACTCACCATTATTCGGATACAGGTGGGTCATCCAAGCCACCCACCATGGTGCGTGCCCCTCCTCCCAGTGGTAATGGCCGTGAGCGGCCTCGCACTGGGCCACGGTGAGAGCCCCCTCGATATCACAGTGGAGGTGCGGCAGGAACTCGAAGCCAGCGAACTCACCGTAAATGTAGCCGAATACCAGAGTCGAGAGGCCGATGGTGAGCAGGAAGCCTGCTACGCTCCTCATCACCTCGTCTATCGGGAAGCGCCTCCAGATGAACCAAGCCATCCCCATGACTGCCAGACCGTAGGCCATGTCGCCTAGTATGAGTCCGAAGAAGAGGGGATAGGTCAGGAACATGAAGAACGTGGGGTCGATCTTGCCGTAGGCAGGCCGTCCCATGACATCGGTCAGCATTTCGAACGGTTTGCTGTAGGTTCTCGGAGAGAACGCGATCGGAGGCATCTCCGACTTGTCCTCGTCGTGATGGTACTGGCTGCCGTGTGCCGGTGGCTCGAACTTCTCGATGCTTACGTGGGTACAGACCCTGGAGAGGGCCTCCTCCACTTCGGACGCGACTTCGGTTCGTACCCATCCATCCAGCATGAAGGCATGGTCGCTGACCGCGACCCTTACCGGCGCCATGGCGAGTCCTAGGTCACGCTCGAGGAGCTCCATTCCACCGAATAGCATACCACCATTGGCATTGGACCACTCCTTGCCCTCGTCCTCCAGATTCTCGATCCTCTCCGAGATTCCGTCCTTCCTGCCTTCGAGTTCCGCTATCCTATCGGATGGCAGGCCACTTGATTCGGGAATGGTGACGGCTTGGAAATCCAATCCGGTGAGCGTCTCATGGACCATGGCACCAGCCTCGTTGCGGCAGAATACGGCCACGACGTCCTCCTTCCCGACCTCGCTGGTCATCTGGATGACCGAGTCGCCCATCGCCGAGAGTGCAGGGCGGGCCTTGGACAGGGACGAGACCGTGCCCACGAAGGAGGTCACAGTGTCGTAACCACCCATAAGTTCCAGTTCCAGGCTAAGTGGCACCAGTGTCCCTAGGACTTCCAACTCCTCGTCGATCTGCGAGGATTCGGCCTTTAGTGCGTTGATCTTGTCAAAGCGAGCGAGGGCGACTCCGACCTGCTGGTCGATCGAGGTAGACATAATCCTGCGAACCTGAGGCGCTGGGAGCAGCTCTTGCTGGTCTGTCGGGGAGACTTGTGCCGCACAGCCCCGCATCTTGGTGAGTCTGCGGCTGATTTCCTCGGACTCCTCACCCGGGACGCCCAATGCGAGTCCATCCTCATCCCCGCTGAAGTCGTTGATGTGAATCATGGCGAGTCCGGCTGCAACCTCAACGGCCGTCTTGAGCTGCCCCCTGGTTCCAGCGACGACCACTCGGGACATGTCCTCGGTAGTCAACTGGCTCATACTAGCACCTGAAAATTGGGATTATGTTGCATCTCGAAATGCAGAGAGAACGACTTCGACGGCCGCACTGCGGTTCTTCTTGCCGTTTTCCTTGACCTTCTCAAGCAGGGCATCACCCTCCGTGGCAATCGTGCCTGCCTGCCACTCGGAGTCGTCTTTGGAATTCTTGATTATTGAAGCGGCCGCTTCGTCCGCCTTTTGACGTCCCTTCGAAGAAATCTCTGCAGCCTCGACTCGGGCGTTTGAAACAATGCCCTTCGCCTCGGACTCGGCCTGCTCCCGAATCCTCTCTGCATTAGACTCGGCGTCTTTGATAGTACGGAGTACTTCTGCCCTTCCCATCGGTGTCACCTACGGTGACAGCGCCAACGAGGAGCAGTATATCATGTTGACCTTGTCACTTCCACAAGCGCTCCCAAAGGGCTTTCCAGATTCAACCAAATAGAGGATGGGCCGAGGGGGGGGCGTGGACGTTGAGCGCATAGAGGAGAGGGAGTGGAACGAGCTCCAGCGCAACCTAGTAGCGACCATTCCCTTCTATGACAGGATAAACCGGTTCGCAACCCTCGGACAGGTCTCGAAGTGGCGCAGAATGGTTCGCGCAAGGCTCCCAGCAGGTCGCGTTCTGGAGATTGGTTGCGGGCCCGGCAGCTTCGCGGAGGATGTCGAGGGGGGTGGGCTAATCTGCCTCGACCCCATTCCAGAGATGCTCAGGATTGCCGAGCCCCGTGTCAACGCGAAGCGATCACAGCGTGGTGACGCCCTCGTGCAATTCGTCGAGGGAACCGCAGAAAATCTGCCCTTCGAGAACGACTCCTTTGATGCGGTATGTTCGTTATTCTCCTTCCGCGACTGGTATGACAAGAGGGCAGGGCTCACAGAGGTCTTGAGAGTCCTAAAGCCCGGGGGTTCGATTGTAATCGTAGACCCAGCTAAGATGAACCGAGTCCACGGTTGGCTGGGTCTGATCTGGATGAGAGTCTGGGTGGGGTCCTACGCAAGGTTGGTGTGCGGTCAACGCGACCACCCATGGAAGTGGCTGACGAAGACCTACGCGGGATTCGGCACCACAAAGGACTACGTCAGGATGCTTGACGAAGTCGGGTTCGAGGGCGCCAAGGCCAAGGTGGTGTTTCCCGGGATGGCCACGATATGGAGCGCCCGAGCCCCTTCATAGAATCCAGAACATCCTTCGACAGGTCACAGCCCTCCAGATGATTCCCCTGGTCAGTCGATTGAAACTCAGGTTCACCATCCAGTCTGGCAGCCTGAAGACAAGGCTGCCCAACCCGAAGGACCGCTTGGAGTTTCTCATCACCTTGCCCATCTGCCAGTCCCATCGTCGCTCGTACTCTGCGAGGGGCGTCCCTACGGTGACATGCTCGGCGATGACCTGCCCGGCAATCCTCCCACCGATCATCGCGATTGTG
>Ga0315318_10000888_pt1 | contig 12717 bp, 6 predicted proteins | sample M1200m3416metaG_FD_203703 | JGI IMG/M metagenome (GOLD analysis project Ga0315318, IMG submission 203703) | Ammonia-oxidizing marine archaeal communities from Monterey Bay, California, United States - M1 200m 3416 | ecosystem: Environmental > Aquatic > Marine > Coastal | place: USA: California... | reverse complement strand
CGGGATGGAGAATCCAGCGCCCCATCCGGGAGTCGTAACAAGCATCCTCCGGGGTAACAACGATGGGAGAACCTCCAACTTTCTGCTGGGGGCGACACGGAGCAAGCCTCCATCCGCCCTGGAGGACCACGAGCCGGTGGTCGTGTCTCCGCACGATTTACGACTCAGCCAGGCCGAGCGCGAACGGTTCGGCCTGAGCCCTGTCGGCGACAGCCTGCTTGCGGCGCGAAAGCTCGTTGAAGACGGAGCCCGCTTCGTAACCGTGAACACCTCGGACCGGCCCAGGGATCCTCTCGGCTGGGACATGCACGGCCGCCGGGGCTTCAGCAGCTTTGCAGAACTCAGAGAGAGCATCGCTCCCCGCTACGACCGGGCCTACTGGGCGCTGATCACCAGCCTCGAAGAGCGCGGCCTGCTTGATGAGACCCTGGTCTGCTGCCTGGGCGAGTTCGGCAGAAGCCCACGGATCAATCCATGCGGCGGACGAGACCATTGGACCGGCTGCTGGACGGTCTACTTCGCAGGCGGCGGAGTCCAGGGAGGGCGAGCCGTCGGCCGAAGCGATGAGCTGGGTTCACACCCCCTGGACCGGCCGACATCACCACGGGAAATAGCAGCGACCATCTATCATTGCCTCGGCATTCCGGGGGAAACAACTCAACGGCTTCTCGGCGATGACTCTGCCCCGATGGGAGAAACCGACGCCCAGGCGATTATGGAATTGTTCTGACCTCCGTCCGGGACAAGCCGACTGAATTCAGCAATCCGAAACAATAAGGCAACCCGATGAAAACCCTGACACTGACCCTCCTGCTGGGCCTTGCCCTCACGCTGCCCCAGGACTCAAAGAAGGAAAAAAAGAAAAAGAACCCCGGTGCTCTCAGCTTCGCCGGCGCCGCGGCCGAGACCTACAAGGAGGCCAGCGGCTCCCAGCTCAGGCTCTACCTCTTCAAGCCCGAAGGACACCAGGCCGGCGACAAGCGCCCAGCTATCGTCTTTTTCTTCGGCGGGAGCTGGAACGGCGGCACTCCGAAACAATTCGAGCCCCATGCGCGCTACCTCGCCAGCCGGGGAATGGTGGCCATCGTCGCCGACTACCGGGTCAAGAGCCGCCAGAAGACCAGCCCCTTCGAATGCGTCAAGGATGGGAAATCAGCCGTCCGCTGGCTTCGGAAAAACGCCGGCCGTCTGGGCATCGATCCCAGCCGTCTGGCGGCCGGAGGCGGCTCCGCCGGCGGGCATGTAGCCGCGGCCACCGGCACCGTCCCCGGGCTGGAAGAAGATGGCGAGGACACCTCGGTAAGCTCCTTACCGAATGCCCTCGTGCTCTTTAACCCGGTATTCGACAATGGACCAATGGGCTATGGCCACTCAAGGGTAAAGGATCGCTTCCGCGAGATCTCGCCAATCCACAACCTCTCGAAAAAGACCCCTCCTACGATTGTCTTCCTCGGAACAAAAGACAAGCTGGTCCCTGTGGCTACCGCGCAAAGATACAAGGAGCTGATGGAAAAATCGGGCGGACGCTGCGACCTGCATCTCTACAAGGACCAGCCGCATGGATTTTTCAACGGGCCCGACCGGGGAGGATCCTTCAACCCCTACTATCTGAAGACGGTAACCGCGATGGACAAGTTCCTCGCATCTATAGGCTACCTCAAGGGAGAGCCGACCATCCGGCGGCCGGACTAGTCCTGCCCCTCGTTGGCGAGGGTCGAATCAGCGACGATCCGCAGAACCGCCTCCACCCAGGACGACTCGGCGTTCAGGGATGGTATCAGCCGGAGTTCCTTGCCGCCCGCCGCGAGGAACTCCTCCCGCGCGCGGATCCCGATCTCTTCGACCGTCTCGAGGCAATCGGCCGTGAAGGCAGGAGAGAATACGGCAAGCTTCTCGATGCCCTCGGCCGGCAGTTCCTCGATACGAAAATCGGTATAAGGGACCATCCAGGGATCCCGGCCCAGCCTGGACTGGAAGCTGACCTCCCAGCTCCCGGGCGAGAGCTCCAACCCGGCGGCCAGGGCACGGGCCGTAGCGTAGCAATGCGCGCTGTAACAATTGCGGTTGGCCGGACAGATCTCAGCGCAGCAGTCCGGTTTCTCGAGACAGTGATCACCGCCCGCGCCGTCCATGCCAAGCAGCTCTCTTTCAGGCTGCCCGTCGAATACCGTCCTGACATGCCGCTGCGGAATTCCGTGAAAACTCATCAGAACCTTGTCGGGCTGCTGGTCATCAAGGATGGGTCTCGCCACATCACAGAAAGCATCGATGAAGGCCGGGTGATCGTAATAGGGCGGGACCACCTTGACCGACGGTTCATCCCAGAGCCGCGCCGCCTCTACAAAAAACTTCTCTACGCCTGAGCCCCAGGCGGCGGAAGAATACTGGGGGAAGAGCGGAAAGAGAACGAGGTCATTGATCCCGCGATCTTTCAGCCCCTCGAGGACTGATCGTATCGAGGGGCTCCTGTAGCGCATGGCCAGCTCGACAACCGTATCTTCACCCATCAACTCCTGGACTTTTTCGGCAAGATCCAGGCCGTTAAAAAGCAGGGGCGAGCCCCTCTCTGTCCAGATCTTCCGGTAGGCCGCAGCTGATTCCGCCGGTCGTTTGCGCAAAATAGACAGGTGCAGCAGCAGAAACCTGGCAACAGGATTGATATCGAGCACCCGAGGATCGGAAAGAAATTCCTGCAGATAATCACGGACATCTTTCACGTCCGTAGAGTCAGGGGTCCCGAGATTCAACAGGACCAGGGCACGAGCCATCGCTTCAATCTCCGTTTCCAGGGTAAAGACGAGGCGAGATTTTACATTCCGCGCACGGGCATGGGGAGCTTTTCCTTGCCGGAAAACAGGCCGTGGACAGCCTCAGTGCCCGGGTCCAAAGAAAACGGCGTTGAAGAAGAGCCTCTGCTGAAATCGACACATGGCCCTGAAGTTCGGATCATCAGCGAAGGCTATGACATGGCCTGAGCCCAGCTCCTGGCTGGCCATATAGGGCTTGCCCCTCAGCATGTCCATGGAATCCGGCCAGCAGAAGCCGCTGATGAGATAATCCTCCTCGCGCGAAAAGTTGACCAGGTTTCTGCCGACATCGTTCTTGAGCGGCTCCAGCATGGTGCGCCCGTTGAAGAAGAGCCGCAACCTCGGACCGAATCCGAAGGTTCCCCAATGATGCTGGAAGGTGGTCGCCTCAAAGAAGGCGCCCGGCACCGGCGGCGGCAGCCTGCCCTCAGCGCCCTTGCCGCCATCCTTCTTCCTCGCATCCTTTTGACCTGCGGCAGATTTCTCAGGCTCCCTGATCCGGACCTGCCTGCTTCCCAGCAGGCCTACCTTCTCTCCGCAAGCCCAGGCGGCGGCACCCTTCATCAACAGCAGGGTTCCGCCGGAACGAACCCATTCCTTGAGCTTCCTCACCATCTTCTCACCGGGAGCCAACGGGCTGTCGTATTTCCCATGCGGCAGGATCAGCACGTTGAAACTCGAGAGGTTCAGGCCATCGAGGTTGCTGAAGGTGACCCGTGTAACCGGGTACCTGAGCAGCCGGTCAAAATAGAACCAGGTGTGCCCGACGGAATAGCTCGCCGGCCTGTCCATGAGCAACAGGACCTTCGGCGGCTTGACCCACCTGACATTCGGACCGCCCAGCTGGGCGCCCTTGTCGACAAGGGCGGTGTCGGTCGGATAGAAGACCACCCCCTCGGTTTTAGAGAGAAGGCGCACCCTTGCATGAACGGTGGAATCGTTTTCATTGATCCGGATGACCAGGGAGCCGCGAGGAAAGGGCACCCCGCCAAGCACCAGCGGTTCATCGCTGACATGAACCCGCACCCCCGCATTGAGGAGATCGCTGAGAACTCCAGGAAGTTCATCCGCGTCACCTCGCACGAGGTAGGCCACCTTCGCAATGCCTCCGCCGCGGACCTCGCCTCCCGCTACCGGGTTGAACCTGTAGGCATCCTGTTCAGCGCCGAGCTTAACAGGATCGCTAACGACCTTCACCTCCCCCTCGGCAGCGAGACATTCGGTCCCCCAGGCCAGGGGCAGCGACCAGGCCGTCACATCGTAGATCTCGTCATCCAGCCGGTTAAGATGACGTGTGAGCTGACGCTCAATAAAATCTTTCCCCATGTCGGTATGCCGATCCAGGAGAGTTCGCGCCAGGCGTCCGGCCGGCTGCTCGAGAGACACATGGTAGCTGCCAATGGGAACGGCAACCTCGCCCGCGGTCCCCTCCAGCATTCTACGGGCCTGGACGAAAAGAGGCTCCCTCACTCGATGAACCTCGATACTGTTTCTCTGCAATAGCCTCACCAGGCGCGCAGCTCGCTGCGGGCTGCCTGACTCGAGGATAAAATAATCCCGCTGGCCGCTCTTCCTGATCAGGCTGGTGGCATCCTCGCGAACCCTGCGATGGTCCCGGAGCAGGGCCTCCCGGTTTTCGAACACGGCCTCGAGGGTGGCTATTCCGCTTACGTAGTGATTCCTGACCGCCGAGGAGTACCGCAGGAGACGCTCATCATCTCGAGCCACCACCAGGCCTCTCACCCCCGCCTGCTCCCAGAGAATTCCAAGGGAGCCCTGCAGGGTCGGCCAGCTATCACCATAGCCCGGATAGAAGAGATCGAACATCTCGCGGGTAGAGTAGGAGAAACCGTAAAAATCAAAAACCCCTGCCTGGTATTTCCCGATGCGCTCAAACCAGTCCTTCTGCACGGGAAGAATCCACCGGTTAATCGGGTCTGTCGCCGGCGGGAAAAAATAGGTGCTGTTGCGGCCCATCTCATGCGCGTCGACAAAGACCTGCGGCTGCCAGCGGGAAAAGGCCAGCGCCTTCCTGCCGGCCTCCACCTGGCTCTGGAGATACCAGTCCCGGTTGAGATCAAAGAGATAGTGGTTGAAACGGCCGCCGGGCCAGCGCTGAGCGTGCTCGGACGCCAGGGGCTCGGGGCTCGGAGCCACGCCTCGATTCTCCCTGTGAAAATTCACAAAACGGTCCCTTCCATCCGGATTCTGAAGCGGATCGATAATCACCACCAGTTTTTCGAGCAGCTCCCGGGTCTCCTTCCTCAGGTCGGCAAGGAGATGGTAGGCCGTCAGCAGACCCGCATCCGTTCCAGATGATTCATCCCCATGAACACTGTAGCTCAGCCAGACGATGGCGGGATGCTCCTTGAACAGCTTATCCACCTCGGCCTCGGTGCCGCGGCGTGGATCGCTCAACAGGATGTTATTCTCGCGGATCTCTTCGAGCCTCTCGATGTTGGCCGCAGATGAGATGGCGAGGTAATAGAGCGGCCGCCCCTCGTAGCTGGTGCCGTATTTCTTGAGACTGGAGCGGAAGGGCGCGGCCCGCGCCAGGTCCTTGATGTAGCGTTCGACCTCTCCATGGCTGGAAACTTCTTCGCCCCAGGCATGTCCGACCACCTGCTTGAGGGTAGGGATTTTCCTGTCGGGTTCCAGCTCCGCCAGCGGCAATGTGGCCTCAGAACTCTTGCGCACGGGAGCGGTTTCTGCATCCTGTGCAGGGAGGAAATACCCCGACAGCAGGCATGACAAAACAACCGCCAACTCGATAATGAGTTTTGGGTACCGCATGACGTATTGACTGTTTTCCTTTCAGAACCCTCGAAAGAGATATTATCTCACCTCTGAATTGCCAATCCACGCCATTTCTCGAGGTGAAAAAGGCGGGGGCCCGAAACCTAACACGAAAGTAGAGAGCGAAGAGGTAAGCGCCATGAAAGATTCAGAAACCACCATCGAAGACCTTCGTAGCCTGGTGGCTCAATTCGTCAGGGAGAGAGACTGGGAGCAATTCCACGATCCCAAGAATCTCGCAATGTCTATCGCCATCGAGGCCGCCGAGCTGATGGAACATTTCCAATGGGACAAAAACGACCAGATTCCGGGCCTTTTCAGCGAGCCGGGTAAGCGCGAGGAGGTCGAGGAAGAGCTTGCCGATGTCCTCTGCTACTGTCTCTCACTGGCCAATCATCTCGATATCGACCTCTCCGAATCGATCGAAAAGAAGATGATCAAAAACGCCGAGAAATATCCCGGTGAAGAATACCGGGGACGTCACAGCTAGCCCGGATGGCTGCCATCGGGCCTCCCCGACGGGGGTAAAATAACCCTAATAAATCTCTCACAAACTTTTATTGACAGCATCCGGATCGTGGTGGCTAATTGACTTTCTGAAGACATTCCGGGATTTTTCCGGGGTCTATGGTTGTTGGACTTCTTCAGGAGAACGATGGGGCAGGCAACTCGAAATGTGAACTGGGGACGAGAGATCAGTCTTGGGTCATCAGAAGACTCCACAGCTCTATCTCTCCGACTGTTTTTATTCCGAAACTCGCCGAGAACTCCTCCTGCTGGAAGTCCTGAGGAAATTTCTGAAACGGTATCAAATGGAATCTGCCCGTGCTCTTGGGAGAATTGCACGGATTAGCGTACTTATTCATATCTTCAGTTGTGGTTTTTTTTCAAGAGGGAGGTCAGATTCAGATGTTGAATTCGATCATAAGTTTTACAGGTGGAAGAAGCTCCGCCCAACGAATGGGGAGACAGGCGGGGGTTTGCGCCCTGGTCGTGCTCCTTTCGCAGGGGTTCATCGCGACATCGATGGCTACCGAGGAACCCGGCGCGGAGGCTCGGCCCGAAATCGTATTTGTCTCCAGGCACCTCGGAAACTCTGAGCAGTCCGAACGTGACTCGGTGGTTCGTACCGCCAGTCGCGGACAGCTCCAGGCCATTGACTCGAACGGAGGAATCCGGACGCTCGTCGATGCCAGGCTCAACACCAATGACCCGTCAATCCCGATTGACGTCATGGACCCCGATGTCTCCTACAATGCCACTCACGTGGTTTTCTCCGGGTTCTCTTCGGTAGGGAACGGCTGGAGGATATTCGAGGTGAATGTTGATGGCTCCGGCCTTCGCCAACTCACGCACGATCTGCGCGAGGTCGATCTCGAGCAGTTCGGCGACAACGCCGAAAGGTTCCAGGGTCACGACGATCTCGATCCCTGCTACCTTCCTGATGGCCGTGTCTGCTTCGTCTCGACGCGCTACCCTGAGACGGCTCCCGATGGAAGAAAACGAGCAACCAACCTCTACGTCATGAACGCTGATGGCAGCGACATGCACCGGATCACCACAGAACGGTTCGGCGCTGACACGCCTACCGTCGACCCCTCGACCGGCCAGATCGTCTATTCGCGCTGGTGGAGAACCGCCCAACTCATCGAAGAAGGGACAGGCGAAGAACCCGAACCGATTCGTCCGGGATCGCCCGGCTACGCCATCGAGAGCAACGGTGAAGAAATCGCACCGGGCGTATCGCTCCCGACACCTGTCGATGCGAACGCTCTGCGGAATGTCGACGCCGAGGAATTCCCCGGCGTCAATAGCTGGTTCCTCTCCAGCGTAAACCCGGATGGAACGGGACTCGAAATGTTCTCTGGATTCCGGCTCGATCGCGAAGAGAGCCAGGCCTATAAGCCCAGCTTCACGCGAGATGGAAGAGCCCTCTCCCTCTTTATCCCCGTCACGCCGGTGATTGGAGAACCCGCTCCCTTTGGAGTCAGGCTCTACACCCGCGGCGCGGAAAAGCCCGAAGCTGTTGGTGGCCCCCAGGCTTTCCCCGGGCAGACCCTCGACCGCGAGATCCCTCTTCTTCCGAACCTGCCGCCATTCCCGGGAGTTCCGGGCGAAGATCTCCCTCCGGACTTCTTCGAGCTCGTCGAACAGGAAGCCGCGGAAGAGGTCCAGTTCTCCTACGAGAGTGCGGTTGAATTGCCCGACGGCAGCCTGCTTGTCAGCGCTGCCCCGGTCCAGGCACTCAACGAGGAAGGACTGCCTAGGGCTCGCCCCTCCCAATTCGACCTCTATGTCATGGAGAACCCGTCGGCTGAAAATGCCGAAGCGACGATGAGGCCCCTCCTCGAGCGCAGACGCACCGCCGAGCTGGATGCGACTCCGATTGTCGCTCGTGAGCTGCCCCCGGTGATCCGGGATCTCACGACCGACAGGCTGACGAACGATATTCCGCAAACCGCCGAAGAGGCTGTTCGAATGAACGGCACCTTCCGGTTCATTGTCGAAAATATCCACTTCAACGCCCCTGTCGACTTCAATGTGCCGTCCTCCCCTCCGATCGGGCAGGACCTGGCCATAGAGTTCTACATGGCTCCCCAGGGCAGCAGCACCGAGGGGAATGACGAACCCGTCCTGATCCATCGCGAAGAGATTGGCCCGGATGGGCGAGTCGAGGCCGAGCTGCCCGCGGGTGTGCCGCTTTTTGAGGTCATCCGTACTCCCGAGGGCCATCTCGCCCAGGGCCGGGACGGCCAGGTCTTCCATGTCGGCGGCATGAACTTCGGACGTGAACACCGTACAGCTCGCTGTGTTGGCTGCCATGCCGGACACACCATGGTCGATGTACCGCAGGATGCCAGGGAGCTCAGGTTCACCAACCTGGCCCCGAGCGCCGCGGTCCGTGCCAGCTCCGCCTTTGGCCGCGTACCTCCTCAGCGTCCTCTTCCAGAGGTCGTTGATGCTGAAAACGAGGTCATCGGCCTGCCCGGGTTCGCACCCGGAGCCGTACCGGCGATCTTCCCGCCCCAGAACCTTGTCGATCGTTCGACAATGGCTATGGGTAACGAGTGGGTAGGCGCCGGGAGCCGAACCAACAGTATCGTCCAGATGCGTTGGCCGGTTCCGATTCGCTCGCGCCAGCTCGTGGTCCACGCTCCCGGGCAGGGTCCCGAGGTTGGAATCTTTGGCGAACGCAGCCAGGAGATTCGCGGGTTTGTCATCGAGACGACTCTTGGCGGAGAGACAGTCGAGGAGCTCGTTGTGCGCCGCCGGCTGACCTCGGGCAACCGGATCACCATCGAGCTCGATCTGGAGCGCCCCTTCGATGGCCTGACCATGACCATCGCCCAACGGGATGTTGTCGGACTCTACGAGGGCGAGGCTGGCCCTGCCCTCTCGGAGATCGTCGTCAACGGTATGGTTGACTCCGGCTCCACTGTTCCGACCGCGACCTTCCGCCGCGGCGACGCCAACTGTGATGGCAACCTGAACGTTACCGATGCTATCGTCGTTCTCAGCCACATGTTCACCAACGGAAGTGACCTGTGCTGCGAAATGTCAGCTGACACCAACGGTGACAACACCCTGAACCTGACCGATCCCGTCTACTTCCTGAACTACCTGTTCAGGGGCGGCGGCCAGATCGCTCCTCCTGGAGAGGACTGCGGTACGGTAGAGCAGGGTGCTCTTTCCTGTGACATCCAGGTCTGTCCCTGAGGCGACCTGATGTCTTGCGGCGATTTCCCGGGTCCCGTCCTCGCGGGGCCCGGGCGATCGTTCGCCCTTCCTCTCCCAGGGCCCTACCTCTGGACCTTGAGCGTGGCGATCACCGGATCATGGTCGCTCACCTGTGAAGCGAACTCGCTGTTGACGTGGACAATGTCAACCTGAGCGCCTTGCGCCAGCGTCCCGGTTACCAGGATATGGTCAAGAGCCTGCGAGTTCCCCTGGAAGTTGTAGGTATACCGTTCGGTCGAGGGGAGAAGCTCCAACAGGTTCTGCAGTCCAGCCTTACCCTTGCCAGCGCTCTTCAACGGCTCCTCGAAGGGAAACTCGTTGAAGTCTCCCAGAACAACGACCCGGGCTCCGGGAACTGCAGCTACGATCCCATCGACAACTGAGCTCACCAGGTTGAACTGGGCCACCCGCCTGTCGAATCCACCATTCTTCGGCGGCTGCATGCTGCCGTACATTGGCGGACTGCCGAACTTGGAGGAGAAATGGTTGTTGATGACAAAGATACTCGACTCACCAAAGCGGAACTCACAGAACAGGGACTTCCTGCTGGACTCGAAAGCCGGCGAGTTGCCCCCCAGCCGGGATGGACTCGGCGGCTGACCCTGCTCGAACTCTTTACGGACGACCAGCTTCAGCCTCGCCGGGTTAAAAAGAAAGCCTACGCGAATATTGCCTCCGGGTTGCCCCCCATCCTCCCCGTCTCCCGGATTGAGCTGCACAAATTCGTAGCCGGGGCCTCCAGCTGAGCTGATGGCTTCCACCAGGAGCCTGAAGCTGTCACCTGCATCCGCGCCCCCCCCCTTGCCGGGACCATTATTGTCCTGCACCTCCTGCAAGGCCAGGATGTCGGGCGCCTTGAGATTAACGACAATCTGGGCCGCAAGCTTCCCGGAACGTTCCTTATCAACCGCGGAGAAATTCAGCACGTTATAGGAGGCCAGGCTCAGTTGGCCCTGGCCTCCGCCGAGACTGGTCACCTCGGGCATCAGACCCCTGTCTTCATGGCCAGGCGCATCGAGAAGCTTGAGCGCGAAGTTCCCAAAGCTGTAATCGAAAACGCCCCGGACTCCTGTCAGTACGTCCCCCACGTTCCACTGATGAGGCCGGCCCACCTGGAGCTTGATCCTCTCAGGATTCCTGTCGTCGCGACGCAAAAGGAGACCTCCGCGCGGAGTCCTGAGACCAAAGTCACCTCCTTCACCAGGGATAACCCAGACCTCGGAATACTTATTCGATGCCCCGACAACAACAGCCTCGTTGATCTCAACAAGCATCCCTTCAAGACTCTCATAAAAATCAAGACCATCCTGAGCGGGGTCGAAAGGAGTCGCCGGATTTTCCGGATCACCAGCTACGGAGTCGTCGTCGATGACCTTCCCCGGCGGAAGACGCCCACCAGCGGCAATCGACACAAAAGCTGGAAGCGGCCGTTTCGAGGAGATGGGCCGCACCTCCTTCGCCTCGATCCCGGTCATGGACAGATTGCCTGTCTTCTTGCCGCCGGGATAATATTCCGTCACCTTGCCGAAAACCGAGACCCGGTCTCCCCTGACCGGAACAACCCCGTCCCTTCCGACATAAACTCTCAAGGCCTCAGAAGTGGAATCATCCCTGTCCGGATCAGGATCCTGCAGGAAGAAATGATCCTTGCCCGTGAAGGTAACGATTCCGACAACACCGGAGACCTGCCGGCCATCATAGGGCGAACGGTGCGCCCGACCCTGGATCTCGTGAATTCGAACCCCACCCGGCTCGGGCAAACCTCCGCAGGAAGAAAGGAGCACGGCCATCGCAAGGCAGGGCAGGACGCCCATCAGCAAAGACACTCCAGTCCGAAATAACCGTTCACACATCAATCAACGACCCTCACCCCTGCATGATCCCGTCAATCTCTTCCTGGTCAGCAACTGCCGGCAGGCTCCAGTCCTCCTCGTAGCCGAAAACCTCGCGCACAGTCCTAGATCCGAAGCTGTCATCGAGGAGCTCAAAGTGTTCGGGACCCACCAGGGCAGGGTGCCTGACTCCACAGGCTCTGCTGAGTTGGAGAATCTCTTTTCGAAGAGCGACGACGTAGTTGGCCAGGCGATGGGCCTTGGCCGTTGGGTCCAGCCCCCGCATCAGCCACCTGGACTGGGTCGCCACGCCCGTAGGGCAATGTCCCGTATGACAACGCTGCGCCTGGATGCAACCCACCGCAAGCATCGCCTCCCGGCCGACATTGACCATGTCGCAACCCAGGGAAAAGCCCAGCATGGCGCTGTCGGGAAAGCCCAGCTTCCCGGAACCGATGAAGACCACATCGTGATGCAGCCCCCGCTCGGCAAACTCCCTGTAGACCCGGCTCATGCCGATCTTGAAGGGCATGGCGACATGGTCGCTGAAAACCAGGGGGGCAGCGCCCGTGCCTCCCTCTCCCCCATCAACCGTTATAAAATCAACTCCTCGATTGGTCGTCGCCATCAGATGCGCAAGGTCTCTCCAGAACGAAATCTCGCCAACGGCCGACTTGATCCCGACCGGCAGGCCGCTCTCCTCGGCCAGCTCTTCGATAAAATCAAGCATCTCGTCAACGTTGCTGAAGACCGTATGCGACGAGGGGCTGTGGCAATCCTCACCAAGAGGAATCCCGCGGATCTCGGCAATTTCGGGGCTGATCTTGGCGGCCGGGAGGAGCCCGCCAAGACCGGGCTTGGCTCCCTGGCTGAGCTTGATCTCGATCGCACGGACAGGCCCCCTGGAACAGGTCTCCAGAAACCTCGCCTTGTCAAACCCCCCATCGGACGCCCGACAGCCAAAGTAGCCGGTGCCGACCTGCCAGATGAGCTCCCCGCCCTTCAGGTGATAGGGAGAAACTCCTCCCTCGCCAGTGTTGTGCAGGCAGCCGCAGATCTCCGAACCACAATTCAGAGCCTCGACCGCGGCGGCGCTCAGCGAACCGAAGCTCATCGCCGAGATGTTGACAATCGAGCCTGGGCGAAACGCTTTCTTTCGACCGCGTGAGCCTCCGAGAACCTTCGCGCAGGGCAGGGCATAGAGGTTCCCATTGGCTCCTTCGCCCGCCCGATCTTCCCTGACGGGAAAGGCGCTTTGCTTGATAATGAGGTAATTCGGCGATTTCTCAAGATCATCATCTGTCCCGAAACCGAAGTAATTATTCTGCTTCTTGGAGGAGGCGTAGACCCAGCGACGGTGGTCCCGGCTGAAGGGGCGCTCCTCATTGTCGTTGGTTACGATGTACTGTCGCAGCTCAGGCCCCACCATCTCGAGGAGATAGCGCAGGTGCCCGATGAGCGGAAAGTTACGAAGGATCGCATGGTTCCTCTGCAGCAGATCGTAGACCCCAACTACGAGGAGTAGAAGAACAACGCTGAGTGCG
>Ga0315318_10000886_pt1 | contig 12728 bp, 20 predicted proteins | sample M1200m3416metaG_FD_203703 | JGI IMG/M metagenome (GOLD analysis project Ga0315318, IMG submission 203703) | Ammonia-oxidizing marine archaeal communities from Monterey Bay, California, United States - M1 200m 3416 | ecosystem: Environmental > Aquatic > Marine > Coastal | place: USA: California... | reverse complement strand
GGCATAGTATTAAAATACTAAGTTTCTCATAATTTAACAACATGCAATTTTCTAGTTATATGTGCTATAGATTTTTATGTTACGTTTAAGAGCTATCTGGTGTTGTTTGTACTTTGGTATCATGCCTTGGTGGGTTTATGAAAAAACCTGTCATTATGAAACAAATTACTTTTGGCACCTAAAGTTAAACTTAGGTCAGGTCATAGTATGGCTGGCCTTCCAAGAGACGGAAGAGGACGTCTCGTTTGAGAGAGAAGTGAACCCTACATGGGCTCATGTATTATCTCACTCAATAAGAAGCGTTTAAACGCTTCTTTTTATATATGCAATTTTACCACTAAATGTGGTATATATACATGACTTAGATGTTTACCTCGGTACACAGAAGTAGTAATACTTTGGGGCATATCCTCACTAAGTCAGGAGAACCACAGCCTAGGTTAATTACCTCGAAACTCCTACGTTCGTCCCAGCGGGACTTCGGGCCTATCTTGACTACTTGATTAGATAGGTTTAATCAAATCCTTACATTGTCGCATGATGAACTTCATAGAAGACTTTGTAAGGGAGCAGTGAGAAAAATCCTTCAATTAGTCGAAGAAGGTGCTCGCTCAGCGAGTAATCAATTTATGACCAAGGGCCTCCAGGACTGTAATCCGGGGAGTGCTAAGCAAGTTTGCGTGTTGCAGCACTACTGCTTGCCTTGTGGGTTCAATCCCCACCTTGGTACCTTTTATGGGGGTGTAGCCAGATATCGGGCTAGACATGATTATGCTGGGGTGCTCGAAAGAAACTTTACAGCAGTCTTGAAGTTAATCCTTCTCGCCCTCACCCTTTATGATGAAGAAGTTGAAAGACTTCGCGGAAGGCGCGCTAGTTGAGTTCGTGTTAGATCCCTTGATGGGATTCTTCACCCTCGGCTGCCTCCTCCTCCTGGTGACGGCCTTCTTGGCCTAAGAACCGTAACGTCATGTGGGCCCTCCAGGCCCACGCTAACCCTTTAACCAGCTAAAATGCATAAGGCAGCTGAATTGCACAGCTCTCCCCAACCCTAGGAAACGGGATCGTTGGGTTTTCACGGTCGACAGACTTTGGGAGTGAGAGATGTGCAACATTTTATTATGAAACCCAAAAACAAAAAAGGTTTCACCCTGGTAGAACTATTGATAGTTCTAGCTGTCGGCGCCCTCATGGTGTTCGGCGCCTTCACCCTAGTCGGGTGTGGGGCAGGAAACAACAACGCCGACGACAACTCGACCCAAGAGGTCAACTCCACCCAATAGGGAGGAGGTCGTTACAACCCAGAAGGAAAGCGCGTCAGCGCTTCTCCTTAGCTATTTATGCCAATGAGCAGGCAAGACCACAATCTTGCGGGCTGACGAAAGCGTTGGATCTGCGTAAAGCAAAGAGGTGTGAGTCCTTGCGTTTGTTCTTTCCGAGGCAGTTCGACTCTGCCCTTTGGCTTCAATTTATCTTCTGTGGTCTCAAATACTAGGATAAGACGCCCTTCGTACGGAGGGAGATCTCAGTGAAAATCTGAGCAGGAGACTATTATTTTCAGTTATGGATGACTGTTCAAAAGGTGCCGTTACCGGGTTTTAATTTTTATGCTCGTTAAATTCATACACCTCCCCGACTAGGTAACGTAAAGTTGGGGTTATTAATTTCTAAAACAACAACAACAAGTAACTTAGTAGTGAAAAAACAACAAAAAAACAAAAAAGGTTCTTTCAAAAGAACGCGTAATACAAAACAGAAAAAGAATAAAGGATTCTTTCTCGGTGCATTGGCTGACGATGTCTCTGTTGTCGTGTATAACAAGAAACAGGAACAAATTCAACGTGACAAGATCCTGGCCGGCACTGCATGGAAGTTTCGGAGACGGCCCGCCGCCTTCCCACATCCCAGCCACTTTTTCGAATCTGAAAAAACAACAAAAGCCTTAAACCAAGCTATGGCCTACCCCATTAACATATCATGAAAATATCACACAAAACATTTAGCGGAATTTCCGTCAAGTATAGTGGCATACTAAAACTAAGTTTTGGTAATACTATTAGTGAAGCTATTCTAGCTCGTTATAACCCACAACTACCGGGAGCTCTTATAGACTTAAGCCCTGATGACATACACGTAACGTTGTGTCATCAAGGTGTGCTTAAGTCCGTAGCAAAGAAACTCAAGGAAGCTGACTTTAGCCGCTTTACTCCTCCTGAGATAGAGCTTGAGGACGAAGTTAGAGTCGCAGAGGATGGCGACAAGAAAGCCGCGTTTGTACGAGTAAAGCCGAAGTATTGGGATGCTCTTAAAGGCATGACTAACGCTATACTCCAGGAACATGGTATTCAGCCTTATCTTTATGTCAGAGAGTTTGAAAGGGAACATCATATTTCTCTTGCTAACTTTTCTGGGAATCCTCGTGATTCCATCGCCTTTACCTGGAGACACGATCCTGGAAATGCTTCTTATGATTGGCCCTATGAAATAGAGCCATGTGAAGCAGTTCTAGATAAGGATCTATCTGGGGCCATGTAGAGGTTGTTTCAGTCAACCGAAAGACCCCCGCACATCTGCGCGGGGTCTTTTTTTATCTATGCAATAATAGGGTCTTCTGGGTTATATATAATTAGTGTATGGACGGGCTTGACGTGCACTAAAGTTTAAAAGTAACTCACAAGCCTAGGGTTAAAAGGAACCCATCTTAGATACAATGAGTATTCAAGAAAGACTAGAGAAAGCGCTCTCTAACAGAAAAAGCGCATTTGGTGATGAGGCATACCAAAATGAATTGCCTCGCTGTGGTGGATCTTACCTTCCGGGATTTGACACTGCTGAATTGGTTGAAGGTCTGTTGAAGGACATCGTCTTCCCCAACGCCAAGGAAGTTGACATGGGAGAGCACGCCAGGGAAAATCATGGCATCCCTTGCTCCTACTTCAGCGCCGAGCTTCCCGAAGGTATGATTGGCAAGAAGGCCATCATCACACTCGGTGAGTTCATGGACAAGACCATAATCCCGGAGGATGGCAAGGACAAGATTGTCTTGGACATCGACCTCAACGTATCCAAGCATCAAGAGGAGGAGCTCAGGAAACTGAAGGTTCCGACTCTGGAATTGACTTGTTCCAGCGAGCATATTACTCCAGTGGATACTTCCACCATCTTCGTCGGCCTCGGTCACGAGAAAGGAACGAAAGCGTTCAAGATGGAGCCAACGGAGATGCTCTTCTTCTGGCACCCTGGAATGCCCTCCAAAGCTCCTGGTGGTGCGTTAAACGTGTCGGCGGTACGCGTTAACCAGCTGGGTATCCACAAAGACAAAAATCCGCAGTATGGCCAAATTGTAATGGTCATGGACCGCACCCCCTATGCCGCCCATCGGATTAAAGGGGAACTCCTTCCTCTCCACGAGGAAATCTCCGTAAAGCTCACGAACCTAACAGGATGAGCAACATCATACCGGGCTTCGAGAAGATGTCTGTGGATGAAAAAATCGAAGCTCTTCGTGATTTTGGCGACGCACTAGATAACGTCAAAAAAGTCAAAGAGAAGCTCGCCCAGGCTGGAACGGAGGAAGTGGGTGAATTCATCTACGAGACCAGTACCTGGGAAAGTCCCAGGATGGGACCTAGCTGCTGTTGGGCCATCACCACTATCACCAAGAAGAGGAATAAGAATGGTGATCTCGTCGGGAAGAAGGTGGTCTCGGAACCGTACCCAGGCATGGGCGAGTTCCCACCATCGACAACATACTACGACGCAGACGATAACGTCGTAGATGAAATGCCTTGAGTCATAAAAAAGAACCCCACTTAGTGGGTTCTTTTTACCTATGCAATTTTAACTCCCCATGTGCTATATATAATTAGAATAGAGTCTCCCTTAGTCAGGGATAAGGAAATAAAATATTTTTATATGTTAACTAAAAATGAAAAACAAAAATGAATAAAGATCGTATAGTAGGTTTCACTTGTGGGGCGATGGACTTATTCCACGCCGGTCATGTATCGATGATGGAGTATTGCAAGCTTTATTGTAATTACCTAATGGTAGGTCTTCAAACAGATCCCAGCCTTGACAGGGCTGAAAAAAATGCGCCTGTTCAATCGTTAGTTGAGCGCTACGTTCAATTACGTGGTTGCTCTTATGTAGATCAAGTAGTTCCATATAGGACAGAAGAAGAATTAGTAGAGCTCTTAACAGTATATTCCCAGGTTATTAACGTTAGATTTCTTGGCGATGACTGGCGGAATAAACAATACACGGGGTTTGAGCTAAATATACCAGTTCATTTTAATCCAAGATTTCATAGCTACAGTACTAGCGAGTTAAGACAGAGAGTTTGCACAGAAAATTTTAAACCCAAATAAGGAAAGTAAGCCATGGGATTAGACCAGTACGCATATGCTACAAAAAAAGGTATAAAAAGCATTGAAATAGCTTATTGGAGAAAACACCATTCTTTAGAAGCATATATGGCAGAAATATATGCTCGAGAAGAAGATGAGTTTGCAACCTTTAACTGTAAAAAGCTTTATGTACATGATGAATTGTTAGATAGCTTAGAGATAGTTATAAACAACAATGAATTACACACCTATGGGTATAATGAAGATAGAGAAGCTTGTTTAGCTTATAGAGCTGCTGATCTTGAATTTTGTTATAAAGCCAAATCTTACTTAGAAAGCGGCTACAGGGTGTTTTATACAAGTTGGTGGTAAAATTTAATAAATACATAAATGACACACGAAGATGAGTTTGAAATAGACATTGTTTATAGCAACGATGATCTAACAGTAACAGGAACATTTGAAGCTAGTGTAGATAATGATTCTTTTGACTATGCAGGCACACACTGCACAGGCGGAAAAAGTGGGACGCATGAGTTGCCCGACTATCTTACGATAACCGGAGTATTCATAGATACTGTAATTGACAGTAATGGTAATGATTTCCCTATATCGGATCCTATAATCTTAGGAGAGATCGAAGGGCTTTGTGTAGATGCCATACAAAAAGAAGAAAATGATAATGGAGCTTATATGCAAAGGTTAATAGACATTGCAGAAGACTCACAAGTTCAACAACAACTCGAAAATTATAATGATAGAGGCTAATACAGATTTTGAAGTAACATATGAGAAAGTACAAGGTTCTCGTATTAAGAAAGAGGATGCGCAAGAAATAGGAGAGATTTTGGGGAAAATGGCGGCTGAGGACAGCGTACATCCTCAAGATGTAGTAGCCGCAGCAGCAGATCCTGACTCAGTTTTACATAAATATTTTACTTGGGATGACGAGGTAGCTGCGCGTAAGCAAAGACTTACAGAGGCTGGTTATATAATTCGTTCTATGAACATGCGTGTAGTGTACGCTCAGATTGTTAAAGAATCTGATAAAGATGCCCCTCCTAGAGAGGTTAGTGTAGTACGTATGTTACAATCTACAAAAGACGCAAATGAGGGATACGTTTACAAATCGACATTTGAAGTTCTTGGAGATCCAGATGCAGCTAATGAGTGTTACTTTAATATGTACACATATCTTATGGGAGCATTTCGTAGATTTCATACACTTGATGATTTAGCTGAAGATCTAGTAGATCTAGAAGCTATTATAATCAATCTCGCCTCACGCTTGGGTAAAACCAAAACTGAAGCAAAGAATCACATCGCTAAAATAAGACGCGGTGTGTAAACAACAAAACAAAATCAATAATGACAACTAAAGCTAAAAGCACAAAAAAGTCAGCAAAAGATAAAGTAGTATTAGAAACAACCGCAGCAGCTCCATTAACAGGCCCTATTCATATAGCTCCTATAGCTACTGAAACTATTCGAGTAAGAGTCCAAGGAATGGCCGGATCGCCTTATTGCTGCCATGCATTTACCAAGAAAGCTATCTTGGAAATGGAGGCTAAGCATAATGGAGAAACCGCAACGCGTAAGAAAGAGCCTAAAGATCAGTGGAATGACTTTATTGAAGCAGGCCATTGGACATACGACGCAAAGGGTAAAATAACTTCCCTCTGTGCTCCAGCTCTGCAGTTCAAAAAGGCTACTGTTGACGCAGTACGTCACGTAGGAGATCGCAAGACTCTTACCATGGCTGCTACTCGTTCCTGGTTCTACATCAAAGGTACGGATCCTAAGAATCCTAATATGGTACCACTCACCGCAGAACCTCTTCCAAAGAATCTTTGGACAGACATGGATTACCGGTTTGCTGGAGAAGAAGAGGGTAAAAAATCCCAATGGGTAAACGATAAACGCATCACAGAGATGGAACGCCTACATCAAATGGGTGTTTCAATTCGTCGTGACGCAGTTACCGTAGGTATGGGCAAAGATCTTAGGTATCGCCCAATCATCCATAACTGGACTGCCGAATTCGACCTCGAGTATCATCCTAATCAGGTTACTCTAGAAGGTCTTATGAATCTTATCAACACCGGCGGCTCTCTAAACGGTATTGGTGAATGGCGTCCTTCCTCTCCCAAGGCTTGTGGAGATTGGGGTAGGTTTACAGTAGAAGCCATTTAAATAGTTTTTGTTATCTCTTTGGGCGTTTTGGGGTTTATTCATTCCCCTTCCTTTCCGTCCAGTTGAGAGAGCAATAAAGAGCGCCCCTCAGAAGTGAGGGGCGCTCGCCACTTTCCACAGAAACAACCTAGGCAATATTGGCCTATGTTATTAAATTAATTTCTAATATAAATGTATATGTATATACGTCAATAGTGTATGGCAGGCAAGTTAAGTTCAGATTGGTTTTGTACCGATTAGATTAGTTATGTTAAGTCAGCTATGCCATGATTAGATTAGATACGACCAGTTGCGTTGTTATAAGGCAGGTCAGATATGTTCTAGTGTGATTGGGTGCGATGCCTTGCAATGGGTTATGGCAGCTAAGTTGAGTTAGAATGTGTTCGGATCAGCTGTGTAGAGTTCAGTTTTGTCAGCTACGATGAGTTAAGATGCGATTGGTACAGATGGGATAAGCTCCGCTCCGGTAAGGCAGTTTTGCTGAGTTGAGTTAAGTCAAGATGCGTGCGGATTGGTTGTGTTACGTTAAGGCAGATACGATGTCTTATGATGAGGATAGTTATAATAAGATAAGTTGATTTAAGATTTGTCAGAAGAGTTAAGTTAAGATGCGATCAGATTGGCTGTGCTACGTTAGATTCTGGTATGTTACGTCAGTTATGGTACGATGTGAAAGATAAGATCAGCTCAGGTATTATACGTTCCGGCAGATAAGTTAAGTCGAGCTGGGTAGAGATTTGTTTGGATTCGTTAAGTTAAGGCAGGTAGGTTGAGATCAGATAAGTTCGGATGGATCTGGTAAGATAAGTCCTGTTCCGGCAGAAGAGTTTCGATGAGATTGGTTGAGACGTGATCCGATGAGTCAGGTTCCGGCAGATAAGTTAAGTTGAGATTTGTAGAGATAAGATGTGTTGGGATATGGCAGAAGAGTTATGATGAGTTAACCTCCGTTAAGTTTAGGTGGGATAAGCTCCGGCAGATAAGATTGGTTGGGTTGGGATTAGTTATGTCCTGCTCTGTTAGCTTTTGGCAGATAAGTTAAGTTGGGATGGGATGAGCTTTGTTTAGATACGTCCCGCTAAGGCAGATATGGCATGTTAAGTTGAGCTGCTTAAGATTGGTTTTGCTATGTAAGTTGTGGCAGATAGGATAAGTTTAGATAAGATAGTATTAGTCATGAGGGTTATGGTTCCGATAAGTTATGATACGGCTGTTTGAGGTAAGATGGGATTGGTCCAGATGGGATAAGATCCGCCGCGATATGGCTGTTGTGTTACTATGTTTTGTTTTGTTTGGGACTCCCTTATTATTTTATAGAATTTTCCAGTATATAATGTCGCTGGATAAAATGGGCCCTCTAGCTCGTTTCAATATATAGGTGAGACATCACCAATAGAGGTCTTGCAGGGGACAGTCTGCCGGGGTTGATTGGCCTCGTGAGTGATCGAAAAGATACTGTCAATAGTCATCATCTTAGCCAATAAGAAAGAAATCAATGGCTGACGTGTACTCTTATTTCTTCAAAAAATTTCCTAGGAAACCAGGAGAAGTGATACCTCAGTTAGGGAGTATTATTGCTACAGATCTTGCAGCGACAGCCTGAGGATCCCTTTAAGTGTTAAGTTCGGCTCAGGCCTAGTCAGGATTTGATTTATCCATTTAGGCTTCATGAACATTACATCAACATATTAAACCCGGAAAGTTTAATAAGGGGAACCTTCGAAGGCACGTTCATAAACAATCATTTTTCTCTAGAGATAGGGGGGGACCGAGTGAGCTTAGGCAGTGAGTCTCGGTCATAACAATTATATATTGAGCTTAGGACAACTACCTGTAATGAACTAGTGACTCTTCTAAGCATCTACTCAGAACGTGCGATCCTTCGGGTGAATGTATACTCTCATAGAGTTTAATCTGTTTAGTTATACATTGTTAGCGCAACTCACTTCTATAACGCCCCAGTGTCATCCCGGAAAGATGATAACAGGTAGGACGATCAAGGCGAGCCTCTGCTTTTTAACAATAAAATAAAAATGACAAAAAATAATGAAGTTATGGATGACTATGATGCGGGTATAATTGCCGGTATGAAGTTGTCCTTTGAATTAGTAGGTAAGCTAGCTCATTGCTACGGCAATGATATAGGTATTGATGAGAATGCCTCTGATGAGGAAAAGGAGCTACACAAGAGATTATGCCAGGCTCAAGAGAATGCGTGCAAATATGCTCAGCATGTCATCAGAGTAGGAGAATGGAAAGATGAGAAGGAGTTACCATGGTGATTTCTAAAACATTCATAGTTACATGTGCACTGTTGATCTTCGTTATATTCACAGAAGGTTGCGCATATGTAAAAAAGAAGAAAAGAAATACTCTTCATAATTATCCTATAATCAAGGGACAGGACTGTCCTTATAAAGGTTCGGATAAAAGATATAAACCTGTTAACAAATGGAAAAATGTGGGATCTAGAGACAACAATAGTGAGAAATGAGAAACAAGCAGCTGAGCAGATAGCTAGGTTAGCAGAGTTATTTAATAAGAAGCCTAAGCCACGTAAGAGGCGCCTCGGCATCGTCATGGGAAACATGACTAAGAAACTAAACTCAAGGCGCATTATGCTGCACAGAGCAAAAAGAGAAAATAAATAAAAATGACAATGAAAGAAGAATATGAGCCCATGCCTGATGGGTTAGTAAAGATGATATTAAAGACAGCAGGATTTAATTCTCCTGAGGAGGTTAAAAGCGCAGTTAAGGAAGTTCTCATAATACCTCGTATTTTAAATGAGACGGAAAGAAAATTGGAAAGGACTAGGAAGGCTTCTAGAGATTGTAAAAGAAGGCAGAGAGAAAGAGAAAGAGAAGAATTAAGACAGAAGGAATTAGTAAATGAAAATAACACTATTGATACATAACGAGGCACACCCCGACCATCCAATAGGTATGATAGCGACCGAAGTAGAGCATCTTGCTCGTATTCTTACATTTCAATCGGAAGAAAAGAATATGTCAGTCGAAGGAGTAATAACTATACAACCACCAGAAGAGGAAAATACAGATGATACTGAAACAGCTTAATGAAAACGTAATATTTAGTCATACGGATACTGAACTCCTTTTAACTGAAAAGGGATCCAAGAATCCTTACCCCATAGAGTTAGATAGGATTAACACACCTCTACATCTAATAAGCTGGTTACATCATTTAACCCAAAAGAACTGGTTCAATACTACAGATGCTCATAATATGATAACGTACGTTGGTACGAAGTTGCATGACTGGAACATCTATGATGTATGATAGTGAGTAACATCAGAGCACGGGTTGCTCAGCCAAACACGCCTGAAAGCGATAAAATGGAATTTGTATTCCATGTCGTCCAGTGCGAGATAGATGGGATGAAGTATCAAATGCAGGTTAACGCTCGTTGTCCTATGGATGCTATTAAGTGGCTCAGGCAACATTTACATAATTGCGAAAAATATAAATTGTATGACAGAGGAAGAGAAATTAGCTAAAGCACTGGAGTTACTGGACGAGTTGTTTCAACAAGCTGATGAGGATTGTCCTCAAGAAAACAGAAGTAGACACTTTGTGGATACTTTGGAAGAAACCGAAGACTTCCTTGTCGAACAAGGAATTAGGGAGCGGAACTAAAGTGGATCCTCTTATGCTTCTTTGTATAATAGCAATGTTTGCTATAGCCACTTATTGGTTATACCACGGTGACTAAATCAGACCTCTAGAAAACATAAGATATGTTATGATATGTTTGGTTAAAGCAATATGAAATATTATGATATATTCATCTTAGATGTAACACATAAAAAATAGTGATATAAGACATATTGTTTTTGTAAGTTGTTGATCATCAACCAGGCATTTCAGCTGCTAGGTTAGTAGTCATTTTTCGGAAAAATTAAAAAATCAAAAAATAGGGATATTCATGAAAGTAATATTTATAGGCATTTTTATGCTATTACTACACACCAGCTGTAGTCACAAAAGCCCAACACAGTTATCACACTCATGCCCCGGACCAGGACACGGGCCTTGCTTTTTATGCGATGAGAACGCTGCCATAGATAAGGAGTGGGAAGAATTTCTCAAATGAGTCGGCAATTAGTTTTGCCGCTTATCGATCAGTTTTCTTATGAGCTTTACCCCCAAGATGACGTTTATAGCTTTAACAGAGAAAGAGAGCGAAGGAAGCGTGAAGGAAGCGGAAGCGTTCCAAGTTTTTGGGGGACTGGTAAAGGTGTAGAGTTTACCGCACCATTTGCTAGCATACGGGAAATATTTGGAGCGCCACAAACCTCTGATAAGAGCGAGTTGATTACTGATGCCTACTATACCATAGAAGCGATATGGTATTTCAGGTTTAAAAACTCAGGTCATGTGCTCGAAAAGCGTGTAGGTCCTGGGAAAGACTCCATCTATTATCAACCGGCAGTTGCCGACTTAGTGCTTGTAGGTAAATTAGCAAACCTACACGCTTCAAAAAGAACGTTTCCTCACAAATTCTTTTTTATGGTAACGGAACATAGTCACATTCCTTATATTCCCGATAATCCGAATAGGATGGCCGCTGTGAATAGTCGTATCGAATACGTAAGTAGTTTTGTTGAAACTACGATATTCGCATCATTAATAACAAAAATTAAAAATTATGAGTAGAGACAGACAGGTTTGCTTGTTTGATGCCTTTAACGGTATTAACAAAGACAGTATTAGTAGTCAGAGTGAAGAAGGAAGAGCGCAGTTGGTTTATGCATTTAATGCTTATTGGATTTTAGAAACAGGACCAAGAGCACGAATGGGCGCTAGTGGGTCTCATTTTTTAGATCATACTATTGATGCTTCTTTAAATGATTTAAAAAATGTATTTTTAAATCCGCATATATCTCCGCCTGTAAACGAAATTTATGAAGCTAAAACTCGTTATGAGTGGCAGTTTCTTTTATTACCATTCTCCGTTGATGGGCATGATAATGATGACGACCTAATTTTGAGTAATTTCTCACAAGTGTATAAAAAAGATTCTATAATAAGTTGGGGCCCTAATGATTTTAATATAGTCACGTTATATGATTGGAAACAATATGGGGGTTTTGAGGAAGATGAGACGATTACATGGCACCTAGGCTCTAAAGGGTCTGACCATAGAAGCATCTGTAGTACTTTTCGCGATTTGTATTATGCACACAACACACCAAGGTGTCGCACAATAGCAAACATGCCTTTTAAATTAGCGGAACTAGAAAGCCACCCAGATCATGGAAGAACAAATTTCAAGTTGCTATAACGAATGTTTGGAGAAAACGAACAAACAAAGTAAAAGATTCTTTTTTCATTACAATAAACCAGAGAGTAAGAAACAGGGCAGGAACGTTCTTACGGTACACTGGAAAGGTGAGTGTATTCCTGTTAACTCAGTAAACTGTCATGTTGCTATCGAGACGCATGATAACAAAACACAACCACACTGTACCCTAAGAGGCTGGGCCACTTCCGTTACGTTAATGGAAGATAATAATAAAACTTTAGCTATCATACGCTAAAATTAGACTAATAACACATGAAACCAAAATGATTATAAAAAACTTAATACTAATGTGAATTTTGCCTGGTTCTACTAGCCGGGCTATACTTTGTTACCAGGCTGGCATATCCTACTGCCATTATTACTAACCACGTCCGTATTGGCTTACAGTGAAGTAGCACTGTATGTAGTTAGAAGTCTGTCCAAGACTTTGGAAGCCGCGATACGATTAACTTACTGTAAAATGTGTTTTTGGAAGAAACCCTACAATCCAATAACAAGAGGGACATATGAGCTGTTGTGTCAGGCCGAAGAGCCATAACGTGCACAATAGTTATCTGTGGAACAGCCCGGAAGTATACTGTTCATTCCCGCAAATATAAGGAGACAATTATGACATAGCTACTTTAACGAATTATTAGTCTAAAAACCCCTAGTGACAGTGGGGGCTTTTTTTAGCTATGCTATGCATGGTAAAACATGCACAAACCTAGGTTTAGGTGTTTAACATTAGGTTTACCCCAATAGCTTATGCTTATGCATGGTAAAACATGCAATTTTCAGTACTGCTGTGCTATATACATTTAGATACACCCATTTAACTTATCGTATTACGGTAATGTAAATAGGTCTATCGACCA
>Ga0315318_10000884_pt1 | contig 12739 bp, 10 predicted proteins | sample M1200m3416metaG_FD_203703 | JGI IMG/M metagenome (GOLD analysis project Ga0315318, IMG submission 203703) | Ammonia-oxidizing marine archaeal communities from Monterey Bay, California, United States - M1 200m 3416 | ecosystem: Environmental > Aquatic > Marine > Coastal | place: USA: California... | reverse complement strand
ACACAGGGCCGTCTTGAATCGGTTGAAGGACACACTGGCCAATCGCCACAGGCAGGCCGAGTCGGCAGGGAACCCAACCAGAAAGTAATGTACGACTGCTGCATGGGCTTCGTTTTTTCTGGCAAAATTTGGCTGGGGGCATAGTCTCCCAATCCCAACAGGATAAGTATGCTGACTTTGTTTGATGGCCAACAGCCAATGAGCCGAAGGGAACTGCTCCGGGTGGGCACGCTCGGCCTTGGCGGTCTCTCATTGTCGTCGCTGCTCGGTGTCAAGGCCTTGGCCAATGGTCAGCCGAACCCGCTCACCGGCAAGTCGGTCATTTTCCTGTTTCAGCAAGGCGGACCAAGCCAGCACGAAACGTTTGATCCGAAGCCCGATGCTCCGTCCGGCGTGCGCTCGGTGGGTGATGTGATCCCAACCTCCCTGCCGGGCGTGCGATTTAGCGGATGGATACCACGCCTGGCCAGGTTGGCACACAAGTTCTCGGTGGTGCGCTCGTTTCATACCGGCAACTCCGGGCACAACATCCAGCCGATTGTCAGTGACTCCTCCAAACAGGCAAACATCGGTGTGCATTATGCGCGCGTGGCCGGTGTTACCCGGGCAAATTCAGGTATACCAACCAACGTGGTGCTTTTTCCGCGTTCGGTCGATCCCAATGTGCCGGGACCGGAGGCGCGAGGGAACATTTCTGCGACCGGCCCGTATAGCAAGGGTTACGCCCCATTTATCCCGGGCAAGGGCGGCCAGTTGCAGGACGACATGAATTTGGCCATGCCGAGGGAGCGTTTTTTTGAACGACGAAAACTACTCGCTGGTTTGGATAGCCTGAATCGTGCGATTGATGCCAATGGTGAAGTCAACGCGCTGGATGACATCCAACAGCAGGCCGCGGAGGTCTTGCTCGGCGGCGGTGTGTCCAGTGCGTTGGATCTGTCGCAGGAGGATGCCAGGACCCTGGCACTCTATGACACGAGCCGTTACGTCCGTGGCAAAAAATGGAACTCGGTGACTCGCGGCACGAAGGGCTACTACAACGCCCAAGCCGGCACGATCGGCAATCTGCTCCTACAGGCACGACGGTTGTGCGAGGCCGGTTGCGGCTACGTGACCATCCACGCGAGCTACGCCGGTGTTTGGGACATGCATGCTGACCAGAACAACCTGAACATGCACGATGGCATGGAGGCTGTCGGTTACAGCTTTGACCATGCCGTGGCCGCATTTATCGAGGACTGCGAGGCGCGTGGTTTATCTGACAAGATCATGCTTGTCTGCTGCGGCGAAATGGGTCGTACCCCCAAGCTTAACGAACGCGGTGGTCGCGACCACTGGGCGCGTCTTGCGCCGCTCATGATTTACGGTGGTGGCATCGATGCCGGCCGGGTGATTGGCAAATCCGATCGTCTTGGTGGCGAACCGATAACCGATGCCTACAATCCCAGACATCTTATTTCGTCCATTCTCCGAACGGTCATTGACCCTGGGCAACTGCGCCTCATCCCCAACGCTCCCAAGGAAGTCACTGAACTCCTCGATCACCCGCCCATTGCCGGGCTGGGGATTGGCTGATTGGCGCATCTTGGCCAGGCAACTTGATGAAAAGAATTCTTTCAGGTTCGTTTCTCTTTGCTTGGGCTATGCTTGGCCAGGCAGCAGATCAGGCCGTTATTGATTCGATCAAAAAGAAGGGCGGGCTTGTCTTGCCGTTGCAGGGAGAGGCAGAACAGTGGGAGGTTCAGTTTCAACTGGGCGGTCGGGACCTCAACGATGCCGGATTGGCTGATGTGGCCAAGTTGAAAAACACAGCCGAGCTCAACTTGCGCGACACAAAAATCACAAGCGCCGGCCTGGTTCACCTAAAGGGTCTGACCAGGCTCACGCGCCTTCATTTGGAGCGAACCAATATCGATGACGGGGGTGTTTCGCATCTTTCCGGCTTGGCCGAACTGGAGTACCTGAATTTGTATGGCACGAAGATTACCGACAGGTCGTTGGGATACTTGTCCAATCTTAAAAATCTTCGGCACCTGTATGTTTGGCAGACGGGGGTAACGAGCGAGGGGATTAAGGCATTCAAGAAGGCTGCGCCCAATGTGGAAGTGGTGCAAGGCATCGACCTGAGCAGGGTTGTTGCCGTGAAAAAAGAGGAACCGAAAGTGGAGGATGACCTGCAGTGGTTGCCTGAAGGCGGCGATGAAAGGCCGCCAGCCAAATCGATTACGGGCGAGTTTACCGTCGTGCGGTTCATCAACAAACGCGACCAGGCAGTGAAGCTTTATTGGATCGACTATGGCGGGAAACCGAAGCTGTACGGAGTCATTGAAAAGGGCGATCAACGACGCCAGAACACTTACGAGGATGCCGTATGGATGGTGACGGACGAAAAAGACAACGCCTTGGGATATTTTGTCACTACTCGCAAATTTGCCCGGGCAGTCATACCGAAATAATTGCAAGGCCAGAAGCTTATAAACTTGATAAGGGCCCGCTAGCTTGAATACAATTTTCATACGTTTTTGATGCTGAGTTTGCAACACACGCGACGTGACTTTCTCCGCTCGAGTGTCGGGTTGGCAGGGTTGACCTTGCCGACCTTTTTCAAGGCGCAAGCAGTTTCAGCAAGGAAACCTCGGCGCAAGGCGAAGTCCTGTATCATAATTTACACGTGGGGGGGGATGAGCCACTACGAGTCGTTTGATCCCAAGCCGGAAGCGCCGGTGGATATTCGTGGCGAGTTTAAGCCTATCAAGACCGCGACACCGGGGATCAATTTCTGCGAGCACATTCCGCTGATCGCGAAGCATTCTGACAAATTCGCAGTAGTGCGGTCCGTGCATCACAATGTTGGCGCACACTCCGGAGCAGTGTATTTAAACATGACCGGGCACCAACCCGAGGGACAGATCAAAGCCAAGGGACGTAGGAACTGGCCTTCCATCACCTCGGTGATTTCACGTTTTCACAAACCGATTGTCGGTGTGCCAGGCGCAGTGCGCATGCCGTATTCAATGTATGACAACGGTACACAAATGGCAGGCGAAGGTGCCGGTTGGTTGGGTTCAAAATACGATCCTGTTGTCATGCGGACCCCCGCCGGCGAGCCGTACGGCGGGGTGAGCCGCTTCGATGATCCTGCGCTGAACCTGAAATTAAATCTGGAAAAAAAGCGCTTAAACGATCGGCTAACCTTGCTGGAGCAACTCGATAACGGTCTCGGCCAAAAGCTGGGTTCTGGAACAGTCTACGGGAAGCTCGATCATTACCGTCAGATGGCTGCGGACATGCTCCTTGGTTCGCCGGTACGTGATGCGTACGATTTGGAAAAGGAAGACCCACGCCTCCGAGATCTTTACGGCGACCACATCGGCGGCCAGTCACTGCTTTTGGCCAGGCGACTTGTCGAAGCGGGCGTGCCGGTGGTCCAGGCTGTTTGCTCTGCAGGCGATCTGGCTGGTGGTGGTGGTGATAACTGGGATACGCATCGCAACCATTTTTCAAAAATGAAAAACCGGTTATTGCCGGTTTTTGATCGTGCCGTATCTGCACTTTTAACCGATCTCGAAATGCGAGGGATGCTTGATGAGACGCTGGTTGTATTTCTGACCGACTTCGGTCGTACCCCGAAGGTAAATGGCAACGGCGGACGAGATCATCATCCAGGCGTGTACTCGCTGGCATTTGCCGGTGGCGGGATTCATGGCGGCCAAGTGTACGGCTCGAGCGATCGTAAAGGTGCCGAGCCCGGATCGGATGCCTGTTCGCCGGCGGATATTCACGCGACAGTCTTCAAGGCAATGGGAATTGATCACAACGCCGAATTGCACGATCAACTCGACCGTCCCTACCGCATATGCGACGGCGAACCGTTGCCGATTGTCTAGTGCAAATCCGCCTGATTTTTTCGTTGCTTTATTTGCCGTTTTTCGTGTGCGTGATGTTTTTCGAGGGAAGCCTCTTGGCCAAGCGCCCAAATGTAGTTTTTATTTTAGCCGACGACCTTGGATGGGCGGAATTGGGTTGCTACGGAAATCGATTTAATGAAACTCCAAATCTGGATCGCTTGGCCAACGGAGGTATGCGGTTTACCAACGCTTACGCTTCGGCACCGGTCTGCTCGCCTTACCGTGCGGCGTTTTTGACCGGTCAATACCCGGTGCGTGTAGGTATTTTAGATTATCTTCGGCCCAACTCAGAAAACGGTCTGTCGCCGGATCACCTCACCCTGCCGGAAATGTTTCGGGATGCTGGTTATGCGACGGGGATGATCGGCAAGTGGCATCTCTCCGGTTACAAATATCACGGTGCAGAGAAGGTCGTGCGGCCGACCGATCACGGTTTTGACTGGAACATTGGTAGCGAGATCAAGGGGGTGGGAAATGGCGCGAATTTCTGGCCTTATATTTTTCGGACTCAGCAAATTCGATGGCTAGATTTGCCGGATCAAAAACTAGGGCGCAAAGAATATCTCACCGACCGGCTCAACCATGAAGCGGTCCAGTTTATCGAACGTAACAAATCTAGGCCGTTTTTTCTGTATCTCAGTCACTACGCGCCTCATAGCATTCTCAATGGCAAGCCTGAACTCGTGGCCAAGTATCGCAAGAAACACGTGCCCGGCAAAAGCACCCGCGAGCGTTGCTACCTCTGTCAGGATGTCGCGCTTAAGGGCGATCCTCAAAACCACTGGGCCGGTGATCACAATCCGCACCTGGGTGCCATGCTCCATAGTATCGACGATGGGGTGGGGCTCATCATGGAAAAACTCAAGTCACTCGGACTCGACGAAAATACCATCGTTATTTTCTCATCGGACAACGGTGGCGAAACCAAGGTGACCTCCAACGCCCCGTTGCGCGGTGGCAAAAGCCAGCTTTACGAAGGCGGCATCCGCGTACCACTCATCGTGAGTTGGCCCGGGGAGACGCCCGATGGCGAAACCACTTCGCAGCCGACGGTCAATGTCGATTTCTACCCTACGCTCCTTGAGGCTGCCGGCATTGTGCCGAACAGGAAACAGGCACTCGATGGCGTTTCCCTGCTGGGCACTTGGCGTGATCCGCGGATCGCACCGCGCCGCGAGTCATTGTACTGGCATTATCCACTCGAGAAACCTCACTTCCTCGGTGGCCGCTCAGGCGGTGCCATCCGTGCAGGCGACTGGAAGCTTATCGAGTATTTCGACAACAACACCGTGGAGCTATTCCACTTGGCAAACGACCCCGGTGAGAAAAGCAATCTTGCCGCTGAACGTCCGGACAGGCGGGAAGAGTTGTTCGCTAAATTGATTCAATGGCGCAAAGCCATCGGCGCCACAAAAGATGCGCCGAGACGCTAATCGAGTTGCACTTGACCAGTCGCTTTGTCAACTATCGCCACGTCATGATCAACACTATAACGAACTTCTTAGGCCGTTCATTCATTACTGCCGCCGCGATGGTCTTGACTTGCACTCTGGCCAGGGCGCAAGACGCCAAGTCGTCCGCGCATTACAATACTCAGAGCAACATCCTTTATCGAACGGGCGGTAATCTGACCGATTATATGAAGGAGCGGTGTCGACTGGATGTTTATCATCCGGTCGGCAAGGAAGGGTATCCGACGATTGTCTGGTTTCACGGTGGTGGTCTCAAGGCCGGCAACCGTTCTGTACCCGCGGCGCTAAAGAAAAAGGGCGTGGCGGTGGTCTCTGCCAATTATCGGCTTCACCCCAAGGTCAAGTCGCCGGTTTACATCGAGGACGCCGCTGCCGCTGTCGCTTGGGCGGTCAATAACATCGCCAAGTACGGAGGCTCACCCAGCCGTATCTTTGTCAGCGGTCATTCAGCAGGTGGTTATCTCACGAGCATGGTTGGTTTGGATAAACGATGGCTGGCTAAGCACGACATCGATGCGGATCAGCTTGCCGGGTTGATTCCGTACAGTGGGCACACCATCACGCACTTTACCGTTCGCAGTGAGCGGGGGATCAGCGGCAAGCAGCCGATCATTGACGACATGGCGCCGTTGTATCACGTGCGCAAAGACTGCCCGCCGCTACTGCTCATCACCGGCGGCCGTGAGCTCGAGATGCTTGGCCGCTATGAAGAGAACGCGTACATGTGGCGGATGATGCAGGTTGTTGGCCATCCGGACACGACGATTCTTGAACTTGACGGTTACAACCACGGCCAAATGGCTGAACCCGCCCACCCATTGCTGCTGCGTTTTGTCGGGCGGGTCCTTTCTTGGAAGTAATCAGTTTTTCTTGGAGCCGATGCAGTAGAGGTGCTGGTGGGTACGGAGAAAAATTTGACCCTGGCTGATTGCCGGGCTGGTGGACACCGGCTCGTCGAGTTCGTTTTTTGCGATGACTCCGAATGTATCGCTGGGGCGAATGATGGTCGTCACGCCCTGGTCGGAGACGAAATAAACCAGGCCATCCGCAGAAACGGGTGACGGGCTGTGGCCGCCGGGGAGTCGCTCCATCCAATGGCGTTTGCCCGTCTTGGCATCGAAGCAGCTGGCGATTCCGCTGTCAGCGACGACCAATAGATACGGGCCCACAATGATTGGAGAGGGAACGTAGGCTGCGCCACGGTTGGTACGCCAGGCGACGTGGGTGTCTGTCACATTGCCGCTACCATCTGGCCGGATGGCGACGATGTGGCGTTCGGGATAACCCGACGTCACGAAAACGTATTCCCCATTGTAAACCACCGATGCCACGAACTGCTCAGTCGGGCCGTTGATGATCCAGTGGCGCTTGCCGTTTCGAGGGTTGTAGCTGGCAACACAAAGGCTGCCCGATAGAATCATCTGGGTGCGTTCGTCGATTTCACGAATGATTGGCGTAACGTAACTGCGGGTGTTGTTTTCTCGCCGGGTACGCCAACGTTCCTTTCCTGTTTTGCGATCAAGTGCGACGAGGTAGGCGTCTCCATCGTGATCACCATTGAGGATCACCAGGTCCTCAAACAGAACCGGGCAGGTGTTAAAGCCGTGGGCACTGACAAAGTTTCCGGCATTGATTTTCCATTTTTGTTTTCCCTCCATGTCGTAGGCTGCAGAGATAAGTGATCCAGGTGTAATCATTCGCGGGGTTCCAACATTTGGGGCGGGGATTTTCCGGTCGTCCGCCATCATGAAGGCAACAAAGACGTGCTGCCCATCCGTGGCCGGTGTGCCCGAGGCGCGGCTGTTGAGGGGATGGATTGTTTCCAGCGGTGAATTTAAGACAACATCTTTCCAAAGCGTTTTACCGGTGTTCCGGTCCAGGCAAAGCAGGATGCGCTGTTCCTTTTGAGGCAAGCAGGAGGTAAGAAAAACCCTGTTTCTCCAGACAACGGGCGAGGAATGGCCGTTGCCAGGGATGGTGACTTTCCAGGCAATGTTTTCCGTGCCGCTCCATTTTACCGGGATACCTTTTTCAGGGCTGGTTCCATCACCGTTTGGCCCGCGCCAACCCGGCCAGTTTTCGGCCTGGATCAACCCTGCCACAAAAAAGAAGAACAGAACCAAACGCATGCCGGGAGTCTAGCGTCGTCGCCTCTTGGAACAAGAATCAACTCCCCCATTTGACCAGTCGGATGCTGAATTAATGCCTCGCGTGCCGAGCCTCGCAGGCTACAATGTCGCCCATATATTGACCTGATTTTCGAGATCACATTATGAGTTTTTTTCGCCTTCTTTTATTCGTTTGTCTCACCACGCCAGCTTGGGCTACCGATAAACCTAATATCCTCTTCATTGCCATCGACGACCTGGCGCCGGTATTGCGGTGTTATGGAAACCTGATTGCGAAGACGCCCCATATTGATCGTTTGGCGGCAAGAGGGGTTCGCTTTGACCGGGCCTACAATCAACTGCCGCTTTGTAATCCCACGCGGGCTTCGGTGATGACAGGGCTTCGGCCGGATACGATTAAGGTTTACGATTTGGATCGGCATTTTAGGGATGAGCTTCCCAATGTGGTAACATTGTCACAGACCTTCATGTGCAATGGTTGGTGGGCCGGTCGAGTGGGCAAGATTTATCACTACAACGTGCCGGCTTCGATCGGAACAGACGGCTTTGATGATCCTCTATCGTGGCAGGAAACAGTGAACCCGAAGGGACGCGACAAGGCGGACGAGGCGCTCATCTTCAATGCCGAGCCACACCGCAAGATCAGCGCGGCCTTAAGCTGGCTGGCGGCCGATGGTGCGGATGAGGAACAGACCGACGGGATGGTCGCTACTGAGGCCATCAAGATGATGCAATCCAAGCGTGATCAGCCCTTCTTTCTCGGTGTCGGTTTCTTCCGGCCGCACACGCCGTATGTCGCCCCGAGGAAATATTTTGAAATGTATCCACTCAAGGACATGCGCTTGCCATATGCACCGAAGGGCGATCGTGATGACATCCCCACCGCGGCCTTCGCGCACAACTGTCCTGTGCCCCATTACGGGCTGGACGAGCTGACGTTACGCAAGGCGTTGCAGGCGTACTATGCGACGATTTCGTTTGTGGACGCGCAGGTCGGTCGGTTGATGGCGGCGCTGGATCGGCTGAAGCTGGCGGACGACACGATCGTGGTGCTGTGGAGCGATCACGGTTATCATCTCGGTGAGCACAACGGAGTTTGGCAAAAGCGCACGCTTTTCGAGCAGGCCTCGCGCACTCCCCTCATCATCCGCGCTCCGGGAGCGAGGGGAAACGGTACTGCTTGTAAGCGCATCGTGGAGTTTGTGGACATCTACCCAACACTCACCGACCTCGCCGGGCTGAAGCCGCCGAAGGGCTTGGAAGGGCGGAGCCTGCGGCTGTTGCTGGATAATCCCGTGGCCAAGTGGGATGGGTACGCCATCACGCAGGTTCTGCGTCCAGCCGACAAGCGTTTGGCCAAGCCGGTGATGGGCCGCAGCATCCGCACCGAGCGCTGGCGGTTCACCGACTGGGCCGAGGGAGAATCTGGGATGGAACTATACGACCACGCCGGTGACCCGATGGAATTCCACAACGTAGCCCGTAATCCTGACCCCGAGGCCAAGGTTGTGATGCAGCATTTACGTAAACTCCTTGAGAAAAAAGCGAGCGGCAAGGTGCCGACTACGCCATTTAACCCGAAGCGACTTTGATAATGCGCGGTTTTTACCCAGATAACTTTTTCACACGAGGGCATCCAATGGGAGGGGTTGAAAACAAATGAATGTTGCGGTTTTCACCGGCATAAGGGAACTGGAGATTTGTGAGCGACCAAGGCCGGTTCTGGAGCGGTCGGGCGATGTGTTGCTGCGAATCGAAACGGTTGGTGTGTGCGGATCTGACATTCATTACTACACTGCAGGGCGCATTGGTGACCAGATCATCGACCATCCGGCGACTCTCGGCCATGAGTGTGCGGGAACCGTGATGGAGGTCGGCGCCGGTGTTGACGTATTGGAGGTTGGTCAGCATGTTGCAATCGACCCTGCGATCTCTTGTGGCCAATGCGACCAGTGTCAGCAAGGCCGGGCGCACACTTGCCGCAGCCTCCAGTTCCTCGGATGCCCGGGCCAGGCTCCCGGCGCGGTGGCGGAGTACATTTCGATCGCCGCTGAATCGTGTCATCCAATCCCCGACTCGATGACGATGGTTCAGGCGGCATTGGTCGAGCCGTTGTCGGTGGCCATCCATGCCCAGCGTCTTGCGTGGATGCGGCCCGGTGGCACTGCAGCCATCCTGGGATCGGGGCCTATTGGATTGAGTGTCCAACTGGCGGTGGGTGCGCTTTGTCCAAGTCGAACCTTTGTCACTGATCTGCTTGACGAACGACTGGGATTGGCCAGGCGCTGCGGCGCCGACTGGACTGGTGTGCCGACCCGCGGGGATGTCGTGAAAGCGATCCTGAAGGAGGAACCCGACGGGCTCGATTGTGTCTTTGAATGTGCCGGTCGTCAGGAGACTCTTGACCAGGCAGTCGATTTGCTCAAGCCGGGTGGCACAATGGTGCTGATCGGTATTCCAGGTAGTGAACAGGTTCGCTTCAGGATGGAGACGCTTCGTCGCAAGGAGCTGCGCATTCAAAATGTCCGCCGCCAAAACGATTGCACAAAAGCAGCCATCGACCTTGTTGCCAGTGGAGCGGTTGATATTAATCCCCTCGTAACCCATCACTTCGCTATGGAAGAAACCAAGGCTGCATTTGACCTCGTAGCAGACCATGCGGATGGTGTCGTCAAGGCGATCATCCACGTGGCCGGTGACTTGAACTGACATCATCATTTCTCATTGCCTTTGTCGTTCCGCGAAGTGGCACGACCTTAATTGACTGGCGTTTAAGATTAAGTCTCAGTGTCAACAAACAAACTCCTTTTTTTGTCCTTCTGTATTTGGTTTAATCGTGACGCGTCTTAAATTTATTTCGCCCTTCCCGAAAAAAAACTGCAGAATTTCAAAGACCCTAAAAACATGAAAGGAAACGAAAAAGTCATCGAAGCATTGAACGCCGGTTTGACCATAGAGCTAACAGCGATCAACACATATTTCATCCACTCCAAGATGTGCCTCAACTGGGGGCTCAAAAAGTTGGCGGATCATTACTACGCAGAGTCGGTTGAGGAAATGAAGCATGCTGAGGAGATCATTGATCGTATCCTGTTTCTCGACGGGCTACCGGCCATCTCCCGCTACGATGTCATCAACGTGGGCGACAATCCCAAGGAGCAGATCGAGAATGGGATGGCGCTGGAGATCAAGGGAGCCGCCACTTACAACGATGGCGTCAAGTTGTGTGCCGAGGTGAAGGACACGGCTAGCCGTGAGTTAATGGAGCGCATGGTTGTCGAGTCGGAGCAAAGCATCGACTGGGCCGAGGCGCAACTGGACCTCATCAAGATGATGGGTATCGAGAACTACCTCGCCCAGCAAGTGGGCGGGGGCAAATAGCCAATCGGTCGGTTAATTTTTGCTTATCGTAATCCCTTCTCAAAAAAGGGCCACATTAGCTTGGGGTAAAAGCGATGGCCGCTGTTTCCCCACGCGAGCTCAGTGTGGTTGGGTACGCCGGCGGCCTGGAAAATTTCCCTGATACTGGAGGCCAGCTTTTCGACTGTAGGGGGATGGTGCAAGCTGTCGCTTACTCCATGCACGATCAACAGGTGACGCGGCGCCACCAGTCCGCCCAACTCTTTCCAGTCACCCCAGTCTCGGAGTTTGGGGATGAGGCAGCAATCGCAGTGAAAGATAAAGCCCTCGGCGCTCATCACCGAGGTGAATGAGCAACTTGGAATCGCCACGCGGATTCGCGTATCGATCGCCGCAGTGTAGGCGGTGAGGACGCCGCCGCCGGAGTTGCCGGTCATGACGATGCGGTTTCGATCGACCAGAGGATGTTTCTCCGCCCAGTCGAGCAGGTGCTGCATGTCCCAAACTCGCTCTGCAATCGGCGTGCGCCCACCGAGCAGACAGTGGATGAGTTGGGCCCGGCAGGGGCGCTTGCCATGGCGGCCTTTGGGATCCGTCACCAGCACTTCCTCCGCGAGCCCCCGGGTAGCCGGGACGATGGCCACAAATCCATGGCGTGCTGCCTGTGCTCCGATGTCGCCTTCATTTTCAAGCACTTTCTTGCTGTGTTTTTCATCCTTGAATGCGCCGGCGTAGGAATGCAGTCCGAGGTTGTCGTGGCCGTGCGGACAAAGCAAAAGGGGGCGCGGCTGAGCTTTGGTGGCATCCTTGGGAATGAGTAGATAAAATGGGATGACGACACCCGGTTCAGTTTCCATCGAGTAAAGCGTGCGGGTGAATGAATCCTGGGTTGCGACCGTCTTTCCGACCTCAACCCTCGGTCGGAAGCCGGCCAGGTCCTTTCGGATCCGCTTGAGCCCGGTGAGCTCGATGAGCGCCCCGCGAGCCTTCTCCTGCCACTGCCCGAACCCAGCCGAGGCATCAAAGGCATGCACCTGCTTGCCCTTTTGAATGCGCTTGAAGTAGTTCCCGACCGGATTGGGGTAGGTCACGAACGGCTTGGGCGCCTGCTGTGCAAGGAGAGTTTCGCTGAATAAAATGACAGTAAGGATTGCGGGGATTTTCAGCTTTTTCATTTAGAGCAATGCTGTGGCCAGGAGTATAATCAATCAGGTGAAAAACTCACTCCTAAATTGAAGAATTACTGTTTCGGATTGCCGATGGTTTGGTGAGCAGGCAGGCTTGGCCCATGCGCTGGATTTCCCTGCTTTCAGTTTTATTTTGGTTCGCGGTTGCGTCGGTCGCTGCGTCGGACCGTCCGAATGTTTTGTTCATCGCTGTCGATGATTTGCGTCCGGAGTTGAAATGCTACGGTGCGAGCCAAATCCACTCGCCGAACATCGACCGATTGGCCAGTCGATCGATGTTGTTCGAGCGTGCGTACTGCATGGTGCCGACCTGCGGCGCCTCACGATCAGCTATGATGACCAGTATTCGCCCGGCACACAATCGATTCACCAGTTTCCTCACGCGGGCTGATGTGGATGCGCCGCAGGTGGAGGGGCTCCACACGCACTTCAAAAAAAACGGCTACCACACTGTCTCACTTGGCAAGGTATTCCACCATCGATCCGACAGTGCGCACGGCTGGTCAGAGCAACCGTGGCGGGCCGGCGCGCTCGCCTATCATCTTCCTGAAAATCGAGAAATCCAGCGCAAAAAAATCGGCTCGGGCACCAAGCCTGCCCGCGCTGCACCCTACGAGAATGCCGACGTGCCGGACAACGCCTACCCGGACGGACGGTTGGCCGAGCATGCGGTCGAGACAATG
>Ga0315318_10000883_pt1 | contig 12743 bp, 11 predicted proteins | sample M1200m3416metaG_FD_203703 | JGI IMG/M metagenome (GOLD analysis project Ga0315318, IMG submission 203703) | Ammonia-oxidizing marine archaeal communities from Monterey Bay, California, United States - M1 200m 3416 | ecosystem: Environmental > Aquatic > Marine > Coastal | place: USA: California... | reverse complement strand
AAGGGATTGCCTGCGCTTGGCCAAGCTAATTGATGCAGCAAACAGGCGGGGGGGGAAATTGGCGGAGAGAGAGGGATTCGAACCCTCGATAGGCGTTAACCTATACTCCCTTAGCAGGGGAGCGCTTTCAACCACTCAGCCATCTCTCCGAGCGGGCCGCGCAGCTTGGCCAAGCGCATGCCCGGGGTCAAGGCATCATTGCCCCGCGAAGAGATCCAACTGCGGTGCGGGCTCGATCTGGCGGAGTTTTTCCCGCTCAACGCTCTGCCGTGAGACGTAGCGCGCCTCCCCGTCGGGAGAAAGTTCCGTCTCCTCGAGGTTGCGCAGGATGGCCTTGGCCCGCTCGATGACCGGCTTGGGCACGCCGGCCAGGCGCGCGACGTGGATGCCGTAGCTCTTGTCCGCACCGCCCTCGACGATTTTGTGCAGAAACACGATCTGCTCGTTCCATTCGCGTACGGCAACGTTGAAATTACGAAGGCGCGGCAGCCGGTCGGCCAGCTCGGTCAGCTCGTGGTAGTGCGTCGCGAAGAGCGTCTTCGCGCCAACTTGATTGTGCAGATGCTCGACAATCGACCACGCCAGGCTCAAGCCGTCGAACGTGCTCGTGCCACGCCCGACCTCGTCGAGCACGACGAGGCTCCGGTCGGTGGCGTTGTTCAAAATGTTCGCCGTCTCGGTCATCTCGACCATGAAGGTCGATTGGCCGCGCGACAGGTCGTCGCTCGCGCCAATGCGGGTGAAGATGCGGTCCACCAAGTCCACCCGCGCGCGCTTGGCCGGCACAAACGAGCCGGTGTGCGCCAGCAACGCCAGCAGTGCCACCTGCCGAATGTACGTGCTTTTACCTGCCATGTTCGGGCCGGTGATGACGGCGATCTGCTGGCTGTCGCTCTCGAGTTGCGTGTCGTTCGGCACGAACGGCTCGCCAACCATCGCCTGCTCGAGCACGGGGTGGCGACCCTCGTCGATATGCAGCGTCCCTTTGTCGCGCACATCGGGGCAAACGTAGCCGCGCAACCGGGCGACCTCGGCGAAACCGGCGAGCACGTCGAGCTGTGCCAGCGCCGAGGCGATTTGCTGAATGCGCGGCAGCGACTGGAGCACCTGTTCTCGTACGCGCTGGAACAACTCGTGCTCGAGCTTTTGGCTGCGCTCCTCCGCGCCGAGGATTTTGCCCTCCATTTCCTTGAGCTCCGGCGTGATGAACCGCTCGGCGTTAGTCATGGTCTGCTTGCGCGTGTAATGCTCCGGCACCTTGTCAAGGTTCGTATTGGTCACCTCGATGAAATAGCCGAACACGGAGTTGAACCGCACCTTGAGCGAGGGGATGCCGGTTTTTTCCGACTCCTCCTTTTGGAGCTGGGCGATCCAGTCCTTGCCCTCGGTCGCGGCGCGGCGCAGCTCGTCGAGCGCGGGGTTGAAGCCGTCGCGGATGATGCCACCGTCCTTGATCGTCAACGGCGGTTCGTCAGCGATCGCCCGCGAAATCAGGTCGGTCACTTCAGGCAACTCGTGCAGTTGGCCGCCCAACTCGCTCAGCAACGGCGGCGGGTCGTCCAGCGCGTCGTCGTTGAACACCTCCTCGCTGAGCGTCGGCGCGCCGGGGTCGGTGGCGTCCTGCACTTCCGCGATCATGCCGTGCAGCGCGGGCAGTTGGCCAAGCGCGCCGCGCAGTTGGCCAAGGTCGCGGGCGTTGCCGGAGCCGATGCTTAGGCGGCTGATGGTACGCTCGAGGTCGCGCACCTCCTTCAGGCTTTCGCGGAACCGGTCGAGCGCCGGGCTGTTGTGGAGGAATTGGCCAAGCGCCAACTGCCGCCGCCGGATCGCCACGACGGACGAGAGCGGTTGTGAGAGCCAGTCGCGCAGGCGCCGTGCGCCCATCGGCGTCGAGGTGCGGTTGAGCGCGGCGTAAAGCGTTGCCGACTTGGCCACCTCGCGATGCAGTGGCTCGAGGATCTCGAGGTGCTTGAGCGTCGCGGCGTCGAGCACGAGGTAGTCAGTCACCTCGTAAAACGCGAGCCGCGTGAAGTGCGTCACGTCGCGCCGCAGATGCTGACTGACGTAATGCAGCGTGCCGCCGGCCGCGCTGATCGCCGCCGTGCGGCCCTTCAGCCCGAAGCCGTCCAGCGCGGCGACCTTGAAATGATCCTTCAGCGTGAACTCAGCCGTCTCGAGCGCGAACACCCAGCCGTCGTAGCCGTTGAGCACGCTGACGCTGGGCCCGATCGACTCCGCCAGCCGCTGCGATTCCTCCGGGAAAATCACCTCGCCCGGGTTGAGCCGCTCCAACTCGGCGAGCATTGCGTTTTCGTTTTCCAGCTCGGCGACCTTGAAATCGCCGGTCGTCAAGTCGATCGCCGCCACGCCGAATCGGCCGCCGGACACGCTCACGGCAACGAGGAAATTATTTCGCCCGGCCTCGAGCATCCGCTCGTCGAAGTGCGCGCCAGGGCTGAGGATTTGCGTGACCTCGCGCTTGACCAGTTGCCCAGGCTTGGCCGTCTCGACCTGATCGCAGATCGCCACCTTGCGCCCGGCCGTGAGCAGCTTCGAGAGATAGTTGCCGGTGGCGTGGTACGGGATGCCGCACATCGGCGTGTCGCCGCGCTTGGTCAGCGCGACGTTGAGGATGCCGGCTGCCTCCTGCGCATCCTCGAAAAACATCTCGTAAAAATCCCCGAGCCGAAACAGCAGAATTGTCCCGGCCGGCAGTTGGCTTTTGCACTGCCGGTACTGGGCCATCATCGGGGTAAGTTTCGCCTCTTTTGGCACGCGCGAACGGTAGTCGCCGCACCAAACGCGGTCGAGGGGAAGATATCCACAGCCCCACTTGGCCGAAGTTAGGGCATCTGCTTGAAGGCGGCGATCACTTGGCCAACCTCCTCCGCCGTGACGGTGAGGTTGGTCACGGCGCGGAGCGTGTGCGGGCCGGTGGCGAGCAGGCGGACGCCCGAGTCGTCAAGCCGCTTGGCCAAGGCGGCGGCATCGCGCCTGCCAGTGCCGATGAACAGCAGGTTCGTCTCCGCGCCGCCGACATCGATCTCCAGCCCGGGCAGCTTGGCCAAGCCGTTGGCCAAGCTGCGGCAGTTCGCGTGGTCATCGGCCAGGCGGGTGCGGTTGTGCTCGAGCGCGTACGCCGCCGCCGCCGCTAGAATGCCCACCTGCCGCATCGCACCGCCCTGTTGCTTCCGGTAAAAACGCGCCTTGGCAATCACGTCCGCCGAGCCGGCCAAGGCCGAGCCGACCGGTGCGCCGAGTCCTTTCGAAAAACAGACGCTCACCGTGTCGAAGTGGCCGGCATACTCCGGCTCGCTGACGCCGCTCGCCGCCGAGGCGTTCCACAGCCGCGCGCCGTCGAGATGCAACGCCAAGCCGTTTCGGCGTGCCGCCGCTACCACCGACTCGATCTTCCCGAGCGGCCAGACGCTGCCGCCGCCGCGGTTGTGGGTGTTCTCGATGCAGACCAAGCTCGGTGGCGCGAAGTGGTCGTCCCTCGGTGGCAGCGCGGCCTCGAGTTGCGCGGTGGTGAACTGCCCGCGCCGGCCGTCGAGCAGGCTCTCCTGCACTCCGGCCAGTGCCGCCGGCGCGCCGGCCTCGTAACAGTGAATGTGCGCATTGGCGTCGAGCAGGATCGCGTCGCCGGGCCGCGTGAGCGAGCGAATCGCCAACTGATTGGCCATCGTTCCGGACGGCACGAACAGCGCCGCCTCCTTGCCGAGCAGTTCCGCCGTGCGGCGTTCCAGTTCCTGCACGGTCGGGTCATCGCCCAGCACATCGTCGCCGACGACGGCACCGGCCATGACCTCGCGCATGGCGGCGGCGGGCTGGGTAATTGTGTCGCTGCGCAGATCGATTTTGCCGTTGAGCATGGGCGGGCGAGCATCCTCGCTTGGCCAGGCTGAGGCAACGCTTTTGGCACGGGCCAAGCTGCGCGAAAGGGGTTGCGCGCGGCTTCGCTGGTGGTACGTTCCGCCGCTCGGAAAGCGAGCCATGGCTGACGAAAAGGACAAATCGACCAACGCCCGCCTCGAGAAATCGACCCTGTATCAGCGGTATCTCGCCGAGCGGGAGGAGGTGCTTCGGCACAAATGGCTTGAATCCGAGAGGGCGGGACGCGACATTGGCTTTGAGCGGGCATTGATGGATTGGATCCTAAACCACCGCGCCAAGTGGCGGAAAAGCCGCCCAGCAGCCGGGGAATGACCCGGCGCCACGTTTCCTTTAAAGCGATCCCGCGAGGTCGCCAAGGGACATGCGAAAACAGACGAAACAACTTTGGACGACACGAGCCGGTGCGCACGCCGCAGGTTCGTTTTTTTGTGCCCCCAACTCCCGCCATGGCTGACAAAAAACTGCTCCTCGATGCTGACGCGATCCAGCGCAGCCTCACGCGCATCGCGCACGAGATCGCCGAGGCCAACGCCGACAGCAAGAGCGTTGGGCTGATCGGCATCCAGCGCGGCGGTGTCCACCTGGCCCGGCGCCTAGCAAAGCTGCTCGGCGGCATCTGGGAGCACGACGCGCCGACTGGCGTGCTCGACGTCAGCATGCACCGCGACGACATCGCCCAGCGTGGCGTTGTCAGCGTGCAGCCGACCGAGGTGCCGTTCGATGTCGAAGGCAAAACGATCGTGCTCATCGACGACGTGCTTTTCAACGGCCGCACCGTTCGCGCCGCGCTCGATGCGGTGCATCATCTAGGCCGACCGCGGCAAATCCAACTCGCGGTGCTGGTCGATCGCGGCCACCGCGAGCTGCCGATCAAGCCGGACTTTGTCGGCAAAAACGTTCCCACCGCCCTCGACGAACGCATCGAGGTATCGCTGGGTGAAGCCGGTGACGACGACTCGGTCACGCTGCAAACCCTGAACGCCAACGAATGAACTGGACCCGCAAACACCTGCTCGACATCGAGTCGCTGAACGCCGACGAGATCCGCATCATTCTCGACACCACGCGCGCCTTCAAGGCGGTCGGCGAGCGAGCGATAAAGAAAGTGCCAGCTCTGCGCGGGCGCACGGTGGTCAACCTTTTCGTCGAGCCATCCACCCGCACGCGAATCAGCTTCGAACTGGCTGCGATGCGGCTCAACGCCGACGTCATCAACTTTACCGCCGAGGCGTCGTCACTCAGGAAAGGCGAGACCCTCCGGGACACCGGCAAGACGCTCGAGGCACTCAGCGCCGACATTATCGTCGTTCGCCACAGCGCCGAGGGTGCGCCACACCTGCTCTCCCGCGTGGTCGATTGCAGCGTTGTCAACGCCGGCGACGGAGCGCACGAGCATCCCACACAGGCGCTGCTCGACACGTTCACGATATTCGAGAAAAAGGGTGACGTAAAAGGCCTCAACGTAACCATTCTCGGCGACATCCTTTACAGCCGAGTCGCCCGATCGAACATCTGGACGCTGACCAAGCTCGGCGCGAACGTCACACTCTGCGGCCCGCCGACTCTCGTGCCGCGCATCTTCGAAAAAATGGGGTGCCGCGTGACACACAATATCGACAAAGCCCTTGCCGACGCCGACATCGTGAATCTGCTGCGCATCCAGCACGAGCGCCAGCGGCTCTCTGCCTTCCCGAGCATCGGCGAATACCGGTCACTCTTCGGCCTGACGAACGAGCGGTTCGCGCGGCTCAAGCCGGATGCCATTGTAATGCACCCGGGTCCGATCAACCGAGGCGTCGAGATCGACAGCGAGATCGCCGACCACCCGCGCTCGACTATCCTCGATCAGGTAACCAACGGCCTTGCCGTCCGCATGGCGGTGATGTTTCTCGTCAGCGGCGGCAAGACGCTGCCCGAGCCAAGCGAGTAACCCCCGGCCAAGCCGACAGTCATGAGGCAACCATCCATTGCGCTGATTTTCAATCCCGCCGCCCGCGGCGAAAAGGCTCGGCGCTTTCGCGAGTCGCTTGGCCAAATGCAAGACGAGTGCACGCTGCTCGAGACAACAGCACCCGGAAGCGCGACCTCCCTCGCCGCGCAAGCAATCCGTGACGGCTACAAAACCATCGTCGCCTCCGGTGGCGACGGCACGGTCAACGAGGTCGTCAACGGCTTCGACAAGGTGTGCAACGGCCTTGGCCAAGCGCAACTCGGAATCCTGCCACTGGGCACGATGAACGTGTTTGCCCGCGAACTGGGCATCCCACTCCCGGCCAGGCGCGCTTGGGAGACGATTCGACATGGCCTGACACGAACCGTCGATCTGCCCCTGGCCAGAGTGCAAACGGACGATGGCCAAGCGGAGCGTTGCTTCGTCCAAATGGCCGGCGCCGGGCTGGACGGCAACGCGGTCGGCGGCGTCAACATCGCGCTGAAGAAAAAAATTGGGGCGCTGGCGTACCTGTTCTCCACCTTGACCGCGCTCAAGGCCAAGCCGCCCAGGTTAACCGCCACGTGGGACGGCGGCTCGGCTGAGGGCGAGTGGATGTGTATTGGCAACGGCCGGTTTTTCGGTGGGCCGGTCGTGCTGTTTCCGGACGCGAAGCTCAACGACAGCCGACTCGATCTGTGCGTGTTCCCGAGGATCAATCCCGGCTCGGTGTCGCGCGGTGTCACATCGATGGCGCTTGGCCAAATCGGCGACTGGCCCGGAGCGGAGCACCACCGCGTGAGTGAATTAACCATCGACAGCCCGACCGAGGCGCGCGTTCAGGCCGACGGCGAGTTTATTGGCACGCTGCCGCTAACGGTCACGCTGCGGCCGCGTGCGCTGAAAGTTCTCGTGCCGGCGGGCAAATGAATTCTTGCTGCTTGGGTGAACTTCACCAACGCTGACGCCGCATGGGTATGACGGGGAAAGTTTATCTTGTGGGCGCCGGGCCGGGAGATGCCGGGCTGCTCACGATGCGCGGTGCCGAGTTGTTGCGCCGGGCGGACGTGGTGGTTTACGACGCGCTGGTCAACCGCGAGTTGTTGGCTCTCGCGCCGAACACGGCCGAAGTCATCTTCGGCGGCAAACGTCCCCGCGACCTGGCCATCCCGCAGAGCGAGTTGAATCGGTTGCTCACCGAGAAGGCCAGGGCTGGCAAGACGGTCGTCCGGCTCAAGGGCGGCGACCCGTACATTTTTGGGCGGGGCGGCGAGGAAGCCGCCGGGCTACACCGGGACGGCGTGCCGTTCGAGGTCGTGCCGGGTATTTCGTCCATCATCGCCGCGCCGAGTTACGCCGGCATTCCGCTGACGCACCGTGATCACTGCTCGAGCTTCACGGTCATCACCGGTCACGAGGATCCCGACAAGGACGAAAGCGCGCTGGATTGGGAACGCATCGCCCGTGAGCCGGGCACAAAGGTGTTCCTAATGAGCGTCGAGCGCATCGGCAAAATCGCAACCGCCCTCGAAGCCAACGGCCTGCCCGCCGACACGCCGGTGGCGATGGTCCGCTGGGGCACGATGGGTCGTCAAAAAACGATCACCGGCACGATCGCCACCATTGCCGGCGAGGTGGCCAAGGCCGATTTCAAGGCGCCGGCGGTAACGATCATCGGCAGTGTGTCGACGCTGCGCGACACACTGAACTGGTTCGAAAACCGGCCGCTCTTTGGCCAGCGAGTCGTGGTCACCCGCACCCGCACCCAGGCCAGCAGGCTGTCGGGGCAGCTCAGGGAACTGGGCGCGGAAGTGCTCGAGATTCCCACCATCAAAATCATGCCGCCAAGCAGCAACGAGCCAATCATCGAGGCTATCACCGGCATCGGTAGTTACGACTGGATCATCTTTACCAGCGCCAACGGCGTGGAGCATTTCTTCGACTATTTTTTCAAAGCGTTCCGTGATGTGCGCGACCTCGGCAGCGTCCGCTTTGCCACCGTCGGCCCGGCCACCGCGAAAAAGCTTAGGGAGCATCATCTCCACATCGACCTCATGCCGGAAGTTTACACCGCCGAAGCCACGGCCAAGGCGCTACTTGACTACCAAAACGTCGAGAACACCTCGGTGTTGCTCGCCCGCGCCGAGACGGCCAACTCCAAGCTGCCCCGGTTGCTCGAGGACAAGGGGGCGATCGTCGATGACATCGCGTTTTACCGGACGATGCCTGAAACAGCGGATCGCAACGGCGCCGCGGAAGACTTTGAGGAGAATGGCGCAGACTGGATCACGTTCGCGAGCAGTTCAGCGGTGAAAAACTTCGACAGCCAGTTCGACTTGGCCAAGCGCTGCGCGGACAACCCAAGCCTCAAGCTTGCATCGATCGGCCCCGAGACCACCAAGATGCTCAAGGAGCTTGGCCTCAAGCCCACCGTCAAGACGAAGGATTACACCATCGACGGCTTAGTGGCCGCGCTGCTCAAAAAATGAGGGTGAGCCCAGCCAAGCCTTACCCTATTCGATACGAGATTTTTTTGACCATCTCACGGCCCATGGCGTGCTGTATGCGCTGCAGGATTTCGTGTCGTCGATAGCGCACGATCTCGTCCAGCCACACGCTCGAGTCCACGGAGACAAATAGTGTGCCGTGGTGGATGTTAACCGGCTGAGCGTGGCCGGTGATGGTGGGGTCAATCGTCTGGTTCCACACTTTCAACACCTCTGTCTCGGCGCGGCGGCGGTCGAGTTGAAGCGCACCGAGAACGTTCTTCACCACGGCACCCGCGTTGAGTGACTTGCTGCCGTGCGTCTTCTCCAGTGACCGCACGTCGACACCGCGCCACTCACGCAATATCCGGTCGCGCGGGCCAAGGCGGCGCGGCCGGCGGCTTTTGAATCGGCGTTGAAACGGAGATAAGGACATGCAGCGAAGCCGCACCAATCAAACGGCTCGTTTTGGCCGGAGTCAACCCGGGAATTATTCCGGCGATTCTGCTTGCAAATCAAGAGGCACTTTCCGACCTTTCCCCTGTTATGACACTCCGATTCGTTCTGTCAGCGATGGTGCTCGGCGGACTGCTCGATTCAGCAGTCGCCGCCGATAAACTCGAGAAGCGTAAATCGCCCAAGGGTGCCAAGGCGTACATCATCACCCCAAAGGATGGCAAATCCGTGAACAAAAAATTCACAGTCCGGTTTGGACTCAAGGGCATGGGCATCGCCCCGGCCGCCATCGACAAGGAAAACACAGGCCACCACCACCTGTTGATCGATGTGGACAAGCTGCCCAGCCTTGATCTGCCACTCGTTGCCACCGAGAATATCCGGCACTTCGGTGGCGGCCAAACCGAGGTCACACTCGAGTTGCCGCCCGGCAAGCACACGCTCCAGCTCGTGCTCGGCGACTGGATTCACTTGGCCCACGATCCGCCTGTGGTCTCCAAGAAGATCACCATCACGGTGAAGAAATAAAGCCGGCGGAAAAAACTTTCACAATGCCCCGGCCAAATTCCGAGGCTTTTTGTGAGCTTGACCCCGGCCTTATTCCACCTCACAAAAGCGGCATGACCTTCCGTTTTATTTTGGCGCTTGGCCTAGGCTTGTCGCTTGGCCAAACGGCTGTCGCCAACCACTTGCTGCGAGTCGATGCTGGCCAACACGAGCGCAGCGGTACACCGGTTTCGTTTACGCTGCCGGACGTTGGCCAAACGCATTGGCAACTCACCAGTCCCAGCGGAAAAGCAGTGGCCATCCAGACGGATGGGCTCGGCTCGGCCTCGTTCATCGTCGGCAAACTCGATGCATTCCAGACTGCCGTTTACAAACTCTCCCGGGCGGCCATGCCTACCCATGCCAATGTCGTCAGCCTGGCCAAGCAAAACGGCAAGTTGCGGATCACCATCGGCGACAAAACCGTGCTGCATTATCAGGCAGAGAAAAGCGGGTTGCCCCGCGACGATCTCGAGCCGATTTACCGCCGGGGCGGCTACATTCACCCGGTCTTGACACCAAGCGGCACGATCATCACCGACGACTATCCGCACAACCACAAACATCATCACGGTATTTGGTTCCCTTGGACAAACACGATTTTCGAGGGCCGGAAGCCGGACTTTTGGAACATGGGCAATGGCACAGGTACTGTCGAGTTCACCGGCCTTCAAAGCCAATGGAGCGGCCCGGTACATGCCGGTTTTTATAGTTCTCACCAGTTCGTCGACCTCATCGCAAAGCCCAAAAAAATGGCTCTCACGGAAACGTGGCGCATACAGGTGTACGCCACCGGGCAGGCGTATCACCTCTTTGAACTGGAGTCGGTGCAGCGTTGTGCCAGCGGGAGCAAGATCCAGTTTCCACAATACCGCTACGGAGGCCTGGGCTTCCGTGGCCACGGCGATTGGGATGGCAAAGAGAACTGCTTTTACCTCACGGCCAACGGCGAAGCCGACCGCATCAGAGGTCACGCGACGCGGGCACGCTGGTGTCACGTTGGCGGACAGACCGGCGGCAAATGGGCCGGTATCGGCGTGTTGTGCCACCCGGGCAACTTCCGTTTCCCGCAACCGATGCGCATTCACCCGAGCGAGCCGTTTTTCAATTTTGCCCCCTCTCAGGCCGGCGACTGGGAAATCAAACCGGGCGAGGATTACGTGTCGCGCTACCGCTTCGTTGTCACTGATGGCAAGCCGGACGCCGAGTTGCTCGAGCGCCAATGGCGTGACTTCGCCTTCCCTCCGCGAGTCGAGGTGTACGCTGCCGAGTAATAAGGCTTACTTCAAAAATGTTGCCGCGCCGATTACAGCTGCGATGAGCAGCAGGATGAGAACAGCGCGAGGCTTTGTGTGGCCGGCGCGGACGAGAAGGTGAGAGAAGTGGTTGTTGTCGCCGACCCACACCGCCTGGCCAAGCCGGCGGCGGATGAGGATCACCGAGCAGAGATCAGCCAGCGGCACGGCGAGTATAAGCAACGGCGCTAGCACGAGCCACTCTTGAGGGCTGGTCTTCGAATAAAAATCGGGGAGAATAGCCAGCACGGCAAGAAGGAACCCGACGACATGGCTGCCGCCGTCGCCAAGGAACACGCCTCCACGCGGAAAGTTGAACGGCAGAAAGCCGACCAGCGCGCCGGTGAACAGGAACGCCAGCGAAGCTACGAGGTACTGCCCCTCCAACCCGGCGTGCCACGCAAAGAACCAGCCACCGATCATCCCCAGCCCAGCGCACAAGCCGTTCATGTTGTCCTGAAAATTCATTGCGTTGGTGACGGTCAAAATCCATAAAACAGTAACGGCGTAGCTGAAAATTGAACTCTCGACGTGGATCGTCACGCGGATGCCGCTGGCGGCGACCGCGAGCGCGATCAGCACTTGGCCGGCAAACTTCCACTTGGCCGACAGGTCGCGCAAGTCATCGATGACACCGAGCACAAGCATGGCCACCGCGCCGCCGAGAATGGCGGCGAGTTGCCAGACGGGCTTGGCCAAGCCGTAGGCGACGATACGATCGAACGAATCCGGCAATGGACCAAGCCAGACCCACAGGGCGGCGGCAAAAATCGGCACAGCCAAGCCGGTGACCACAGCCAAGCCACCGGCCAGCGGCACGGGTTGGTTGTGAATTTTCCGGTGGCCCGGCGCATCCAGCATCCCGACATGTTCACACCAGCGTCTCCACAGCGGCAGGGAAGCCGCCGAAATCATCGCGCCACAGAAGAGCGCCAACAGATAGAGTCCAACCTGAAACATCAACTGCCAAGTTGGTTACGGAAAAGCAGCCCGGCCGTCGAGTCTCGATGGAATTTTTGGCGATCTGCTCGACAACAGAGCGCGGAAGTGTACAGTTTTTGCCACACATGCAGAGGATCAATCGAGGCCAGTTGTTGAGTGTCATCGGTCTGGCGGCAGCGGGGCTATTGCTGCCTGCCCAAGCCGCAGATGACGCGAAGTTGATCGCCCGGGGCAAGGCGCTCTTTCAGGCAAAAATTTGTTTCACCTGCCATCAAGTGGACGAAAATGTGCCGGCACCGGCCGGTATCGCCATGAAGGCGCCCAAGTTCATTGGCGGTTTTTGGGGTAAAAAACGCACCGTGACTCTCGGCTACGGCGGCCCGGAGGACACGGTTACTTTCGACGAGGCGTACTTCGCCGAGTCGATCCGCAAGCCAATGGACAAGGTGTCCAAGGAGGCTGCCGCACCGATGCCGCCACCACCCGCCGTTAACGACGAGGAGATGGCAGCGCTAATCGCATACGTGCGATCGCTAAGCGAAGGAGGTAGCGCGGAGGATTCCACCGGACTTATCGCCAAGGGCAGAATCAACAACTTCACCTTCGCCGCCTACAAGGGCAGTTGGAATAAGTTACCAGACTTCTCAAAGCTGAAGCCTTTCAAGAAAGGCAATGCCAAGAGCGGCACAGCGGATCCCGGTCTGGCCGGCGTGGGCGAGAACTTCGGTGTCGTATTCGAGGGCGACATCGAGATAGCCAAGAAGGGCAACTATACGTTCAACTTGGGCTCCGACGATGGCACGCGCTTATACATAAACGGCAAGTTGGTGGTGGACAATGACGGCGTTCACGGCATGCAGGCAAAAAAAGGTGAGATCGCCCTTGAGTCAGGAGCCGCCAAACTGAAGTTGGAATACTTTGAAAAAAGTGGCGAGGAAAGACTAGCGCTCGACATGTCCGGCCCGGGTATCAAACGCCTCCAGTTGGCTAAACAGACCATTAAGCCACAGCGCAGGGGGCCGGCCTTCCCGACCGGCAACCCGATCACCATCACCGATGAGGCGCGCATCTACCGCAACTTCATCGAGGGCGCCAGCCCGCGCGGCATCGGCATCGGCTATCCTGAAAAAGTGAATCTCTGTTTTGATGCCAATACCATGCAGATCGCGATGCTGTGGCACGGCGCATTCATGG
>Ga0315318_10000879_pt1 | contig 12748 bp, 8 predicted proteins | sample M1200m3416metaG_FD_203703 | JGI IMG/M metagenome (GOLD analysis project Ga0315318, IMG submission 203703) | Ammonia-oxidizing marine archaeal communities from Monterey Bay, California, United States - M1 200m 3416 | ecosystem: Environmental > Aquatic > Marine > Coastal | place: USA: California... | reverse complement strand
GTCGGGAGTGAACTGCTCGAGGTGCCGGAGGAAATCTTCCGAGCCGGTGGTGCGTTCATCGATGAAGTCCTTATCGACGAGTCCCTCGCGGGCGATGACATGAGCCATTCCCAGCAGCAGCGCCACATCGGTTCCTACACGGAGCGGCAGGTAGAGATCGGCCAGCTCGGCAAGCCGAATACGCCTCGGGTCGGCGACGATCATGCTGGCCCCTTTCGCAAGGGCCTTCTTGATCCCGGTCGCCGCCACGGGGTGGCATTCGGTCATGTTTGTTCCGATGCAGAAGATCACATCGGGCTTTTGCATGTCGGCGAGAGGATTGGACATCGCTCCCCGGCCGATCGTGGCTGCCAGACCGGCAACCGTCGGGGCGTGTCAAGCCCGGCTGCAGTTGTCGATCTGGTTGGTGCCGAAGCCTGCCCGGATAAATTTCTGCATGGTATAGGCGGCCTCGTTGGGGGCCCGCCCGCTGGCGACCCCGTAGACACTTTCCGGCCCGTGATCATCGAGAGCTTTCTGGAACCCGGCCGCGGCCCGGTCGAGGGCCTCGTCCCAGGTCGCCTCGTGGAGCTCACCGTCCTCTCCACGCACCAGCGGCGTTGAGAGCCGTTCGGGGTGCTGCACGAAGTCGTAGGCGAACTGGCCCTTGACGCAGAGAGCCCCGAGATTGGCCGGCCCGTCCATGGCCGGTTGCACGCCGACGATCCTGTCATCCCGGGTCATGATGTCGACTGAACAGCCGACACCGCAATAGGGGCAGATCGTCCTCGTCTTTTCGATGTCGCCCGCCTCCCCCTCGTAGCGCATGGCCTTCCTGTCGCCGAGCGCCCCGGTGGGGCAGGTCTGCACGCACTGGCCGCAGAAGGTGCAGTCGGAATCTTTCAGCGACCCGTCAAACTCGGTGGAGATGCGGGTCTCGAAGCCCCGGTTGAGGATGTTGATGGCGTGGTCTCCCTCCTGCTCGGCGCAGACGCGGACGCAGCGGTAGCAGGAGATGCAGAGGTCGTAGTCGCGCAGGATGAAGGGGTTCTCGTCGTCGGTCCTGGAGCACCCGGAATGCGCTCCTTCAAAGCGCCCGGTGCGGGCCTCGTAGCGATCGACCAGCTCCGAGAGCTCCTGCGAGGCGTAGCCGCGCAGGGGATCGACGTCGACCTCGCGGTTCTCGCTGGCGACAAGCTCGAGGAGGATCTTGCGGTGTTCATCGATGGCCTCGGTCGAGGTGCGCACCTCCATTCCCTCGACGGCGGGGGTTGTGCAGGAGGCGACCGGGTTGCGGACTCCCTCGACCTCGACGACACACATGCGGCAGCCGCCGAAGGGCTCGAGGCGCTTGTCGTAGCAGAGCGTCGGGATCTCTGCTGAATTCCGGTTGGCGATCTCGTAGATCGTCTCCCCCGGCGTGAAGGAAACCTCCACGCCGTCGAGGATCATCTTGTTGGAGCCAGCCTGTTCTGTCATGTCGTGTACCTGTCGAGTCGTCGGCTACTTGAGCTTCCGTCCGACGTCCTCCGGGAAATATTTTAGCAGACTATCCGTGATGAGCGGAGCGGCCATCCCGAGACCGCAGGCGCTCGTTGCCTTCATGACCTTGCCGATGTCGCGGACCTCGGCTTCCCATTGGGCCATCTCCCTGGGGCCCGACGTGCCGCCAAGGCGCTCGGTGAGCCTCTTTGTTCCGATTCGGCAGGGAAAGCACTTGCCGCAGGATTCCTCGGCGAAGAACCCCATGGCGTTTTCAGCGGCGGCCACCATGTCTCGTCCCCGGTCGAAGACGATGATTCCGCCCGCTCCCAGGAAGGAGCCGCGGCTGCGGATGCAGGGCTCGTCGAGGGTGATGTCCAGGTCGTTGCCGGCGAGGAAGCCGCCGGAGAGCCCGGCCATGGTGACGGCCTGGACCTCGTGCTCGCGGGCGGGGCCGCCGGCCCAATCGTAGAGCAGGGTCGACAGCGGCAGGCCCATCGGCACCTCGTAATTGCCCGGGCGGGCGATATCTCCAGAGAGGCTGATGACCTTGGTTCCGGCGAGGTCTCCTTCTCCGAGAGCCTGGTACCAGTCCGCTCCACGCAGCACGATCGGCGGGGCGGAGACCAGGGTCTCCACGTTGTTGACCACCGTAGGAAGGTCTTCAAATCCGTGGGTTACCGGGTAGGGCGGCCGGTTGCGCGGGAAGGGATGCTTGCCCTCGAGGCTGTTGAGTAGCGAACCCTCCTCGCCGCAGATATAGGCGCCGGCTCCGCGGCGCAGGTAGATCCTGAAGTTGAAGCCGGCGGTGCCGAGTATGTTCTCTCCAAGAAAGCCGGCCTCTTCCGCCTCCGCGATGGCCCGGCCCAGGATGGAGAAGGTCTCAGGGTATTCGTAGCGCAGGTAGATGAAGCCCCGGGTCGCCCCCGTCGCTCTCGCGGCGAGCGCCATTCCCTCGATGACGGCGTGGGGATCGTGGTCCATGATCGCCCGGTCCTTGAAGCAGCCGGGCTCTCCCTCATCGGCGTTGCAGACGATGGTCCTGGGGTTCCCGAAAGCTTCGGCCACGGCTTTCCATTTCTGCCCGGTGGGAAAGCCGGCTCCCCCGCGCCCGGCGAGGCCGCTGTCGCTGATCTCGGCAACCAGCTCGGTGGGGCTCAGCTGGCTGACCGCCTTCTCGAGCGCCTCGTAGCCGCGGCTCTTCCTGTAGCCCTCCAGGGTCGAACGCCCGGGCTCCCTGATGGAGGCGAAGACGCACTCCTCGAGTCCGCCCGGGTTTGGCGCCGGCAGGGGAGAGGGCGACGTGCTGAGCTCGCCGGCGCTCCTGCCGAGGAGGACCTCGCCGCCCCGCAGCACCGCCACCGGTTCATCGCAGCGGCCGGGGCAGGGCATGGAGGCGGCGTCCTCGCCAAGCTCTTCCTGGACCTTCCCCGCATCTCGCAGGCAGCAGACCGGGCCGTTACAGACCCGCGGCTTCTCTTTTCCACCGGGCTCGGTCGAGAGGTGATGGTAGAAGCTGACCGTGGTGTAGAGCTCGGCGAGGGGAATTCTCAACCCCTTTGAGATCGCGCGAATGGAATCTTCTGTGAGGTAACCATCCCGGTCGTGAAATGCGTGCAGCAGCGGCAGCAGGGGCGCGGGTTCATCCTGCCAGGTGTCGATCAGCTCCCGGTCGCTGGTTGCGGGCATTTTATCTCCTGCCGTCTGGAACTGGGCCTTGAACAGAGCTGGAGAGGCCCGGCGAGTGTGCCTGCGAATTTTCGGTGATCGATGGAGCCTTTTCAAGAAAGGCTTTGCGGCTCCCCGCCCGGGCCGGCTTATTTTTCCGGGGTGGTTATGTTCCGTCCTTCGAGGAACCACTGCCAGATCGCCTCGAACTGCTTGCGGGCATCGCCGGCGTAATACGCGATGAAGGGGCTGCGCGCCTCGTCATCGGCAAATTGCGGCATGCGGGAGTTCTTCACCACCCGGCTGGGGTCGAGCATCCAGCGGTGGAAGTGCTCGCGGCGCAGGCGCTCGCTGGCGTACATGAAGTTGGTTCCGGGGACCTCGAAGACGGCCTCCGGAGGTTTTTTCCCGACACCATGGCAGCTCACGCAGCTGAAGCCGCCGTCGCGAAGCGCGAGCCTCTTACCGACGCGGGCCATCCCTTTGTCAGATTCCGGCAGGGGTGGTGAAGTCGTCGGGTAGCCATGCTGTCCGGCCAGGCCAGCCGCGATGCCGCGCGCGCGCGCGGGAAAGCGCGGCATGCGCGAGCGAAGCCAGGGGCGCAGTTCGTAGTCGAGAGTGCCGCCCAGCTGTTTTTCCGTCCACTCGGCGCGCAGCTTCTCGCCGGTCCAGGTCAGGGGAGGTCTCGCCTGGACGACGCTGAACTTCGCCTCCGGTGAGCCGGGCTCCGTTTCGGGTTGGGCTCGTTCTTCGATGAGGTGGGCGACCTCCTCTTCCAGGGTGGGCCAGAGGGCCGCCTTCGAGTCACGGCTGTGGCAGGCTCCGCAGCGCAGCTGCCGCATCTGCCGGGTGGCGAATTCAACTGGCGAGGAGCGATTCAGTGAATCGAGGCGGGAGGTTGCGAAACCCCTCAGCAGCGAGAGTTGCTTTTTCTCGAGGCCGAAGTTCGCGATTCCGTGACGGTCGGATGGTCCGGCGGAGAGGCAGCCGCCCTTGAAGCCGCCTTTTCCCAGCGCGGCGATGTCATTTGTAGCGGGGTAGAGCAGGGCCTCCTGTGTTTTTCCTTTGGCCAGCTGATGGCAATTGGCGCAGCGCAGCTTCTCGGCAAGCTCCCGGCCGCGGGCGGGATTCGGCGGGCGCTTGAAGGCCTGTGCCTTGTGCGGATCACCGGCCCGGGAGAGGAGGAAGGCGACCAGCGCCTGCGCCTCGGCGGCCTTCAGCCCCAGGTCGCCCATGCGGATCCACTTGTAGTCCCGGTCGGGGTCGAGCAGGAATTCTTCCAGGGCACGGGCCCGCCACTTGTCACCGATGTTTCCAAGCGAGATCCGGTCGGCACCTTCGGCCCCGGCAGCCTCGGCTTTTCGGAGCGTATGGCAATTGAAGCAGCCGAGGTCGGCGAAGAGCTCACCGCCTTTTTTGATGATCTCGGGGGAGGCGGCCGGCCTGGCCTCTCCGGGCTTCCCCAGGCTCGCGAGCCAGGCGGCGATATCCCTGGCGTTCTCCTGAGACCCGGCACCGTGCAGCAGGCGTGGCATCGTCGCCTGCTTTCTAAAGTTCCGCGGGTTTTCGATCCAGCGGGCAAGCCAGTCCTGCCGAAATTTTTTCCCGGCGGCGAGGAGAGAGGGGGCGTCCCTGGAGAGCTCGGGCATCGAGGTTTTCGAGATGTTGACGCCCGGATGGCATTTCACGCAGCGCAGCCGGGCGAAGAGCTCTCGCCCCTGGCGAAGGGAGGCACTTTCGCGGGCCGCCTTGTCGGCCGGGTCGTGGAAGAGGACCATGGGAGGCACCGGCTCGCGCTGCCAGTCGAAGGAGGACCAGAACAGGCGCAGCTCGCGGGCGCCGGCCGGGGGCCCCGTATAGACGGCCAGCAGCGGAACCTTGCCGCTGTCGAGTTCCACGGTCACCGCCTTTTCTTTCGAGAGGTCCTCCCCACTCGAATCGAAGATTTCTTTGCCTCCGAGGGTGAGGGTGAAGCGGCCGCGTCCCTCGATGCTGAAGGTGAAATCATCTGCCAGGTCGATATCGATAAAACCTCGCCACGCGACCCTTGTGGAGCCCTCGCCGGTGAAGGGAGAAGGGGCCGCGTTTGCCGGTAGATGGAGGGCCACCAGGCGAGCGAGGCGGCAATCCGTCGAGGTCTCTTTGTCCGCGGCTGAGAAACACTGCAGCAGTCCAGGCGCGTAGACAGGCTCTACTGCGTCTTCCCGCGCGCGGAGAACGCCAGCGCAGGTTAAACCGCAGAGGACCGTGAAAACTGAAACTAGCCTGGAGTACCTGTTCATTACTTCTTGCCGGGCCGTGCCTTAGTGGACCTGACAGCATACTCCAAGAACCGCCCTCGATTAAGCAGGTTGTCAACCTGTCGGCGAGGGCGCGCGCCTTCGGTCTTCCGGTAATCTTTCCGGCTGGGGGGCGCTGTCTCCGACAAGGCACTTGTTACCGGAGGCTTCCTCAACATAGAATTGCCCTCCTGATACTTTCGAGGTCGAAATAAAAGTTTTTTAGAGGAAGAGTCCGCCATGTTCAGCGCATCCCGTTTTTTCTCCTTGTCAGTTCTTCTGCTTGCTCTTGTTGTTCTCGCCGTGGGCTGCGGCAAGGGCGGGGGAGATTCCACGGCAACACCCTCGCCTGGTGGTTCCGATGACGGGGGAGCCGGGAAACGCATCATCATCCTGACCAACGGAACCTCTCCCTTCTGGGACGCTGCCAAGATCGGCGCCCAGGAAGCGGCGGCGGACCTCAAGACCGCCGAGGCTGGGCTGCGGGTCGTCGTCGACACCAACGACTTCAGCGATAAGGGACAAATCGATAAATTGCGCTCTTACCAGGGCATGTCCGATGTCGCCGGGGTCGGAATCTCGATCACCAATTCGGGCAACTCGAGTATCGCCGATGAGCTTCGCAAGCTCGCCAAGCAGGGAGTCAAGGTTATCACCATCGATTCGGACATCGACCGGAAGAACGACCGTGACTCAAGGATCGCCTATATCGGCACCGACAATGTCTACGGCGGCGAGGAGCTCGGCAAGGCGGCGAAGGGTCTCAAGCCCGATGGAGGCAATTACGCAACCTTTGTCGGTCTCAAGGGCGCGGCCAACGCGATTGAACGAATCGGCGGCTTCGGAGTCGGCGCCGGTGACAAGTTCAAGCAGAAGGAAAATTTCGGTGATGGAGGCGACCAGAACACCGCCCGCAAGAACGTACGCGACGCGATCGACCGCAACGCCGACCTCGATACCCTGGTGGGAATCTGGTCGTACAACGCTCCGGCGATCGTCGATATCGTCACGCAGCTCAAGCGCCGCAAGGACTTCACCATCGTCACCTTCGATGCCGAGCCGATCGCGATCGATCACATGAAGAACGGCATGATTGACGCCATGGCGGTTCAGAATCCCCATGCCATGGGCTACGAGGGTGTGCGCATGCTCAAGGCGCTCATCACCGATGATAAGGATGCGCTCGCTGCGATGGAGAAGCGCATGAATCGAACCGAGGAGAAGGATCTCTTCGATACCGGTCTCAAGATCATCATTCCCGATGAGGGTTCGCCCCTCGCCGAGACCAAGTTTGGCGACAACACCAACAAGCTGACGCTCTCGAAATTTACCGAGTGGCTCAAGAGCAAGGGGTTGCAGGGGTCCTGATGGCTTTGAATTCCGCCGGAGGAATCCAGGGGGCACAGGCCCCCAGCGGCCTGTCGCGTCTGTACAGTCGGTACGCGACCGAGTGTGGCCTGCTCATCGCGATCTTCGCGGTGATTGTGATAGCGATTCTTATCGATCCGACCAACGCCTATCTCGAGAAGCCCTGGTACAACGCCACGGAGATCTTGAGGCACGCCTCGATTCTCGGGATTTTCGCCATGGGAGCCGGGATCGTGATTATCTCAGGGGGCATCGACCTCTCCAGTGGTTCGGTGATCGCTTTCAGTGGAGTGATCTGCTGCTCCATGATTCTCGGGCTCTGTCAGTTCGCGGGGCTGGTTGATGACACGGGCAACCCGGTTACAGCGAATCTGCCCGGCTGGATCCTGGTGGTGGCGATTTCAGGCACGCTTGGCGTGGGCTTCATCGTCGGGAGTTTTCACGCCTGGCTCATCACAGTGGTTCGGCTGCCGCCTTTTATCGCGACCCTGGCTTCACTTGTCGGGCTCAGGAGCCTGGGCCGGGTGCTCATCCAGGATGTGAACCGCGTCTTCACCTCTAACGCCAACACCCAGATCTACATCCGAGATGCGACCTACAAGTCCCTGGGTAACGAGTGGTATATACCGGTGATCATCTGCGCCGTGGTGGCGCTGGTGCTCTTTACGCTCATGCGCTCGACGGTCACCGGCCGCCACCTCTACGCCATCGGCGGCAACGAGGACGCCGCCAGGCTCAGCGGCATCTCGACTGAAAAGAAGAAGTGGCTGGCCTATTGCATCGGCACCATGACCGCGGCTCTCGCCGGGATCCTCTATTCGAGCTATGTCGGCGGCGCCATGCCGGATCGAGACGGCCTGGGGTATGAGCTCAACGCGATCGCCGCCGCCGTTGTCGGCGGCTGCTCGTTGGCCGGCGGGCTCGGGACGATCTCGGGTATCGTGCTGGGGGCGATCTTTCTGCGAGTTGTTATCGATGCCGTGGCGAAGACCGTGAAGGATAACCCCGACGAATTCCAGGGAATGATCGTCGGTCTGCTGGTGGTCCTCGCCGTAACCTTCAACGAACTGCGTTCGCAGAAAGGTGACCGTAAGAAATTCTTCCCGGGCGCCCTGGGCATCGTGAATATTATTTCTCTCACCGTGCTCATGGGACTCGTGGCGATGCTGGTTACCAGCGATGGTGACTCTTCAACAGATGACTCACGGGATAAACTCTTCGCCGGCTGCCTCGTAGCCGGGATTACCTTCGCTGTGCTGGTCGCTCGGAAAATGTTTGAGTCTCGCCCAACTGGGGAGCAGGCTTTGGTTTCAACCCCAATAACTGCCAATGCGCAGAGCGACTCGTCTGCAGGAGGTTCTTCCTCTGAGTCCGGAAAGCAGGAGATCGAAGGCGATGGCCCAGGAGGAGGAGAAGAAGCTGATGAAGGGATGGACTCATGAGTGTCCAGGCCCTGATCAGTATCCGCGAGGTCACCAAGCGCTACCCGGGAGTCGTGGCTCTCGATAGCATCAACCTGGATATCCGCGAGGGCGAGTGCCATTCGATCGTCGGCGAGAACGGCGCCGGCAAGAGCACCCTGATGAAGATTCTCTCGGGGGTGATCACGGACTACGAAGGCGACCTCGAACTGAGGGGCGAGAGGATTCGTTTTTCCGGCACACGCGCCGCCGAGGCGGCGGGGATCAGCATTATCCACCAGGAGCTCAACCTGGTCGAGGAGCTGTCGGCGTCGGCCAATATCTTCCTGGGTCGTGAGAAGGTTCGTGGTCTTGGACTGCTCGACGATGTTTCGATGGAGCGGGCCGCCGGCGAATTGCTTAAGAGCCTCGAATGCGATGTCGACCCGCGCGAGCGGGCGGGAGCGCTGCGCGTCGGCGACCAGCAGCTCATCGAGATCGCCAAGGCGCTGTCGCTCAACACCGAGATCCTGATCATGGATGAGCCCACCAGCGCCTTGACCGAGTCGGAGGTGGCGCGGCTCTACCGGGTCATTGAGCGCCTGCGCGAGCAGAACGTGACGATCCTCTACATCTCGCACAAGATGGACGAGATCTTCAGGATCTCCGACCGGATCACGGTCCTTCGCGATGGCCAGCTTGTCGAGACACTCGACCGCGAGGCGACCGACCCGCGCCGGATCACCCACCTGATGGTGGGCCGCGAGATCGAGGCGACGAGCTTCGATGAGCCGCGTCAGCCTACGGGTGAGATCCTGCGGGTTGAGAACCTCTCGCTCCCGTGGCCGGGGCACGCCAAGGAGTGGCGGCTCCGTGATATCAGCTTCTCGTTGCAGAGCGGAGAAATTCTCGGTATCGCAGGGCTCATGGGAGCCGGGCGTACCGAGCTGATGGAGTGCCTCTTCGGGGCATCCGAGGTTCCCTACCAGGGAGAGGTGGTGTTCGACGGGGAGAGCGTCCGCTTTCACCATCCGGCTGAGGCCAAGGCTGCCGGTGTGGCCCTCGTCACCGAGGACCGCAAGCGTCTCGGGCTCTTCTCCCAGATGAGTGTCGGCAACAACATCACCATGTGCACCCTCGACGAGCTCGTCTCCATGCCGCTTCGGCAGATTGACCGGCGCAAGGAGGCTGCTGCTGCCGAAGAATCGATCAGCCAGCTGGCGATCAAGACCTCCGGCCCCGAGGCCCAGGTCACCAGTCTCAGCGGCGGCAACCAGCAGAAGACCATCATCGCCCGCTGGTTGCGGACTAATCCGAAGGTGCTGCTCCTTGACGATCCCACCCGCGGAGTCGACGTCGGGGCGAAGGCGGAGCTCTACCGTCTGATGGACAGCCTCTGCCGCGAGGGCCTGGGCATTCTCCTGACCTCGAGCGAGCTCCCAGAGCTCCTGACCGTCTGCGACCGCATCATCGTTTTCTGCGAGGGTCGCCTCACCGGGGAATTTACCCGCGAGGAGGCCACCGAGGAGAAGCTGATGGAGGCCGCGACCCAGCTCGAGTAGCGGCCTGCCGCGCCTTCGCCTTACTCGTCTTTGAAGCTGATGAGCTCGACGTCGAAGATCAGCGTCGCCTTCGGCGGAATGGTGGGCGGCCGTCCTCTTTCTCCATAGGCGCTGGCATAGGGAATGATCAGCTTGCGCTTGCCGCCGGGCTTCATGGTGCCGACACCCTCGGTCCAGCCGGGAATGACCCGGTTCAGGGGGAAGGTTGCCGGTTGGCCGCGCTTGACGGAGCTGTCAAACATGGTGCCATCGACGAGCCAGCCGCTGTAGTGAACGGTACAGGCGGAGGTGGGCTTTGGCGAGGTCCCCTTGCCGACCTTGATGTCGTAGTACTGGAGACCGGTCTTGGTTGTTACGGGCTCGCCGGTCACAGCGTCTCCGGGGTAGCGCGGCACCACGGCGCTCGAGGCTACCTTGCCGGTGTTTGCATCGACACTCACCCGAGTCTGCTTACCTCCGCCGTAGATGGTCACCTCAACCGAGGGCTTCTCGCCATCGAGTTTCATCGCCGCGCTATGGGCTACGCCCCCGGCGCTCTTTTCAGCAGTGGCTATGGCGGTGGCCAGGCTCGTCTTCGAGGCGCGAATCTTCTTTTCCGTCGAGCCGGCCTCGGGAGGCAGCGTGGTGTAGTCCTGGGCAATGATGCCGAGTGCGAGGATCGCGGTTAAAGCCGCGGTCGCGCAGGCAAGGGCGCTTTTGCGATTCATTTGAGTTTTCCTGGGTTAGAGGATCATGGAAGGGGCAGGACAAGGCATCCGGCCCTCAGAAGGTCCGCCCATGTTACAGACTTTGAGTCGCAGGTGGAAATAATTGCGGACGCCGCCGCTGTTTTTCCAGGTCTCCGAAAGCACTCAGGCGAGGATGTTTCGGATGACCCTGGCCTCGAAGGTGCCGGTGAGTTTTTCCTCGAAGCCGTTGCGATTGTAGGTCAGCTTCTCGTGGTGGAGGCCCAGCTGGTGGAGGATCGTCGCGTGCCAGTCCTGCACGGTGACGCGGTCCCTGACCGCGGAGAAGCCGAGCTCGTCGGTCGCCCCGTGGATGGAGCCTCCCTTGATCCCGCCACCGGCCATCCAGGTGCACATCGCGTTCTTGTTGTGGTCTCGCCCGGCGTTTTTCTCGCTCTTGTTGTCGCCGAGCTGGGCAATCGGCAGGCGGCCGAACTCTCCGCCCCAGACCACCAGGGTTGAATCGAGGAGCCCCCTGTCCTTGAGGTCTCGCAGCAGGGCGGCGATGGGCTGGTCGGTTCTTGCGCAGGCTGACCTGAGTCCCTTGAAAATCTGCGTGTGATGGTCCCAGACCTGGAATTCGAGGAAGAGCTGGACGAACCGGACTCCGCGTTCGACCAGGCGCCGGGCGATCAGGCAGCGTTTTCCGTAGGAGTCGGTGGGGTCCTTGCCGATTCCGTACATCTCCCTGGTCTGTTTGTTTTCGCGGTTGATATCGAGCGCGTCGGACGCCTCCAGCTGCATCCTTGCCGCAAGTTCATAGCTGGAGATCCTGGCTCCCAGTTGTGGCTGCGCGGGCCGACGGCTCTTGTGGATCCGGTCGAGCCTGGCGATCAGGTCGCGCTCCTCGGTGGTGATGCCCACCGGCTCCTTGAATTCGGGTTTCAGGTTGAGGATCGGGGAGCCGGTTGAGCGGAAGCGGGTTCCCTGGTAGAGGGGAGACAGGAAGCCGGATTGCCAGTTCTGATGATGGTTGACCGGCAGGCCCTTGGGGTCATCGAGCACAACATAGGCCGGGAGGTTCCGGTTTTCAGTTCCCAGGCCGTAGGTGATCCATGCGCCGAGGGTCGGCAGCCCGGTGAGCATCCTGCCGCAGGAGATCTTCCAGAGAGCCGGCTCGTGGGTCAGGTTGGTGGTCTGCATCGAGCGGATCAGGGCGATGTCATCGGCCTGGCGGCTGAGGTGAGGCTGCAGCTCCGAGAAGTCCATTCCGGAGGCGCCGTGCTTTGAGAATTTAAACGGGCTCTTGAACAGGGCGCCGGCGGCCGCGGGGTTTTCCACCTCGCCGGCGATCTTGTCGAAATAGGATTCGCCATGGCGTTTCTGGAGCTCGGGTTTCGGATCGAAGAGATCCATCTGGCTGGGGCCGCCGTGCATGAACAGCTGGATGACCGATCTCGCCGCCGGTTGATGGTGCGGCTCGCGCGCCTCGAGCCCCACCGGGCGCTCTTGCCGGGAGCTTTCGGGTTCGTCGCCGTAGAGGTCGGCAGAAAGCAGCGAGGCGAGAGCGGCGCCTTGCAGGCCGGTTCCCACCCGGTCGAAGAAGTTTCTCCGGCTGAGCGCTCGGGGCGTCTGCTGCTGTCGGGATGTGTTTTCCGCTTGCATGGCTTCAGTCGATATAAAGGAACGAGGCCGAATTGATCAAGGCGTGGCAGAAATTTTCCAGAGCCCGCCTTGAGGCGTCACCCTGTTCCGTTCCCTTCTCCTGCGCCAGCCATTTTTTCTCGAGAGCCTTGAGTCCGGCCAGGGCCGATTCGAGCTCCGCCTTCTCCGGAGGCCGGGAGGCGGCAAGCAGGTAGGCCCGGCGGACCTGTTCTTCCTCCTCCGGGCCCGCTTCCTCCAGGACCCGGGCCGCGAAGATGCCCGCGAGCTGATGGATTCTCTTGTTGTTAAGCAGGTGCAGGGCCTGAGGGGCGACGACGGATTCGTTTCGCTGGGTGCAGTTGGGGTTCATCTGCGGAAGGTCGAAATTGTCGAGGATCGTGAGCCTCTGGGTGCGTCGTTGCAGGACATAGATGCTGCGCCTCCACCCGTCTGAATCTTTGCCGGTACGAGTCTTCGAGGTCACCAGGCCGTCAGCGCGTTTTTCAACACCGTCGGCTGCCCCGAAGGGCGTCAGGTCGAGCCTGCCCGCGATGCTGAGGATCGAGTCGCGTACGACCTCCGCCTCCATCCTGGCCAGCGGCATTCTCGAGAAGAGCCGGTTCTCAGGGTCGTTCTTTTCCTGGAGAGCGGAAACAACAGAAGACTGCCTGTAGGCCGCGGAGCTCATCAGCAACCGGTGC
>Ga0315318_10000878_pt1 | contig 12751 bp, 9 predicted proteins | sample M1200m3416metaG_FD_203703 | JGI IMG/M metagenome (GOLD analysis project Ga0315318, IMG submission 203703) | Ammonia-oxidizing marine archaeal communities from Monterey Bay, California, United States - M1 200m 3416 | ecosystem: Environmental > Aquatic > Marine > Coastal | place: USA: California... | reverse complement strand
CGGCGGTGTAGGGGCGACCTATGACTACACCGACGAAGTCAGCTTCTTCGGTGGCATCCACCAGGGCTATTCGGTTCCCGGGCCCCGCTCAGCCATTCGGGGGGACCTCAAGGAAGAAACGAGCCTCGGCTTTGAGATCGGACCACGCTACCGTGAAAAAACCGGCATCTGGGCCGCCGATGCGACCCTCTTCCTGACCAACTTCAAGGACCTGCTCGTCATCGACAACGTCGGTGGAACAGGAACAGGAAACACCGAAAACGTTGGCGAGGTACGGGCTGCGGGTATTGAGCTTGCTGTTGAAGCCGATGGAAAAAGGCTCTTCAACACATCCTTCAACAACCCCTGGTACGCAACCCTCACTCTTACCGATGCGACCCTCAGCAACGATTCTGACTCCGCGGATGCCGAGTCAATCTTTGCCGGCGGCTTGAAGGGCAACAAGGTCCCCTACATTCCAGACCTCGCCTTCAATATCGGTACTGGATTCGAAAAGGGCAAGTTCGGCTTCTATATCAACGGAGCCTATATGGACGAGATGTTCTCTTCAGCCAGCAATACGACTGATTTTGTTGACGGCGCGGGAACGCCTGACTCGAGGTTTGGAAAGACCGACAGCTACTTCCTTCTCGACCTCTCGGCGCGCTACCGCGCGAGCGAGGCTGTCACCATCTTCGCCGGAGTACAGAACGCGCTCGACAACGACTACCTGGTCACACGACACCCGCATGGCGCCCGCTCCGGCCAGCCTCTCTTTGCCTACATTGGGCTGGAGATTGGCCTCGGCTCAGAGTAGAGGCCTTCCCTGGATGATGCCTGGCCCAGCCCCGCCTCTTGCTCCCTGCAAAGCGGGGTCGGCACCTCCTTCCTTCAACCCGGCCACGCATTGCACACGTTTACGCGGCCGGATTTTTTTTGGGGCAGGGCGCTGGTCAGTCTGAGCCCGAAAGATCCAACTCCCGGATCCAGATATTCCTGTAGGCAACCTTTTGCCTGTCGCCGTGATCCTGGATCGAGATGGGCCCCTTCTCGGGGGCTCTCCTGTATTTCGCCAGCCTCCTCCAGACCGTCTCTCCAAAGCTCTCGGCGTTATGCTGGACCAGGACACCGTTGTGGAGGACAGTAAAGCGTCCGGGCTCCGTGATCTTCCCGTCCTTGAAGCGCGGGCGCCGGAAGACAATATCGTAGACCTGCCACTCACCCGGCTTGCGTGAAGCATTGACCAGTGGAGGATGCTGCCCGTAAATCGAGGCCGCGGATCCGTCGGCATAGGTCGCATTGTTGTAGGAATCCATGATCTGGACCTCGTAGAGACCCATGAAATAGATCCCGCTATTGCCGCGAGCCTGCGAAACCCCACGGGGTTCGGCCGGTGCTCTCCACTCGATATGGAACTGGCAATCACCGAAGGCTTTCTTTGTCTGAATGTTGCCGGTGTTGTTAAGCTCGGCGTAGCCGTCCTTCACCGCCCAGGCGGCGGGCTTGCCGTTACCCTTGGTCCATTGGGACAGGTCCTTGCCATCAAAAAGAACGATCGCATCCGAGGGCGCGGAACCAACGGAGGCTGCCTGGGTAACAACCTCTGGCCTGGGGCGCTTCAGGTCATGAACCAGCCACTTCGACTTGTACTGCTTCGGCAGCCCCTTGTGCCAATTGGGTCCCTCCTGGGCCGCTGCCCACGGAAAGACAAACCAGCTTGTGGCCAGCCCGGCGACCAGGCAGAAAACAACAAATGACAGGAACTGGATTCTCTTTGACATGACATCCGTCTCCATTGATGAGGTACAAAAAATAACTGGTCCCACAAGTTAACAACAAACTCAGGGGAAAACCTCATCAAGTCGGGGGTCGACAAGGATGCCCTTCCCGCGAGCCAATGAACGGACCGCGGACGACATAACACATGGCATTCAAATCGACCGGCCCGACACGAATCCTTGCGCTGAAAAAAACGCCCGGAATCCATGCCAACTGCCCCCCTGCAGCCCCAACCCGCCGGACCTGATCAGAATCGCCCAAGCAGCCCCTTACGCTTTTCGGGCAATTCAAACCTGATACGGTGCTTCACAAGCGCCCCCACGGCAACACCATCGAGCTCCCCCGGATGCCATCTCCATTCCCTGATGGCTTCAATGACCGACAGCTCTACCGCCCTGGCGACCTTTGGGTCGACACCATCTCCCCCACAACCTTCAAGGATTCGAATTTCCCCGACCTTTCCATCGGCCAGCACCTCGATCTCAAGCAGGACAGATCTTCCAGCAAACTCCTTGCGAGTTCTTCGACCTCGCCGGGGATATGGCGGCGGCTTGTTTACATGTCCCTCCAACTCCCGGGGTTCTGTTGGAGCCCCAATCCGCGGAAGAGAGGCGGGAGTAGGTTGAACATCGGCAGGCTCCCGTACCCGTGCAACAGCAGGAACCTTCTCCGCAGGTTCTTCAAAGACTTCCCTGGCTGGTTCCTTGACAGGCTGCTTGACCTCCTCGACGGGCTCCGGAGCCACCTCCACCAGCACTTGAACAGGCGCCCTGATTATCTCAACAGATTCCTCTACCACCTCCACCGGCTCTTCTACAGGTTCCTCTACCACCTCCACCGGCTCTACCGGCTCTTCGATGGTCTCCTCGACCACCTCCAACGGCTCTTCGATGGGCTCCTCGACCACCTCTTCCGGTTCCTGAACAGGCTCTTCTGGAATCACGGTCAAAGCGACGCTCATCTCGCCAACGACGAGTTCCACAACCGGCGGCGTGAATACCGGACCGGCCCAGGCGTAGAGCACCACGGCATGAAGAACGACCGAAAAACCTACGATAAGAGAGAAGCCCTTATTTTCCATCAGCGGTCCTCCCGCTCTCCCCGGGCGACTGGGCCAGGTCAAATTCTTTCGCTCCCGCATTCCTCGCGGCCTCCATAACTTTTGAGAAGACACCGTAGGTCGAGCCCTTGTCTCCACGAAAAACAACCCGTCCGGATCGCGACTTCTCGAGTTCGGTCTTGAGAAGCGCCTCAAGAGTATCGAGAGTCGCTGCGGCCTGGTTAACAAACAGGCCGCCATCGCCACCGGCCGTCACCACGATGGAATCGTTCTGGGTAGTGCCCTCGGAAATAGAGGATTCCGGAAGATCAATCCGAACCTTGGGGCTGGCAAAAGTAGAACTCAACATGAAAAAGATCAGCAGCTGTAGAACGCAGTCAATAAGCGGGCTCATGTCGAGAATGGAAGCTTTGCGTTTGTTGCGCCGGAAAATCATGACACCTACTCCACCCCGCTGCCGACGGGCTCTTCTTTCTCCCTGCGCCTGCGGATTGCCGCCGCCGTTTTCTTTCCAAGCCACTGGTCGAGATAGGCGACGATATAGCTCATCCTCCGCGCCATCCGGTCAACACGGCTCTCAAAGAACTGCAGGAGGAGGAAAGCTGGAATCGCGACACAAAGCCCGAAAACCGTGGTGAGCAGGGCTGCCCAGATTCCTTCGGCAAGATCACCCGGCTGAACTTGCCCACCGCTGACTTCGATCTGGTGAAAGGCGGAAACCAGGCCTATGACAGTTCCGAGAAGGCCGATGAGGGTTGAGACCTGTGCTATGGTCGCCAACCCACGAAGGCGCTTCTCCGCCGTCTCCAACGCCAGTCCACCCTCACGCTCAACGACTGTCGACCGAAGCTCATCTCCCGAGCGTAAGTTGGAAAGATATGCTTCAGCAGTTCGCGCGATGGGGTTATCGCTGGATCGACAGAGGTTCAGAGCTTCGGAAAGTTTACCGATCCGGATCAGCTTCTCCAGCTTGTCCACGAACAACCTGAATCGCAGCCGCAGCCGGAAATGCGCCAGCCCACGATCGATCGCCAGCGCCAGGGCGGCGATGGAACAGCACAGCAGCGGCCACATGACAAAGCCGCCTTTTTCCAGCAAATCAACCAGGGAGTAATCCCAGAACATTTCGGTTACTTTCCAGTTCGTTTCAAGACTCGGGGAAGGCTATGCAGAACGAAAGTTCTACATACCAAACTTTTACTAGTCTACATTAACTTTTCAACAAGAAAAGCCCCCTGAACAAAAAACGCTTAGCTATTTACCTGTAGTGTTTTAAGGCCGATATGACTTTTTCGGACCCTTGCCAACTGGATTACGCTTTACTATTGTCTCTAACTGTCCTGCCCCCCTGCCGCGACACGTCCATAAACTGTTAGACTAAAAAGACTTCAAAGAACTCAAGCTGTCGCCTCACGATCCGGATGAAGTTATCCCGCCCCCTAATCCCCCCTCCTGACAGCTATCCCTTCTTCTACGGTTGGGTCATCCTGGCCGTCGCCACCATTGGCACCATCATGAGCATCCCCGGCCAGACGATGGGAGTGAGTGTTTTCACCGACCACTTGATCCGCGTGACCGGACTCGATCGTAACGATCTCTCCCTCACCTACATGATCGGCACCATCGCAAGCGCCCTCCTGCTGCCCTTAGCTGGAATCTTCTACGATCGCCATGGAGCCCGTAAGATGATCGTTGTCGCGAGTGCCTGCATGGCACTCACCCTCTGGTACCTCGCCTCCACCCGGGAAATCATCGCCGGTGCGGCCGAAATATTCTCTGTGCCACCGACCCAACCGGCCCAGGGCCAGATAGCCTTCGTGGTTCTCGCCAGCGGCTTCCTGCTGGTGAGATTCTGGGGCCAGGGAGTCCTCACCATGATCTCCAGGGCCATGCTGGGAAAATGGTTCGACAAACGTCGAGGACTGGTCTCAGGCATCAGCGGTATCTTCGTATCGGCCTCCTTCGCAAGCGCTCCCCGGCTCCTTCACTGGATGATCGTTGACATCGGCTGGAGCGGAGCCTGGAAATGTCTCGCCCTGGCCAACGGCGGCCTTCTTGTCATCGGCTGGCTCTTCTACAGGGACAATCCTGAAGAATGCGGCCTGCAAATGGATGGTTCCCAGGAACACGACAAAGACCCCGCGACAGGAAAAGATGGCCACGATGAAATAAGCGCCACCCTGGGCGAGGCCCTCTCCTCCCGCGCATTCTGGATCCCGAACCTCAGCCTGGCCCTGTGGGGCTTCGCCCTCACCGGGCTCACCTTCCATATCGTCTCGATCGGCAGCAAGGCGGAACTTCCCGAGAACGAAACCCTCCAGCTGTTTCTCTACATGGCCCCAATCAGCATCTTCGCCAACATCCTCGGAGGATTGGCAATCGGCAGGGTCAGGATCAGGCTTCTATTCTTCTCACTGATGCTGGCGCTGGTCATCGCCAGCGTGGCAATGACGCACCTGGAATCCGGGATCGGACGATTGTTGACGATCGTCTGCATCGGCGCGTCCGGCGGCCTCTTCTCCATCCTCCTGGTGGTGATCTGGCCCCGTTTCTTTGGGCGCAAGCACCTCGGTAAAATCTCCAGCATCAACATGATGACCATGACGAGCGCAAGCGCGCTCGGCCCCTGGCTCTTCGCCCAGAGCGAAAAAAATACCGGCTCCTACGATACAGCATTTATCGGTTGCGCGGCAGCCGCGGCCCTGCTGTTGCTTGCCTCGCTGAAGCTTAAAAACCCCGCAGGAGGAGCCTGCGCCGACACGAAACCCGGCTGTAGCTGAAGGAGGCTCTCTAAGATGGCCTCTCCTCTCCCGGGCCTCCCCAGTTTTTCGTTTCTACTTGCTTGAACTATCGCCTTTGTTGAGCGAAACTCCCAACCTGATCGGGCTCCCGACCAGGTGGCCCTGTGATTTGACCCTGCGAGGATTTGATGCCCACCACCACCACGGCCCCTGCGACGAGAAGCGGATTCGGATCCACATCCAGGAACGACAATTGGTGGGTCACCCCGTTGCTGACCTTCCTTGGATTGTCCAGCTTCGTTGTCTATTCAACCTGGGCAGCCTTCCAGGCAGCGGATTATTTCAGCCATGTCAACGGCGCTGACTATCTCTCACCTTTTTATTCCCCCGTCCTCTGGGACGCCACTGACAGCATCACAGGTAAAAGCCTCGAGTCAGGGCACGCTCTCTTTGGACCTCAACCATCCTGGTGGCCAGGCTTCCTGCCCTTTTCACCAGCCTTCCTGATCCTCTGGGCTCCCGCCGGGTTCCGGATGACCTGCTACTACTACCGGGGCGCGTACTACAAGGCCTTCTGGGCGGACCCGCCAGCGTGCGCGGTAGGCGAACCGCGGAAAAGCTATCTCGGAGAGAACTCCCTGCCGCTGATCATCCAGAACATCCACCGCTACTTCCTCTATGTGGCAATCTGCTTCCTCTTCTTCCTGGCCTACGATGCCTACCGCGCCATGTGGTTCACCGACGAGGCCGGCAAGGCAACCTTTGGGATCGGAGTGGGCACCATCGTTCTCTCTCTCAACGTCTTCTTCCTTAGCGGCTACACGCTCGGCTGCCACTCCCTGCGCCACCTCGTCGGCGGCTTCATGGATCACTTCTCGAAAGCTCCGATCCGCAGCAAGTGTTACAGCTGCGTCTCCTGTCTGAACAAGCGCCACATGGTCTGGGCCTGGTGCAGCCTCTTCTGGGTCGGCTTTACCGACGTCTTCGTTCGTTTCCTCGCTGACAGCATCGATTTCAGAATACTCTAATGGATTCCTACAAAACATTTGATTACGACGTTCTTGTCATTGGCGCCGGTGGCGCGGGGCTCAGAGCCTCCATCGAAGCATCCGCCTGCGGAGCCAGTGTAGGCCTTGTCTGCAAATCGCTGCTCGGCAAGGCCCACACCGTTATGGCCGAGGGAGGGATCGCCGCGGCTCTGTCCAACGTGGACGGGCGCGACGACTGGAGAACCCACTTCGCCGACACCATGCGAGGTGGGCAATATGTCAACAACTACCGAATGGCCGAACTCCATGCAAAGGAAGCCCCCGACAGGGTCCGCGAGCTCGAGGCCTGGGGAGCCGTCTTCGACCGGACCGATGACCAGAAAATCCTGCAAAGAAACTTCGGCGGACACAAATACCCCCGCCTGGCTCACGTCGGAGACCGAACCGGCCTCGAGATGATTCGCACGCTCCAGGACCATGGAATTCACCAGGGCATCGATGTGCACATGGAATGCACCATCATCCGGCTCAACAAGGATGGTGACCGAGTCGCGGGAGCCTTCGGCTACGACCGCGAGCGCGGCAAGTTCCGCCTGTTCAACGCCAAGGCCGTCGTGCTGGCTACGGGCGGCTACGGACGCGCCTACAAGATCACCAGCAACAGCTGGGAGTATACCGGAGATGGTCACTCCCTGGCCTACGATGCCGGTGCCGACCTGATCGACATGGAATACCTGCAGTTTCACCCCACCGGCATGGTCTGGCCGCCAAGCGTTCGCGGCATCCTGGTGACGGAGGGAGTTCGCGGAGAGGGTGGGGTCTTGCGCAACAGTGAAGGCGAACGCTTCATGTTCCAGGACATTCCGGAGCCCTACAAGAACCAGACAGCCGACAACCCGGAAGAGGGTTGGATCTACACCCAGGGAGACAAGGAGGCACGCCGACCCCCCGAGCTGCTTACGCGCGACCATGTTGCCCGCTGTATCGTCCGCGAGGTAAAGGAGGGCCGCGGCAGCCCCCACGGAGGAGTCTTCCTTGATATCGCCTGGATTAAAGAAAAAATGGAGAACGCTCCGGAGCACATCAAGCGCAAGCTTCCCAGCATGTACCACCAGTTCAAGGAACTGGCGAACCTGGACATCACCGAGGAGCCTATGGAGGTCGGCCCGACCACCCACTACGCGATGGGAGGCATTCGAGTCGACGGAGACACCCAGATGTCCACGGTGCCGGGACTCTTTGCCGCCGGAGAATGCGCCGGAGGAATGCACGGAGCCAACCGACTGGGCGGCAACTCCCTTTCCGACCTGCTGGTCTTTGGTAAGCGGGCAGGTGAATACGCGGCTGGGTTTGCCAAGGAAAACGGTGTTACGTCAATCGACGAGAGCAGTGTCGCCGACACGATCAAGTGGGCCCTCAAGCCCATCGAGCGCCAGGAAACGGCTGGTGGTGCAGGGGAGAGCCCCTACCAGATACAATACGACCTGCAAGATACGATGCAGGAGCTTGTAGGGATTGTGCGCAAGCAAGCCGAGATGGACGAGGCAGTAGAAAAAATTGCCGCGCTCAAGCAGAGAGCGGACCAGGCCGTCGCCCCCGGAAATCGTGAATACAATCCGGGCTGGCATACGGCCCTCGACCTGCACAATCTCCTGACCGTGAGCGAGGCTGTCGCCAGGACCGCCGCACAGAGGCAGGAGAGCCGGGGTGCTCACTTCCGCGAGGACTACCCCGAAAAGAGCGAGGACTGGGGAAGCTCCTCGCTGGTGGTCAGCAAGGGGGCTGATGGGAACATGGAGATCAACAGGAAGCCCGTAATGGACATTCCAGCCGAGCTCCAGGAGATCATCGAGGAGAACAGGTAATGGCCACCGCTACCTTCAAGATCTGGCGGGGAGATGTCGATGGAGGAGAGTTTCTCGATTACGAGACCGAAATCACCGACGGGATGGTGGTCCTCGATGCGATCCACCAGATCCAGGCCGAATCCGCCAACGACCTGGCCATACGCTGGAACTGCAAGGCCGGCAAATGCGGCTCCTGCTCAGCCGAGGTCAACGGGATGCCGCGACTGTTGTGCATGACCCGGATGGACACCATCGATATCGAGAAGCCAGTGACCGTCGAGCCTATCAAGGCCTTCCCAACCATGAAGGACCTGGTCACTGACGTCAGCTGGAACTTCGAAGTCAAAAAGAAGATCAAGAAATTCACTCCCCGGGCACCGGACGCCGAGGACGGCACCTGGAGAGTGGCACAGGAAGACGTCGACAGGGTCCAGGAGTTCCGCAAATGCATCGAGTGCTTCCTCTGCCAGGATGTCTGCCACGTTCTCAGAGACCACCAGAAGACCAATGAGTTCATTGGACCGAGGTTCCTGGTCTACACGGCGGCCCTCGACATGCACCCCCTCGACACCGAAGACCGTTTAGAGGATCTCAAGGACCAGCACGGCATCGGCTTCTGCAACATCACCAAGTGCTGCACCCACGTTTGCCCCGAGAACATCACGATCACCGACAACGCGATCATCCCGCTCAAGGAGCGCGTCGCCGACCGTTTCTACGACCCAGTGATGAGAATCCTCCGAGCCCTCTTCGGAAAGAAAAAGGCCGCGAAACCGATCGTCGAGGAACCCGTCACCCAGGGCGCCGCCGAGGAATAGCGTTCACTTTTCAGCAGAAGCGGCGAGACTCACGCAAACGATCTCCTTGTCGTTGCGTGCGAAAACACACTTCTGCGCGAAGGCCGGATGAGACCAGACCACCTTCCGCCTCTGCACAGGCCGGGTTCCTTCGATCAGCTGGGCTCGGCTCAGTTCCTCATACCCCTTGCTCGACAGCCGGGCAATGATCAATTCTCCCTGCTCGTTGGGGATGAAATAGCGGTCCTCATGCCGAACGATGAAGGCGTTCCACCAGCGCCCCTGCCCTGTGGCTTTCATGCTCTTCCAGATCCGCTGACCGGATGACGCCTCGAGGCAGCGAAGCTCTCCATAGCTCCCAACTCCATAGACATGCTCACCCTGGAAGACCGGCGTGCACATGATCGAATGAAGGCCATCTGTCCGTTTCGGCAACTCACTGTCGCTCTTGCCCTGCCACAAGAGCCGGGCTGAAGGCTTGGACGGGTCGAGCGCCATCATCATGGATCCGTTATAGAAAGATGACACCAGCAGCCTCTTTGAACCCGGATCGTAAATCGGAGTGGGGATCGTCAGCCCGAAGTTGACCTTAAATTCCTGGCGCCAGTATTCCTTGCCGGTCTCCGGGTCCAGGGCCGCCAGCTTCGTTGGCGTCCAGGCAATCAACTGGCGTACCCCTCCCGCTTTGTAGATTACCGGTGGGGCATAGCCAGGGTCAGTATCCTCGAGCGCCCGCCAGAGCTCCTTGCCGGTATCCTTATTAAGGGCCATGTAGCAGGCGCCAGGCTTCCCCCCCACCAGCACGATGAGCTTCTCCCCATCCACCAGGGGTGGAGAGCTATAACCCCAGGTGTTGAGCTCGGCCCCGAAATCCTTGACGCACTGTTTCGACCAGAGAACTTTCCCACTGCCTGCATCAAGGCAAAGCAGGTCTCCCATAGCACCAAGACAATAGACCTTGCCACCAGATACCGTGGGTGTCGTCCTGGGACCATAGGGATAGCTGATCGTGTAATTGGAGGCATAGCTGTGTTTCCACAACAGCTTGCCGCCAGCCGCATCAAAACAGAGAACCCGCTCGCGGCCGCTGACGCGCTTCTTGTTGAAGGGGTTATCTGGATTCGCCTCGCCAGCGCCAAGCACCCTGTCCATCAGGTAGACCCGGCCGGCGGCTACAGCCGGCCCGGCATAGCCCATCCCCACCGGCGTTCTCCAGAGATAGGTCAGCTTTCGCGGCAGTTTTTCAACGATGCCCGTCTCACGCCAGACACCATCACGCTCCGGGCCCCTCCACTGAGGCCAGTCATCGGCGGGGAGAAGCCCGGCCCCAGCCAGTATTAGAAAAAAAAGCAGACCGCACAGACGCTCACTCATGCTCTTTGCCCTCGATTGCGAGATTCCATCGTTCTAATCATCCAACGCAGGCAATTCAAACTTGACGCGGTGCCTTATTAACGCCGATACGGCAACACCATCAAGCTTGCCCGGGTGCCATCTCCATTTCTTGACGGCCTTGATAACCGACCGCTCTACCCCCCTGGCAACCTTGGGGTCGATTCCATCACCACCAATGCCTTCAAGTGTACGAATCTCCCCGGTTGTTCCATCTGCCAAAACCTCGATCTGAAGAAGAACCGATTTCCCATCAAACTCCTGGCGGGCATTTTGACCTCGCTGGGGATACGGAGGCGGCTTGTTCACCCTACCCTCCAGCTCTCGAGGCTTCGTACGAACCCCTGCCCTGGGAAGAGTGGCGGATGTTAACGGAGCGTAACGATAGTAGACCTCGAGGCAAAGAATACTGAGCACTGTGGAATAGAGCCTCCCGGCCTGCGCTGCGCGATGGCCCCGTGGATCCCAGCTTCCGTAGGCGGTTCCATGCTCCCTGCCGACCTGGTTCTCAAGCAGTACATCTGTCAGGCGCTCATTCCAGATCCGCCAGGGCTGGCCGCCCTGCTGGAAAAGGGCGTGGGTGGCGTAGTACCAGTAGTAGAAATTGACCCCGTTCATATCCTTGGCTACGGGCAGGTTCGCCATGAAGTACTTCATGCTGGCATCATCGAATTTCCTGATCTCACCGGCCTTCCTGCCCTTTTTGAGATCGAGCGTATCAGAGAGCATCTTCTGGCAGAAGAACCCCTGGGCGGTCATGGCGTGGGTCGTTCTGCTGCTGCCGGGCTGGTAGGAGTATTCACCAAACTTCTTCCCCTCCATCCGTGCGTTTTCGAGATACATCGCCGCCCTCGACAGGCAAGCCTTATCGACCTTAAGGCCACCGAGCTTGCCGCTCTTAAGCGCCATCATCATCCACCCAAAGACGCTGGTGTCGACATCCTGGGATTGGGGGTAGGGGACATAGCGCCAGCCGCCCTTGGAAGGCACCTGGGCCTTGACCGTGAAATCAATTGCGAGCTGAGCCGGCCCCTTGAGGGCAGGATCCCGGGTGAAGGCATAGGCCTCGGTCAGTGCGAAAGCCGCGATGCCGTGCATATAGAGGTTGCCGCCGCCGCGCAGATCGCCATCTTTCTTCTGCGCCTTTACCAGCCATTTCAGGCCCTTGTCGATTGCCTGGCGATAGGCCCCCACCTTGAGGTGCGATTCCCCGTGCCCGAAGAAGGCCAGAAGCGCCATGGCCGTGCCTACCGTACCGGAACTGCTGCCCTTGTAGTTGTAGCCGCCCCCTTTTGAGTATTTCTTGCCGCGCCTTCCGTCCCACTCGAGCCCCTGCAGATCCCGCGGGTTAGGTGAAACAAGATGGTCGGTGTAGTGATCAAGAGTCCACTTTCCATCAGGACTCTGGTGCTGGGCCAACCAGCGCAGGCCGGCAGCCACAGCCGCCTCAGTGCGAGAGGTACCGCCACCCTTCATCAGCGCCTCCTCGCGGCGCTCTGCACCTCTCAACTGGTAGATCTTCGGCAGGTAGGCGCTGTCACCGGTCGATTTCGAAACCTTGGCGATACTTTCAAGCTCGGTTCCCTCCGAGGAAATCGCCCCTACGCGCTGAGGCCTGGCAACGGCCTGCTTGGCGGAAGACTTCCCCTGCCCACCCTGGAAAGTCGAGCGCGGACGGCGCAGGCGGGAGATTCCCGAAAGACGCCCCACCGAGGATAATTTCGGCTTCGTGGTCTTGGCCTTCCTGGCAGTAAGCCGGGAACCACCAGCCAGTTTCGCCGGTTTCGGCGGTGCTTTCGCTACAGCAGCGCCACCAGCCTTCGCAACAGCCCGTTCTTCTACCACCGGGGCGGAGGCCGCATCCGTTTTTGCGCCGGCAGCGACCTTCGGAACAGCCTCTCCCTTCGAAGCGGCAGACACCACCGCCTGCGTCGCCCGCGAAACAGCGGCAGAGCGAACCGTCTTTTCAAGCCCCGTCGCTGCGCCGGCAGCGCTCCGCTGCAGGGCAACCTTGCCCTGCTCAGCAGTCTTACCGACAACTGCCTCGGTGACTTTCGTCCGGGCCAGGCGCGCCGAAGCGACCTTGAGCGCACGGGACTGGGACTCTCCGGAAGCCTCGGGCTGCGGCGCCTCGGTCGTACGCCTGGCGATCGCAGGAGCTGTACCT
>Ga0315318_10000877_pt1 | contig 12753 bp, 10 predicted proteins | sample M1200m3416metaG_FD_203703 | JGI IMG/M metagenome (GOLD analysis project Ga0315318, IMG submission 203703) | Ammonia-oxidizing marine archaeal communities from Monterey Bay, California, United States - M1 200m 3416 | ecosystem: Environmental > Aquatic > Marine > Coastal | place: USA: California... | reverse complement strand
AAGCGTAAAACTAAAATCCAGGCAGCGTCTGCTACGCCGTCCCAGCCCGATACGAAGAGGTATCCTAACGCCCGTTTGAGGGTTGTCCACCGTACACATTCCTGATTGCAGACTTCTTTTCGTCGGCTTCGGGGCTTGCCTGGGAGGTTTTCGTCGGCTTCGGGAAATCCATCCGGGTTGAATTTGTCTCATCTGGTAGAATCGGAAGACTGTCCTTGGTGAAGCGGTTCGGATGACGTTCACCGCGCCCGCTCTGTTTTTATCATCTTTCATTGGCGAGTATTTACCGATGCTAATCAAGAGATCATGCCGCATAGCTTCTCTCGTGCTGATCACGGCCACCCTGATGCCATCGCTGGGCGGCGATGCCGAGGCCCAGGTGGGCGAGGCCAAGCCGGCAGCGAAAAGACCCCTTGGCAGGAGCCCGCTCAGTAAGTCCAAGGCGAGAGCGAACAAGCCCGCCACCAGTCCCGAAACGACCGGGACGAAGCCCGCAGCCGATGGCGTGGCACCGCAGCGAAAAGCTAAAGAAACTGCGCAGGCTCCGGGCCTGGCCAACTCGATACGACAGAATTGGAAGTGGGTGGTTGGGATTCCCCTTGGGGCTGTCGCTCTCGGACTCAGCTGGTTTCTTCTCGCTGGAAAAAGGCGGAAGGAGGATGGCGTTGGAGCTCTTCTGAGGCCGATGACTGCAGGTTCGGGGAAAGCGGATGAAGGCACGGAACGCTTTTCAAGTACCCGGATTAGTGCAGCTGATGTCGATTCCCGTCTTTCCGGCTCTTTGGATGGCGAGGAGGTTGAAACCGATCAGGACTATGCCCTCGTGGTTGAAGAGGGCGCCCTCAGCGCGACCGACCTGCAGGATGGAGGCTCGCCTGAGGAGGCTATTGACGCTTATTTGCAGAGCGAAGATTTCGCCGCCGCCTATGAAACCTATGCCCGCCTTCTGGAGGAGGAAAGCTCAACCAGGCTGGACTCCGGTCTCGAGCAGAGACTGGGAGAGAGCCTGGTAGCTAACGGACAGGTGGAGAAGGCCGTTACGGTTCTGGAGCACCATATTGCTACACATCCCGCAAATGAAATCGATGCCGCTGCCTATTTCAATCTCGGCTACTCGCACTTTCATTCGCGCCATCTCGAAAAAAGCCGGAAGTTCTTCGGTCTTTTCATCGATGCCGAGGAGGATGAAACGCGTCGGGGTCGCGCCAGGGCGATCCTTGCGGCGATGGAGGCTGATCAGGCGTAACGATGGAGGGCCGCCCCGGCCCCATCAGGCATCGAACAGACCGCTGGGCGAGGCCCCTTCTTCCTCGAGGTCGGCTAGAAACCGGCTCCCTTCTTCAAGGTCACCTTCTATGCTCAAGAGCGGGAGCTTGCGTATAGAGCTGGCGACCTGGCCCCAGGGCACAACGCCCTGCCCCGGGTTACAGGCAACCCCCTCTGTCGTTTCGTCGGCAATGGAGGCTCCCTGCAAGCGGCTGAGCAGGTCGGGGCCTGCTGCCGTAGCGGACCTGCCGATGGCGGGCACGGCGAGAAGCTCTGCGGGCAGACGCCGGGTGTCCAGCCAGAGCCCCATTGGAGCGCCTTCGAATTCTTTCAGGCAGGCGAGGGTTTCGGATATCATCGGGAGCTCGCCGGGGCGATTGCCCGGCGTAAGACAGATGGTCGTCGCATAGCGCTCAGCCTGCTCCAGGAGGAACGAAAGAAGCGCCAGGAGCGAATCCATTCGCGCGCGCAGTTCACCGCTTTCGGCGCGAAAGCTCAACTGCTCCTGTTCCGGTGAGGCGGTTGGCTCCAGGTAGCTCCCCCCGAGTCCGGCGATGTTCAGGCGGGTCATGGGGACGAGGACCAGGGGGATTCCCAGTTGGTCGGCGGCCTCGAGGGTCTTCCGGGCCTGGGCAAGATTCTCAGAGCGTTCCGTTTTATTTTCGGCGCCCGCGCAGAAGGAGGCGCGCTCACCGGGCCGCAGCGAACGGGGTGAGGGCAGAAAGAGTTCGATCGCCTTGACCGAATCTTTAGGTAACAATTTTCGCAGGGCGTTCCAGGCCTCATGCTGTACTGGGGATCTCAGCACGATGCCACCGAAGCCGGCATCTAGGATTGCGGTCGCGCTCTGTTGGGCCGCGGCAGGCGTAGAGGCGCTCAGGTTAGCGGCGTAGATCGTCATCTCGTTCGGAGTTTAGCATATTCCACGCCACGCCCAGCCTCCAGCCCTCCCATCCGACAAGGAAAATGGGTTATATTCTGTGACCGCTGAATAAATGAACAACCTCGGGAGAGACGAAAATGTCTGAAGGACAGGACGCCAGATACTCGCCGCCAGCGGCATTCAGTGAACGGTCTCACATAGGCAGCTTTGAGCAATACAGCCAGGAGTACCAGCGGAGCATCGAAGATTCCGATGCCTTCTGGGCCGAGAAGGCCGCGCGGCTCGATTGGATCAGACCCTGGGATAAGGTCTGTGAGTGGGACTTTGAAGAGCCTTCGGTTCGGTGGTTTGAAGGAGGCCAGCTCAACGCTTCTGTTAACTGCCTGGACCGGCATATTGACGCGGGCCGGGGAGATGACACAGCCATCATCTGGGAGGGCAACGACCCCTCCGACTCAAGGAGCCTGAGCTACAGGGAGCTCCATGCTGAGGTTTGTCGCTTCGCTTCAGGCTTGCGTTCCCTTGGCGTCCAGAAGGGCGACCGGGTGTGCATTTATCTTCCAATGGTCATCGAGCTTGCGGTCTCGCTGCTGGCCTGTGCCCGCATTGGGGCGGTCCACAGCGTCGTCTTCGGCGGCTTCAGTGCGGATTCGTTGCGGACCAGGATCCTTGATTCATCGTGCAGCATCGTGGTTACCGCGAATGAAGGTCTCCGTGGCCCCAAGACGATTCCGCTGAAAGCCATCGCCGATGAGGCCGTTGAAGGCCTTGAATGCGTCCGCAATTGCGTTGTTCTGCAACGCACTTCGGGCGAGGTCCCCATGACGGAGGGAAGGGATCTCTGGTGGCATGACCTTGTTGCCGACCAGGCCGACAGTTGCGAGCCGGAGGTCATGGAGGCCGAGGACCCCTTGTTCATACTTTATACTTCCGGCAGCACCGGGCAGCCCAAGGGGGTCCTCCACACCACCGCAGGCTATCTGCTCTACACGTCGATTACCCACGAGCTCGTATTTGACTACCACCCGGGAGATGTCTACTGGTGTACTGCGGATATAGGCTGGATCACCGGGCATAGCTATATCGTCTATGGCCCGCTGGCCAATGGGGCGACCACTCTCATGTTCGAGGGGGTGCCGAATTACCCCGATCATGGGCGTTTCTGGGATGTGGTCGAAAAGTACGATGTAAATATTTTCTATACCGCCCCCACCGCCATTCGCGCCCTGATGCGGGAAGGCACCGGCTGGACAGATTCCCACAAGATGCCCTCCCTTCGTCTTCTTGGAACGGTTGGCGAGCCGATTAACCCGGAGGCCTGGCGCTGGTATCACGAAAATGTAGGCAAGGGGCGCTGCCCGATTGTTGACACCTGGTGGCAAACGGAGACCGGGGGCATTCTCATTACCCCCCTGCCCGGAGCCATTGATGCGAAGCCGGGGTCGGCCACCCTGCCGTTCTTTGGGGTTCAGCCCGCCCTGGTCGATGATGAGGGCAAAGAGCTCGAAGGGGCGGCCAGCGGCAACTTATGCATTCGTCATCCCTGGCCATCGATGATGCGCACTGTTTATGGCGACCATGAACGCTTCAAGGCCACCTATTTCGCCCAGTTCCCGGGCAAGTATTTCACCGGGGATGGTTGTCGCAGAGATGAAGACGGCTATTACTGGATCACCGGCCGGGTCGATGATGTCATCATCGTCTCAGGTCACAATATGGGGACCGCCGAGATAGAAAGCGCCCTGGTGGCTCATTCGACGGTTGCAGAGGCAGCGGTCGTCGGCATGCCGCATGAGATCAAGGGCCAGGGAATCTACGCTTTTGTAACTCTTACAGGCGACATCGAAGGGAGCGAGGAGCTCAAGGCGGAGCTGGTGAGTCACGTTCGTGAGCAGATTGGCCCCATCGCGACTCCTGACAAGATCCAATTCGCTCCCGGCCTGCCGAAGACTCGCAGCGGCAAGATCATGAGGCGCATCCTGCGGAAGATCGGTCAGGGCGAGACGGACGACCTTGGAGACACGACAACGCTGGCGGATCCAGGCGTTCTCGACAATCTCCTGGAGGGGGCGAAGGCTCCCTAAGGGCCTATTTTCTTGCCAATCCTGCCGAGGCCCCTACAATTCCTGCGGTGGATTATAGGAGTTCACCAGGCCGCGCTTTTTTGGCTGTGGCTGTGGCTGCGGAAGTGAAGATGCCAGTAGGCTTTGCCGGAAATACGGTATGTCGGCAGAAAACGTTCATTTGGTCGTCTGCGATGTGGACGGAACCCTGACGGACGGAGTTATCGGAATTAACGACCGCGGAGAAGAATATAAAAACTTCTCGGTTGTTGACGGAATGGGTATCCGCTTGCTGATGGACGCAGGTATCGAGGTCGCGCTTTTGTCGGCCCGCAGCTGTCCAGCCGTAGACCATCGAGCCCGCGGGCTCGGGATCAGGCTTTGTCTGACCGGGGTCAGCCGGAAGAAGCAACACCTTGAAGACCTCATTCGAGGGCAGGGCCTGGAGCCGGAGCAGGTCTGCTACATCGGAGATGATGTTAATGATCTGCCCTGCCTTCGCGTGGCTGGCTTCCCGGTGGCTGTGGCAAACGCTCATGCGGAGGTCAGGAAACAGGCGGCCTATGTGACCAGCGCAGTTGGCGGCCAGGGGGCCGTTCGCGAGGTGGCTGAGCTGGTTCTTGAGGCTCGGGGGCTATTGAAGTCAGCTTTGGAGAAATTCTCGTGAAAGCAGCGGCATTTTTCAGCGCAGTCTTTTTGACCATGCTGGGCCTTTTCATTGTGGCCACCGGGGAGTTTAAGCACTGGTTCGGGGCCTCAGCCACGGATCGCGGTGGACTCAGGGTCAGCCATAATGTTAACGAAGACGAGAGCGAGAAGAACTACCTCGATTTCGATTTCTGGAACGTCAAGCTGGGCCGCCGCAATTTCACCTTGCGCGCTGAACTGCCGAGGGGAGACCTCAGAGATGGGGCCAGAATCGACGAACTGGACAGCCTCAAGCTGAAGAATGGGGCCATCGAAATCCCAATCTATGAAGGAGACGGGACCGTCCCCGTACAGAGAAAGGACCAGCAGTCCAGGGGGTTGCTGCTGGAGTTCGAAAACGCCGTCTATCAACGAACAGGAGGCCTGGTCAAGGGCAGTGGGCTGATCACGGTCACTCTTTACAATGGCCGCGGGACAACGAATGAAGGCACGACCTTCCATTTTGAGGAACTGCTGTTCAAAAACGAAACGCAGGCTCAGGGAAAGACCCGCTTCATTCTTGAGTCGAAGAAGCCGGTGTCGATTGTCAATCCGTACCTGGAGGTTTACAGCACGGCGGGACTCGAGGGCCATTCCAGCTCATCCGGGATGGAGGTCTTGCGTTTCAAGGCGCCGGTTTATACCTATCTGGATCCGGATGTGGGGGGCGGATTGACCCTTTCGGAGGCAGGTGAGCAGCCGCTACCCAGCCGGGATGACAAGGTGATCGTTACCTGCGAGGGTGGCTTGGAGCTCAATTTCAGCCGCTCGGGACCCGAGACGGACCGGGAGACGACCTTTATTACCTTTAATAAAAACGTTTTGATTTTTCAGGGGACTCGTCCGAAAGCTCCTGGCGGGGCTCCTGCTGTGGGCAATACGAGATTCGAATGCCAGAAGCTTGAGCTCGAGATTGATGACCGGAGAAAAAAACCTTCACCTCGCCGAGCCCTTGCGACCTGGGAGGGCGGCAGGGTTCGAGCCCGCATCGCCCGCGACTCACGGACCTATCTTCTCGATGGCGACAAGCTTGAGTGGGTGAATGTTTCGGGGGCGGACGCCGGCGAATCGAGCGGCAGGACTTTTGAGGGCGTTTTGACCGGCCGCCCCACCCTCCAGGGGCCGGACGTTGATTTTGTTGCCGAGCGAGCCATCATGCGTCCTCACAGCGAGCGACTTTTTCTGCAGGAGGTCTCTGGCTCGTTCAAGATGGCGGGAAAAGAAGAGCGTCGCGGCCAGGCGCGATTGCGCGCGGAGCAATATGTCAATCAGCCAGGAGGTAATGCTGGCGGCGATGAGGCTCCGGGTGGCGCAAAGCGGCCCACAGACCGCGATGAGTTGGACCGGCTTGATTTTGACGCAGACGAGGTAGAGGTGGCCTTTAACGGGCTTGAAGAAAAAGGCGGGGAAAAGAACGCCCTGTCCTATTTTATTGCTCGAAGCAATAACCCTCGCGGGGTTGTTCTGCGGAGCAAGGGTTGGCGGCGTAATGTGCAGGAGGGCGAAGCCGAGCAGGCCGGACCGCGACCGTTTCAGGCGAACGGAAAGACTCTTACCTATCGCGCCGAGTTGCAGCAGGCCACCTTGGAAGGCCTCGAAAAGGAGTTTCCGCGTCTTTCCCAGGGTGAAAGCTGGATTGAGGCGAGAAAGATCAATCTCATTGTAGATGGAGGCCCTGAGGGCGCCTGGTTTGAAGGGTCGGTAAGCGCCAAGATCAATCTGGACGATCTCCGGCCTGTCGGAGCTGAAGTGCGCGCGGAAAAAGCCGGGAGCGGAGATGCTCAGTTTGTCGAGATCCAATCCGATTACCTCGGATTGCTGTTTGAGGGTGGCAAGGCTCTCAAGAAGGCGCTTGCCCGCGGCGACGGGACCCGCCCAGTCAGGCTGACGACGCGCTCTAAAGGGCTTTATCGCTTTTCCGCTCCGGAAGTGCAGCTCCTTGCCCAACAGAAGGTTTTTGAGCTGATTGGGACCAAGGAACAGAGGGCCCAACTGGAAAAAAAAGGCGGGGTTGTATTAGCAGGCAAGATTCGTTTCGAGCAGGAGTCTCGGCAGTGTACCTTGACGGATGCCGTAGAGGTGCGGCTCTACAGGGGAGAAGAGATCACCAGTCGCCCGGATCTGCTTATCCAGGCTGCCCGAGCCGATGTTGAGTTTGCAGAAGGCGTAGAAGGTGAGGCTTCAGCAGAAAATGGCGGCGCAGGAGTGCTGAGGGATTTGCGGTCTATCAGGTCGCTGACAGCGCATTCCGCCGAAGGGAGTCCGCTGATGGTTAGCGGCAAGAGCTTTGAGATGCGCGGCGAGAAGGCCTCCTGGTCTTCTTCTGTACGGCAGCTGCGCTTCTTCGGGGACACGCCGCAGTCGATGCATCTTGACCACGAAGAACTGCACGGGCCTGTGCGTGCACGGGAGATTATTTACGATGAGAAGAGCCAGAGCGTCACCTTGCGTTCCGAGGTCAAGGGCGAGCTGGCCCAGGGCGCCTATCGGGAAAAGCCGGATGGCGCTGGAGGGGCGCGTCCCGGGCAGAAGATGCTCTGGGAATTTGAGACGAACGAATTGGAGGTTCATCTCGCCAAGAATGAGGCCGGGGAGCTTCACCTTTCCAGGATCAAGGCGAAGGATAAGGTCCTGCTCTACAACAGAGCCCTTGCCATCCTGTTGCGCGGGGACGACCTTCTCTACGAACGAGATCAGAACAAGGTGAAGATTTTTTCCCAGGATGGCCGCCGGCAGACGCTGCAGCATTTCAAGGATGGCTTCGAGGCGGCTGGAGCTCTCGGCGGCGAGGAGGCTCGTGATAAGCCCAAGGCGGAGCGTGTCGACACGATCGATGCGCAGGAAATAGAGGCCTATCTGTATGAGGCTCCGGCAGAGGCCGCGGGCGGCCCGTTGAGGCGAATGGTGCTCGTCAGCTTCAGGAGAAACGTTATGGCTAATTTCCATGTGGACGGGAAGTCTGAGCCGCAGGCGCTGCCCGGTACACTTTCGGGTCAGCATTGGCAGGTCGTCGCCCAGAGGCTGGCATTGCATGTGAACCCCTCGGCCGGTCCAGCAGCTGACCAGCGCCTGCCCTGGGCCACCGCTTCGAACATTATCGGAACAGAGCGCATCGGGGGCAATGTAACGATCAATTCAGGCCCCTACCAGGCCTACGCGGAGCGGGTTGAGTACCATGCGTCACCCAAGCAGCTGGTGCTGGTCGGTTCCAGGGGCTCTCCGGCGACGATCGCCGACCGTCGCCCGCAGAAACGCCGTCCCGGTTTTCGGGAACAGGCCCCGGTGATCATCATCCGGAAGCCGAAAGAGGAGATTGAGATAGAATATCTCAACCGCGGCCCCGGCAAAGAGCCCTGGCCTGGGGTGCCGGAATTCCTGCGCGACTGATCTCCCCCACTGACCGGCTTGCCTGCGCGACGATATCAAGATAGACTGCCTCAGCAGGAGGCTTCCGCCTCATTTCCAGCCGCTGGCATGTTCAAGGTGATTAATTAAGATGAAGATGAATGGGTTGTCTGCCGCGGCGCTGCTCTTGCCGCTTTCGATTTGCGGGTGCTTTTCTTCCTGGCACGCCTCTCCGTTTAACGGCGGCGAGGGGCTTGAAGGCCAGACGGTGCTGATCGTGCCCTTTCGGGAGGCTCTAGCCGGAGCCGACCTGTGGTACGGCGAGTCCCGCCGCGGACAAACCATAACAAAGGGCATTCGGATGTGGGCCGCCGGCCAGGATATCGATGCGCGCTTTGTTACCGGGGAGCGCGTTGAGGAGGCACAGAAGACCATCCGAAATTGGGCAAAACCGCGCCTGAGCGATGCCGAGTGGGCCCGTATCGGCCGAAATGTCGGAGCTCGCTTCCTCGTTGAGGGCTCGATCGAAAAGCTCCAGCTCAAGGACCCCCGCTCGATAGGCTTTTTCAGTGCCCGGGCGGTTATCAGCTACAGGGTGCTTGACACCGAGAAGGGGCGCATCGTTCACCAGAGGAAGGGATGGCAGGTTGGCCGTGAGCGGGGCAATGAGGCTCAATTCAAGGTAGACCTCGAGTTCGACAATCCCCAGGAGATCGAGCTGCGACTCCTCGCTCTTACGGCAAGGCGCCTCGCAGAGGAATTGTATGGATACTACGATTGAAGTAGTTAGAATGGCTTTGCTTAGTTAGCCTCTGGCCTATGGGCGCGAGAGAAGGAGACCTTGTTCGCGTCTGAAGCCGAAAGCCCAGGGGATTATCGTGAAGCCGAGTGAGCTTTCAGTGGCTCATGGAGGCTGCAAGACGAGGGCGCCGCCTGCGCTGCCCGCTTCGGATGTGAGGTCCTATGCTTACGAACACATACCTGGCTATTTTAGGTCTACCGGGTGGATCTGAAATCATCATCATCGGGATTATAGCCCTCTTGCTTTTTGGGTCGCGCCTGCCGAAGGTTGCCCGCAGCATGGGCAAGTCCATCGTCGAATTCAAGAAGGGCATCAAGAATGTCCAGGAGGACATTGATGATGCTTCCGACGACCCCGTCCCCCCTGTCGACTATGACGACAGCAAAGAATCTCCCCCGCCATCCCCGGAGGCCGGCAAGGCCGAAAGCGGTTCGGGCTATCGTGACAAGGGTGATCTGAGCAATCCCGGCGACAGTTCATCGAGCTGAGCGCGGAACTTTGAGGCCCCGTCCCTGCCGGGCGCGGGCGATCCGTTTTTTCGTTTCTGATGGGGTGCATCCATCGGCCTGACTGCGTCCGCGCCCAGGCACGCATTTGATCGTTCCCCGGCGCGAATTCGCCCTCCATCGGAGCCCAGGGCGGCCCTGCAGGCAATATGTCTAAAGATACATAATAGTCTAAACAGATAATATTGCCGCTGGGTTAATACTTGTATTCTTGTCCCTGCCTCCGCGTGTCGAGGGTAAAGTTTCGATGCTGGTGTTGCACCCGGGCTTGTTCCACGTGGAACAGTTTTCGCAAGGCTTCAACCGCGCCGAAAGTCTCGTCCGGATTGGTTGGGCCGGGAAACGACCTGGGGGTTCGCAGGGGCCTCCCCCCAGGCGGAGCCCCCCTCCCTGCACATTATGGGCCCTGAGGCTGACGAGGAGCCCCCTGCTGCCGACGTGTGGCTGCGCATGCAGAGAGACTCATCCGGGATGTGGGCGGCCCTTAGAATCGATTCTCGGGAGCCGGCGGCTTTGCCTGCGGTGCGTTGTCGCTGGCGGCGAGTGTTTTGTGTTTGCCAGGTTATTTGCTGCTCCTACGGTTGCTGTGTCGCAGCGTTTTCGCCTTTGTCATGGCGCCCTCCTGGCCTCGCCGGCGGCTGGTCGGCCCAGCTTCAGGCGAGGAGCTCCTGCCGGTTGCCGGTGAGGTTTGGGTGGATCTTCAGGAGGCTTCCTCCCGCGTCGCTTAGCCAGGGCTTCCGTTAGCCTTCGCGACCTCGGGCCCCCCCTTGCGGAGTTCCGAGCCTGGTGGCGGTTGCTGTGTCGCGACCCCTCCGGCTTTGTCATGGTGCTTGCCGGTCTTGTCGGTGACTGATCGGTCCAACTCCAGGAAAGAATCTCGTAGCCAGCGCCGGTGAGATTTGGGCGGATCTTCAGGCGGCGTCTTCCTGCATCGCCTAGCCCGGGGCTTCCGTTAGCATCTGCGACCTCGGGCCCGTTCCTTTGCGGAGCTCCGAGCCTTGTGGCGATTGCGGTGTCGCGGTCCTTCCGGCTTTGTCATGGTCGCTTGCCGGTCTTGCCGGCGGCTGATCAGTCCAGTTTCAGGAGAGACTCTCGTGGCTGCCGCCGGTGAGATTTGGGCGGAGCTTCAGGAAGCCTTCGGGCCGTTGGGATCAAAGCCGAGGCCCGCGATGGCCGCGGGGCTGGCCGCGCACCAGTTTGGCATGGTGATTGGTGCCGCTGGCATCGATCGGCCTGATATTCAGCGCGTCGCCGACTCCGAACTCGTCGCCGAGCCGGGCGGTGCCGTTGAAGTCTTCGACCTCGGGGCCGACCATGTTGATCATTCTCGCGTCGGCCAGCCAGGGGCTTCCTTTGAGTCCATGCTCTGCGGCTTGCCCAGGTTGGTGGCTGATGTCGGTGAGTTTCGATTGACGAAGCGTTCTACGTGAAACTTTTTCGTGGCCCGGGCTTGTGGCTGGAGAGAGCAGGCGGGTTTCTCGCGCGTATCTCCCGGGAGCTTCCTTGCGGTCCGGCGATGGGCGGCAGCGAAGTTCCTGAGAGGGCTTTTCGTAGCCGGGTTTGCGCCCAGCGAGCCTGGGTGGTTTCTCATCCGTATCTCCCGGAGAGCTCTTTGTGGCCGTTATAAAGTTTGCTGTCCTTCGCGCAGGGGTTCTTCGCGGTTTGTTCTACGTGGAACGTCGGGGCTTTGATCCTGTGGTTTATGGTGTGCCAGGGTCGACTCGCAGAGCCTGATGGCCCTGCGGCCTTTTTCGTTTAGCTCTTGAAAGGGGTCTCGTGGGGCACTAAAGTTCTGTCATTGTCTGTTTGACGTATTTGGCCTGCAGGCTTGGTGGAGAGAAGTGACCCGAGCAATTACGGTTGCCAGTCAGAAGGGTGGTGTCGGCAAGACAACCACGGTGATTAACCTCGCCGCGAGTCTCTGTCTCGCTGGCCGCAAGGTCCTGCTGATGGATCTCGATCCCCAGGCCAACGCGACCAGCGGGGTGGGGGTCGAGGTGCCTGCGGCGGACTCCGATGAGTTTCCATACCTGAGTGCCCTTTTGAGCGGCGATCCGCTCGAGCCATTCATTTGTGAGACGGAGCATGAGAACCTCTGGGTGCTGCCCTCGAGTCCGGAGGCCTCAGACCTTCGGGTGGTGCGAGACCTGGAGGCGGCCGATGCTGATGCGCTGCGCCAGGGGATGCGTGACGCCTCGGAGCCCTTTGACTATGTGATTCTGGACTGCCCGCCATCGCTGGCCGGGCTTCCAACGCTGGCCCTGGAGCTTAGCGATGGCCTTATCGTGCCTGTACAGTGCGAATATTACGCAATGGAGGGGCTGAGCCAGATATTGCCATTAGTTAAAAAAATAAAGAATAGTACAAACCCAGATCTGGAGATAGAGGGCCTGCTTTTGACGATGTTCTCTCGGGAGCTGGATCTTTCTCATGATGTAGTTGACCAGATCGCTGAGTTCTTTGAAGGCGGAACCTTTTCGTCCGTCATTCCAAGGGACGTGCTTTTGGCTGAGGCGACCAGTCATGGATGTCCGGCCTTTCAATATGATTGTGAATCGAAAGGGGCCTGGGCTTATGTCGAGCTGGCCCGGGAAGTGATGGAAAATGGCTAAACGGAAATTAGGCCGGGGGCTGGAGTTGTTGATCGGAAAGGGTGGGGGGGATGTTCCAACCCGGACGGGTCGGGACAAGAAAAAGCCCGCCAAGAAAAAGTCCCCCCGGAAAAAAGTTGTCACCAGGGAGACTGTGGAGCAGCCGGAGCTTGCGCTCCAGGCCCGGTCGGCCGCCGACTCGGCTGAGCAGGGTCCGGTGGTCTTGATGGTCAGTCCCGATGAACTCCGTGAAAATCCTCAACAGCCCCGAAAAGATTTTCCGCTGACGGAGCTGGAGGCGCTGAAGACCTCGGTGGCTCGAGATGGGTTGTTGCAACCGCTGTTGGCCCGCATCGATGGCAAGGGCTATCAGCTTGTCGCGGGGGAAAGAAGGCTGCGGGCATCACGAGAGCTCGGGCTGGACAAAGTTCCGATAATCCTGGCGGACGTGGCCGATGAAAAGCTCCTTGAGCTGGCCCTGGTTGAAAACCTTCACCGGGATGACCTCAATCCCATTGAGCTCGGAGAGGCCTATCGCAGCTTGCTGGCCATTAAGTCCTGCACCCAGGAACAGCTGGCCGAGCAGCTGGGTTTGAGTCGCTCGGCCGTT
>Ga0315318_10000872_pt1 | contig 12797 bp, 16 predicted proteins | sample M1200m3416metaG_FD_203703 | JGI IMG/M metagenome (GOLD analysis project Ga0315318, IMG submission 203703) | Ammonia-oxidizing marine archaeal communities from Monterey Bay, California, United States - M1 200m 3416 | ecosystem: Environmental > Aquatic > Marine > Coastal | place: USA: California... | reverse complement strand
AACCATCTTGCCCTAGAATATAAAAATGATTGTTTACCAACTTCTAATCCATTTGCTTCTTTTAGCATAGACTTATCACAACAAACAAGATAATTAACAGGTTGGTCTCTAAAAATAGCATTTGTTCCGTAAGTAACACCTGCTACATTTAAACGTCTTAGATCAAACCCTACCCTACTTCTACCATTGCCTATTACAAATGCTGGTCTCATGATATAAAATAGCCTCTTATTACTTCATCCATATAAAAATATAAAGATATTGCTATACCTACTATTGCTATTAAAACTACTCCGATTACTTTCATTGGCTAAATGTTTTCATTAGAACTGGACCAAATGTTGTAAAACAATAACTCAAAGCAACGATTGTTATTACACCAAATATTAACCACTTCATTTTAAAATCATCAACAACCATCTTAAAACCAATAAGTTCATTACCTAATACTCTAACAGACATTTCTATTTTGCCTTCATCTTCTTTATTACTGCTCATTCTATATTCCCAAATGTCGCCCAACGTGTGTTACCAAGGCAAACCCAACCAACAGGTTTTCCTATTTTTGGATTTGTATTCCAATGTATATCTCCAGTTGCTCCGTCGATGCCAGGGATGTCAGGTCCCTGTGTAAATCGTCTATCATCGAGGACAGGATTTTTAATAATAGTTGAGTCTTGTGTAATAGTAATCTTTGGATCTCTATTAACTCCCAATTCTAAATCATGATCTCTACCAGTACCAACCCAACCAGTTTTTGCTTTATTCTTACCTATTGTAACTTGTACACCTTCATCCCATATATCTAAAGGTGCTGTAGGTTCTTCGGTGTTAACACCAATTCTACCTAATGGAGAGAAATATACACTACCTGCTAAATTTGTTTCGCCTGAAACTACTAATTCTGTTAATGTTCCAACTTTCCTCAAGTTTGAATTAATAACAGTATTTCCTAAAGACTGCTCTTTTATTACGTCTCTATTTCCTATAGTTAAACTACCGCCTTCTGGTATTTTTACGTTCCACTTAAAATGTTTGGTCATGTACTGTACTAAATCATCTTTGATGTTATCAGGAAGTGTTATTGTTCCTTGAACATCTAAATCATTTTGTACTGTTAATTTACCACCAACATTAACATCTTCTAAACTTGCTGTCTCGGAGATATTTAAAGTATTTGAAGCAATTGATTTGGATTCAATATTAATGAAATTTGCGGTGCCACTTACTGTTATTCTTGATGTATCAATTGAATCGGACTGTAATTTTTGACTTACACTTACAACTTTATCATTAATACTTAATTGAGTTCCTGTGGCTTCATCTTGTATACCAGAACTGTTAAAATTTTCAATTTTGCCTGGTACTACTTGCGATTGATCTAAACGATATCCTGCCCAATTAATAGCACCGTGAGGTATTTGGTTATCTTTAAATGTTACATCAATACCACTTGAAAATTTAGCATGGCCTTTAAATTCATTTTCACCTTGTGTGGTTAACTTACCAAGCATAAGTGTATCACCACCAAACAAAGATGATCCAACAATATCTAATACATTTGCTCGTATTTGTTTACCGGCTTCGATACTATCTTTTACTTTGATACTTTCTGCTATAAAATTATTTTCAACTACAATGTTGTCATTTAAAATTCTAAGTTGTAATGAGTTACTCTTGTCTTCAATTCCTGTTGACAAGAAATCTCTAAAACTATATGCTGAAAAATCTACTTTGTTTGCTGGTAGGTAACCAGAACTTACATGATCTTGTACAAGATCTGTAACAATCTTTTGAAAATTTAAACTTCTAAGTGCTACTAATACAGCACCTTTAACTTGAGTAGATACGGTATCTTTAACTAGAGTTGAAACTACTCCGTCTGCTTCCTGTGTTTTCATTGATTTTCCTATTCATAATCGATTGAAATAACGTGTTCAAATGTTTTATTAATTAGCGGTTTATAGAATAAATTCTTATGAATTCTAAATCCCGTACTGCCAGCATCACTGCTGAACTTTGCTAATTGTTTAAAGAACATCGTTCTCCTTTGAGTTGTACTTGTGCCAATTAGTCTATCTTCTTCGATGTGTAACCAATTGTTTTCATAACGTTGTCTATCTACAGGATTCCATGTCCTATGGTTTATAAACAAATTTTGTTTACCGTTAATATTTATTGTCAATGGCAAGTCAGCCATCCTACTCTGGCTTGTTTGATTTTTATAATCTACTAAACTAGTAATAAACTTACCTTTAGTAACTTTAGCAATTTTATTAATAAAATCGCGTTGCTCATCTTCTGTGTCGAACCATGATAATGTTTGATCTAATCCTAAAACTATATCATATACGTTGCCGGCCGCTATTTCATCATCTAAACACCATTTACTACCGTTTTCATGCATCTTTTTATATAAGTTGTTTTTTGGATCTTTTATGTGTGATAATGCCGAGCGAAAAATTTCATGCTCGTCGTACATTTTAGTCAAGTACTCTTGCTGTCCAGCAGGACAGAAAATTGACGTAACCTCGTGGCCTCTTGCCGCTAAACCCATACTCACAACACTACAACCAAGGCTTAATATTTTATAATGATTGCCGTTGTCTTTGGGTTCGCCTAATACAGAATCAATAATGGCTGTTTTTACTTCAGCGATTTCTAACGTTTTCTTAACGTTACTTTCCATTATTAACCGCGTGGCTTTGTGGTAGTCTTCTTGATGATCGTTCATATTTTCATTGATCCTATTCTTTACAATATTTATCGGTATCATTGGAACGAATTAGGTGACTATATAATGAATTTGGTGGAGGATACAGGAGTCGAACCTGCGACCTCCTCGGTGCAAACGAGGCGCTCTCCCAACTGAGCTAATCCCCCTATACGTCTATCTCTGTTAGACTATTTTCTCTGTCCATGAATTTATATTCTAATTTAGACGGTTCAAATTCGTCGTCTATTAAATCAAATATAGTTTGAGGATTAAAATCAGCACAAGAATAAACATCTATTTGTACTAATCCGGGATCTGTTTCATCCCAACAATGTACAGCAATATGAGAAGTTTCAATAATTACTACACCAGTTAGTCCTCTATTTCCAGGAACATCAACATACGCCGTAATAGGACCTTGGCATATATCCATACCTATTTTACTAACTAAATCTACTAGCCATGAATGGAGCCACTTTGGCTCTCGGGGAGTTTTTTTCGTTTCTGCCCTTATAATAAGATGCTTATGCTTAATAACTTTATTCATTACTAATATTTATAATATGGAGCCGGCGGCAAGATTTGAACTCGCGACCTGAGGTTTACAAAACCCCTGCTCTACCAACTGAGCTACGCCGGCTAATATTTATACTTACTATATATGATTTATTTTGATTTGTCAACCTTTAAACGCCGTAATCTTCTTGATTACCTTCGCGTTCAATGTCAAGTGTTACACAATGCCATCCGGCATCCCAGAAATGTCTGTGTCTGTTTGGTACATGGATCATGTCAATACCATGTGAGTTAAATGTTTTTTCCAATTCTAGATTTTCAGCATTTACTACTGCTGTTTTCTCATCTAGCATTAACAGGTTAACATCAAAAACTGTTTCCTCTACAAACCCAACCCAATCTTCTAACCAAGTTTCAACAAAGTCTGTAAATTCTTTATTATCCTCTTCACCAGGCATCCACCATTTACCTTCATTATGTCTTTTAATATCCAAAAATGGGCGTACTTGGTTTAAGTTACTTTCTGGTAAGAATATTTTATCCCAACTAGGAAATGATTCAGCATAATGTCCTATATCTTGTGTAGTTAATAATACACCAGGCTTTAATACATTAAAGACAGCATCATTATGTCCGCCAATAAACACACCTTTATAATTAAACTGTGGATATGCCATTTCCATATAGTCAGCAATATCTACGGCCTGTTGAGTATCACAAAAACAAGTCTTACCTACCCTAGTTAACTCAGGGGCACAAAAACCTGTCATTCTATCTGAAACAAATGGTGTACCTGCTTCATCTACTAGTGAATCAATATCTTCTTTTTTAATTCCTAAACGATCTAATCTCATTCTATGATTTGCTGTTGTTCTTGTAAACTTCTTCTTATTTTTAACAATAGTCCAATCAAAATTATCACCAAACCATTCTTTAAAAAGAGGAACCCAAGGTTTAGATTCAAAAGCACTACCTGTCATTACTACTTGATTACCCATTGTAACAAAATCATCACGTGGATTAAGAGGTGGTACTGGAAGTTGATTACGACCCTTTTCGTGCTGACCATGTTTTTCACTACCCATACCAAGTTTGCCTTCGTCGTCTAAATAATCCATTATACTTGTTTTATATCCTAATTCCTCAGTAGTTGCCGTATATACCTTTGTACCTCGGTCTTCTACTACCTTCTTTAGATTATCTAAATCTTCTAATGTTTCACTAGCAATCTGTTGAAGACAATCTCTTGCTTTAGAGTTTTTAACATCTTCAAAAAATTCTGGGGGGTAAGTTGTGCCTATTACTAATTGTTTGAGCGGTTGAAATTCGCTCCATGAATTTACGTTATTTGTCATTAATTGATTCTCTGTGTTTGGTTAAATCATCGGGGAAATCTCTATATAGAAAATGCTGAATTGTCTCAACATCAACGTATTTATTGAACCCAACGTGTTCCTTATTAACGTTATTCTCATTAATTACAACACCGGACATAGCACTATCTAATTGTGTCATGTTATTAAACTCCATATCAATACGAAAGTCTGGCATATCCATTGAACGGAACCCTAATTTCATTCTAGTAATTCGGTATTTTTCCATTCTACCAGCCTCAACTAACTTGTCTAGGAATTTTTTCATGTATCTTATAAATTCATGAGCAGTGACCTCTTCAGTGTGGTCGGCGTAAATAGTATAAACATCCATCGGTAATCTCCTTTTATATAAGTAATTATCTGGGCATATAATAGAAAAACAAATTAATGAAAATATATTATGATCATGTATATGGCACAATGGAAAAACTTGATATCCGTTGTTCTGAAATACTAGCAAAATACGTTAAACCTAATGAAGAACTTAAAGCACTTGATATGGGGTTTCTTTGGGCCAAAGTTTCTGGTGACTATGAGGTTTGGTATAACAGCCGTTCTGTAAGAATTGATTTAAAAGTTTGGCAAGGTAAACGTAAAAAACCTGCTTGGAATAATGTTAAAGAACTCAAACGTAACGATCCTCGTTGGTTAAAAATGTATCATGAATATATCAAAAGTAAAGATTTATATGCTTATCCAGGTGACGATGAAATACAAAAAGAAAACAAGTTATTTGGATACTTTGATGACGATGATAAACTAATAGGCATATCTAAAATACGTGAATATATTGGTGCTTGGGAAACGTGTGTATTTGTCCATGATCATTCTATACCTCATTTTGGTCGCATAACTTTAAACCATGAATTACATATGGCTTACGAATTAGGCCATAAACATCTTTACATTGGCGGTGGTTATGAAAAAACTTGTATATACAAAGGTAAACTAAAAGGCTTTGAATTCTTTGACGGTGAAAAATGGCATAAAAATAAAGAAATGTATATTAAACTTTGTCAACGTGATAGCCTTATTCACTCTTTACAAGATCTTCATGATGTTGTCGCCAATTAACTACATCATCTAAATTTTCTTTACTCCAAACATCATAGTAACCTTTCTTTTTAAGAAACCCACTAAACATTTGTATCTTACTTAAATGTTGCATCAATACAATAGGATATTTTCCATTGTTCATTATTACACCATTAATATTTTCTTCATCATCTGGGTGGTCCTCTAATGCTACGAAGTTATCTTCCATTAAGTAAATTTCATTTGTACTTTTTACTAAACTACTTAATTCTCCTGTCGCTATATCGGGAACAAATATAACGCATACATCTATTTTTTCGTCCCAGGTTTTTGCTTTCATTATTAAATGAAGATTGATATCTCTTTCTGCTACTTCAAAAGATACTTTGTTATCAAGTATGGCCTGTTGAGCATAAGGGCAAGGCGGAAAATTATTTAACAACGGATTAGGTTGTGTAACAAACTCATCTAACCATTTTTTTATATAACTTGTTGCTTCTTCTAAGTTAAAATTACTCATAACCATGTCCCTTGGGTCACTGTATCTTTATTCTGCGTCATAAGTAAAGTTTCCAGATGCTGAAAAAACATATTATTTAATTGAGTCAAAGGAACAAATTCTGCTATTGAAATACTATCCAAATCAATAAATTTGAGTTCTTTAGTTTCATCGTTCCATATTACATTACCTAACCATGGATCCCCATGATATAAAAATCCATTGCCACGAAAAAGAGGATTATATCTGTTTTCTATTGATATCTCATAAAACCTTTTCCAAATATCATCCATTGCTATTTTCATTTCTAAAATCATTTTCTGAGTTAATTTCATACCATGGTCTATTTCTTCTTTTAAAGTTTTACCATCAACAAATTCATATCTATAACCATTCTCATTATAATCTACAATCTTTGGTAAAAAATTTAACTTATACTTCGCAATAAGAGGTAATAGTTCCAGCATAGTAGCAACGTCCTGTCGCCTGAATTTTTCATTAGCATTAAATTCTTTAAATACTGTACCATCAGGATCAATCGGAACCTTTTCTCTAATCTGTACATATTTTTCATTACTCATGTCGCTGGTCCTTTATACAAAGTATGAATCTTAAGTGTTGAATGTATCTCGTCTGGTGTATGATACAATTTTGCCCAAATAATAGACTCTGGTAGCGACAATACTTTTGCTATATATAATAATATCTCATTTAACGGTACTGTAAAATAAGTTGAAAATGATGTAAAAAAATTTCCTATGACCCATGTCGTATCACTTGGAAATTTATCTAGTTTATCTTTAAATTCTTCCATTGTAGAAAATGATGCTGAATGTTCAAACTTCTTAAGCATTGGTTTAATATTTTTTTTAAAATCTGCATGATATACAATATTTTTCGTTTGACCTGCTAGTAATATTGCCTTTTTATCGAAAGGTATTTTTTGTGGTATTATTTCATTAAAAAATGGTGTAGAAGTTCCAGAATGTACAAAGTCTTTTATACGATACTCTTTATAATTTAAATCATTCATAGCAGGATCGTAAATCAGACGGTCATCTGTAATAACTTCTAACTCATTTGCTTTACAACATTTAACTATATCATCAATATTACTACTTTTATAAACATAACTAAACTTAGGATTTAAAGCAAAATACTTATCATGGTCACCTTTAATAATACCCCAATTATCAGATCTACCTGGTTCGTCTAATATTTCAAATAACTTGTTAGGAAATTTCTGATCTATAAGCACACTAGGCCTTATAACTATAACCATCCTCCTAGCAACTAAACTAGTATGTGCTACCCACATTACTCTATGTAACTCCATACTAGAAGTGTATGCTACATTAAAAGACCGGTCGTGGAAAGCGAGTTGATTTTCCATTTTAGATGGCCGTGTTAATCTATAATAATATGCTGTTCTTAAAATTTCATTTTTTGTTACCAAACTATTATCAGTTGGGAATACTAATAAAAGTGCCTCATCGGTATTTCCAATAGCAATATCATTGGGCGTATTCTCATACTCGCTTATTACAGTTAATAACATACTAAAAACACACCTTCATTTAATGTTTGAGGGCCATTTTCTTCGGAAAAATGATCGTTTTTAATATCATATGTGTTAAAATTTAACCTCCCGTTATCCATCAAACTAACTACATCTTCTTCAATAAAAAATATTCTCTTATAATTTTCAATAAACATACTTTGTGGTATTACTATATTATATAATTTTACTTCAGTAATATCAAGATGATCAATCCATTGATCTAAAATTTTTTTACTCTTAATATTACTATTATACCCGTTATCTTTATCCCAAATAATAATACCATCTGGGCCAACATCATATTTCATTTGTCGTAATTCACTTATAAGATGTATATCAATCGTATGAACTCGCAAATGCGATATTGTTTCAATTTCACTAATTTGATCAAAATTAGCACCAATAGGTATGTAAAGGGTCTTCTCAGATGTCATGATCTACTTTTTGTTTAGGTATTTATTTAAGCGGCTACTGGGGCGGCTTGAAAACGTTTTCCAAAAATATTTTTAGTAAACAAACCCCAATCAGCATCTTTAGGATGCCATTCTTTTTTAGCAATTTCACCGTTACTAAATTGCCATAACCAACTACCAACACAACAGGCTTCAGCATAATGCCAAGCACTTGCTCCTTGTGTGGCAGGAATTCTTGTGTAATAAAGTTCATTAGTTGGTTGGGCAAATTTGGTTCCATTAACATTACAAAACAGATCTAAGTAACTATCTGTATGATTATATAAATGTCCTTTACTACTATGTACAATATCTCTATACTTTCTGCTCAAGTACAACCAGTTTAAACTATAAGTGTGACTATGATATGGCAAATATAAAGAGTGACTAATTGTTTCAGCAATATAATTTCTACTTCTTAAACTTACTTCAGTAAAATGCTCTTGCCCACTTTGTACAATATCTCTATATAATTGAGGATCTAAATTAGGAGCAATAGGTGTTCTACCATCCCACATATTAGGATTCATACCAACATAATAATCAAGCCTGTCAATACTTGAATATTCTTTTGTCATAACTGCTGACATCATATCCATTAAACCAGAGAATACTCCAACCCCATCTACAATATTTTTACCTGTTCCGTGGAACATATCTGTTCTATTGATAGTAATAAGTGTATTATATTCAGTTAAGGCATTACCTAAAGCATGAGTAACACCATATTCGCTATTACTAATAATATAATCGTGATTTTCTACTATATGTTCTGGTGTAAAACTAGAAAAAGGTAATGCTCCTTCGGATAATGTTTTTCCAACCGCTGTATCGTCAAACCAAGTACAAACTACCTCGGTTGTAAACCGATTTTTCTGCCTATTAATAACACTACGGATGGCAGAACCTAGTTGACCGTTACATACGATTGCTATCTTCATTTTGATCACCCTCTAATTTGTATAAATATTTATCGTATACGAAAGGTCAAGTAAACAAAATAGGTAGGAATTATATCAAAATGGATGGTGAACTTATAGGATTATTATCAAGTATGTGGCCTATATTCTTAGGTTTTATTACTTTAGTAATAGTATTAGCAAAAATGCATAGTGCTATTACGGTGCTAGAAGAAAAAATGAAAGTAGCATTTGAACTAATCAATAAAATGAAGTAGATTTTCGAAAGGGAAATAGAAAATGACACTTAAAAAACTTACAGAAGCAACTGGTGTTGATTGGGGTGCTGATCGTGAACTATGCAAAACTTTCTGTTTAGGATTAATTGCTGGTTTTATTATTAGTTTTACTTTTATCTATATTATTTTGTAGTAGCAACAAACACACCACTCCAGTCTTTAGGAGGAGGATTAGACTTAAATCCTTTAATTCTTTCTGTAATAATCTCATAATAACTATCTAATGACCCACCAAATTGACCTATAAGATTATCAATAAGATCTTCACAATGTTTCCAATCTTGTTTAATATAACTTTCTCGTAACTTAACATGAAGATCAACATATTGCTTTATTGTAGGCAAATCGTATATACTAATAACATCGGGATCTAATACTGTATAGATAGCAACTGGTTCTGTTTTACCTTTAACAGCAATAGAATCTAATTCTAAAATTGTATGTGTATCAGATAAATTTTTAGCAGTTTCTTCACCAAATAATATTTTCACGCCGTATCCTTTCGTTTGTCCTTCTAATCTTGCCGCCAAGTTAACAGCATCACCTAAACAACTATAATCAAACCTTTGATCTGATCCCATATTACCAACAACTGCTTCGCCTGTATTAAGTCCTATACCTATGTTAATTGGTAACTTGTTTTCTTCTATTAACTGAGTATTTAACTCCTCTAAACCTTTTAACATTAACAAACTGGTATCTACTGCCTTATCGGCTTGTTGTTCTACATCTAATGGAGCATTCCAAAAAGCCATAATACAGTCGCCCATATACTTGTCAACAGTACCTTCATTTAACATAATGATATCTGTCATAGGTGTTAAAAACCTATTCACTAGTTCAGTTAAACCCTGTGGATTAGTTTTGTATTGTTCTGAGATTGGTGTAAAGCCTCTAATATCGCAGAACAATAAAGTTAACTGTCTTGTGTCACCACCTAACTTTAATAAGTCTGGATTCTTTTGTAACTTTTTAACCATAGCAGGTGCTAGATAATGTTCAAACTGTTTTTTAATTTGTTGTTTTAATCTGAATTCTAATATGAATCGATTGAATGTGGCATGAAACCCTACGATAAAGAATATCAATAATGCCCATGTAATGTCTACAAGTACTAATTGTGTGTTGAACATATATTGAAAGTAATATATACCTGTGCCGAATGTTCCTAAAAGTGATAGACCAATAAACCAATATGGCAAAAATCTTGTTATGAGTATAATCGAAATACCCAACACAAGTCCTGCTAACAGTTCTATCAAACTATCATATCGTTTTATTGTTTCACCGTCTAGGATTGTTTGTAATGTTTGAGCAGATATAACGTAGTCATATTGTTCACCAATTGGTGTAGCAACAATACCACCTAATCCTTCTGCCGTCATGGCAATGATTACAGTAGTTCCAGCAAGTTCACTAAAATCGTCTGCTCCAGCAGAGATTGTCTTAAATTCTTTATTCCACCTCACCCACACTCTAGCATTCGTGTCTGTGTTGATTGTTGCATAAGCAGGAACTCTAAGTGCGATTATGCCGGCGGCGTCTGCCTTGACTTGATATGATGGGTCACCAACCGCAACTCGTATTGTTTCGATTGCCATATTCGGATAAACTTCTTCACCTATCTTCATCAATAGTGGCACTCGTCTTACAACGCCATCAATCTCTGGTGACGTATTGATAACACCAACGCCTGCTGTACATTCTGCTAATAGTGGGAGTGGTCCCACCATACCAGGCCATTCAAATAAGAATGGTAATGGGTCGCCTATCTTCGCAACACCACGTGGTACTGCATTACTTGTATTCTTTTGTGTTGTGCCAACTTGTGCTATTACTGTACCGTATGTCAATGCCTCACAAAATACATCATCTCCCCCAAGTCTATCCTCTTCACTAAACAATATAGGCATAACAATAATGCCTGTTTGGGCGTTTCTTAAATTGAGTATGAGGTCGGCAAGTATATCTCTCTTCCAAGGCCATTGGCCATATTTCTCTATGGCTTGTTCATCTATAGTGACGATTGATACTGCCTCAGAAGGAGTTTTTACCTCATTTTGGAGTACATAGTCAAATGATTTGAGTCTTAGTATCTCTTTCGCCCAAGGGTCTTGGAGACCTATATAAGTCAACACTATAAGTGTAACAAATGCGATAGTCCAATGCGATAAGATTTTTTTCATAAGAATATTCATGTTAGTTCTGTGTAACTGTTGCCGAACAACTACTTTGTGTACAATTTTGTTGCAAATAATAATTTTGATCTGAACTACTATCTTGTGTCAATGTTATTGAAGTATTGTTGCCACTTAAATTTAAAGTACCACTGTGGTCACCTGAGCCGTCTTGAGTTACATCTATAGTATGACTGTCTGTTAGAGTAATATCTAAAAACATATCACCTGTTCCTTTTTGGTCTACAGTAACGTTATTACTGCCATCAACATCTAAAAATAATATCTTATCTCCTGACTCTGTTTGGTCAATATCCATAACGTTGCTATTACCAATAATTTTAATGTCGGCATGATGCTCACCTGTATTTGATAAATGTGTTTGGTTTAAATTGAGAGTATTTGAAGCACCTGTTATATCGATTATTGCACTTTGATTTAAGTTTTGAGTAATATCAACATCATTTGAATTGCCATCAATATCTATTCCTATAACATTGTTATCATTGGTTTGTGTTATAGTCAATTCAATATCATCTCCTGTGATGGCACCAGCGGCTGATAAATCTGGTCCTATAACCAAATTATCATCACCATCTTGTGTTATAGCCAATTCAATACCACTACCACTTTGAACTATAAAAATTTTATTATTATTTTGGTTTGTGCCTGCTGATCGTGTAGTCGTAACTTTTGTTGTTTGGGTAGAAGTTATTGCTGATAAAGGTGTACTGTTATATGTACTTGCTAACATTGTACGCATGGCATTCATCCAGTTTTTATTGTTGTTAGTATAGTATGAACTGTGTGAGTTGTAGTTTATATCTGTAATTGCAACAATCTTACCACTATATGAGCTACCCAAGTCATCACCATACCATACTGCTCCTACAATATTACCATTACCGTCCTTCGCAAACCATGTACCATTACCAGTATTAGTTATGATACCAGCCAAACTAAATGTAACAGTACCACTAAAACCATCTAACCAATCCTCTTCCGAATTGTGTATGGTTATACTATTTGAAGAGTAACTACTAGAGTATGAGAGTGAACCACCACCTACATCCTCAATGAAGTCCATTATATTTGTGTTTCTTGAAACACAACAGCCGGGGTTTTCAAATTGTAGATATAGTGTGCCACCTCTTGCAAGTAACGCCTTATAAGCCGTTTCTATTTGAGCTCCACCTGAATAATCTTGGACAAGGTGGTATGGTAGGTTGATCAAATCATATATTTGTTCATAAGATGTAGTGTCGGA
>Ga0315318_10000871_pt1 | contig 12801 bp, 17 predicted proteins | sample M1200m3416metaG_FD_203703 | JGI IMG/M metagenome (GOLD analysis project Ga0315318, IMG submission 203703) | Ammonia-oxidizing marine archaeal communities from Monterey Bay, California, United States - M1 200m 3416 | ecosystem: Environmental > Aquatic > Marine > Coastal | place: USA: California... | reverse complement strand
ATTTGGAAGGTATTGTTTCTTGGCATACTTTCCCCGGAGCCGATGAGGAGATTACGCCCGGTATAATTAATTGGGAGAAACTTAATGAAGGTTTGTTAGACATCGTATTGGCAGACCCGATTGTTGACGATGTTCCTGAACCTCCAACCAAGGAAGCACCCATGGCCGCATTGGAAAATCTTAAAGTTGCAGAGTTGAAAGAACTGGCCGCAGGAATGGGTCTTTCCTATTCAGGTCTGAAAAAGGCGGAGTTGCTAGAGTTAGTTAAAGACGGAATTCTTAATGGCAAGATGCCAAACACCGTTATTATCAAATCTGAATAATTGTCTTTGCTGTAAAATCAAGCGTGATAACCTATTTTTGTCGAAGCATCGACTTGCGCATAGCGGGGGGCCGGGTCATGCGCTTTCCTCCTTCGGCTCATGACCCCGCCCCTCGTTATGCCCTAGACTAATTGCCATGCCTCGGAAACGTCTCTTTCTAGATACGTCTGTGGTGGATGCCGCCCGTGAACGCATCAGACATGTCTACGACATCTTTGACACTGTTTGTGTTCAATTCAGTGGAGGCAAGGATTCTTCCGCCGCCCTTCTTCTGGCCAAAGAACTTCACGATGAACGAAATCTTGGACCGGTAAAGGTCATCTTCCGAGACGAAGAAATGGTTTCTCCAGCCGTAGTTCGCTATCTGGAGTGGGTCAAAAATTTGGATTGGGTTGACATGGAATGGTACGCCCTTCCTTACGGGCAGGAAGTGTGGGTGTTGGGGCGTCGGGAATACGTTCTGCTCTGGTCGAAGAAGCGCCAAGAAGAAGGTCGCCTCGTCAGGGAGATGCCGCCATGGGCCATCACCGCTCAACACTTTGGATTAGATAACAACAAGGTCATGCCTCAGCCTGTCGATTACTACACCATGCAAGGCAAAGAAGGCCGAGTCGCATTCCTGACAGGAATCAGAGCCAACGAATCCATGATTCGATATCGTTCTGTTGTTCAAAAACTCCACGAGAATTACATCAATCGCCCGTATCGACTCAGTAAAGCGATTCCATTGCGATTGGTAAAACCCATCTACGACTGGACCACTGATGATGTTTTCAAGTATGTGTCAGAGGACCACGGTTTTCCGTATTGTGATTACTATGACTATGCCGCCGTTTCGGGGGCCAACACCCGAGTCGGAATCCCACTACATTCAGTAGCAGCACGAAGACTCAATGATGTAGTAATCACAGAACCAGAATTTTATGACTCCCTCTGTGCAGCATTTCCCCATATAGACGCACAACGACGATTATGGGGTGATTTTGATATTGAGGGTTTGATTGCTTCCTATTCGGCAGACCGCTGGGATGGCGTGCGCCGCTGCATCAATGACAACATGCTGTCGCCGGGTAAACATAAAGACGCTATGAAATTCGCGGCAGAGTTTAGAAAGAAGCGCAACCACGACCCCTACGGGTATCCTCTAGATCATCTCATCCGAACATTGCTTCTTAATGAGTTTCGACATACGGCCCCATCTCCAGTGGGGCCAAAAACCAAGGCACATCGAATGCGTATGGCCGCTATTGCAGACGCTGACGATTTAGACAAGATAGACGACCTCCTATGAGCGAACTTCTCAAACCACAAAATCTGAAAGTGCCCGACTGGAGGACAACCCATACTCTGAAAACAGATCTTCTTGGGTTGATGCAATCTATCAAAACGTATGGAATTCTCTATCCGATTATTTCCATGGAAGATGGAACCATTATCGACGGATACGCCCGATGGGCCGTAGCCCATGACATGGGTTTAAAAGAGGTTCCAGTTACACGACTTCAATGTAGTTTGGGAGAAGCCATTTTGCTTCATGTCCAAATGAACAGGTGTCGCGGACAGGTGGTGCCCTATCGTTTGAGCCGTGCGATTAGAACTCTGCTCAAAGTTATGAGCGACCGTGACATTATGAATGCTCTCAATATGTCAGAGGATGAGTTCGATATTCTTGAAGATGGTTCTTTGCTTAAAAAGAGAAAAGTAAAACAGCACAACTACAACAAGGCGTGGATTCCAATCGAATCCTCCTCCAGCGAGGACTTTCATATTGAACGCCCGCCCACTCCAGACAAGTGACTCGTTATCAGATCATTTATGCCGACCCTCCGTGGGATTACCGGGGACAACTACAACATGCGGGTAGCGGCAACGACACCACTGGCGGTGCTGTAGCGCATTACCCGACAATGAGCGGACAAGAACTGGCGGCTATGGATGTGCCCGGAATTTCCGATCCGGTCCAGTCCTTATTGTTCTTGTGGTCCAGCAACCCCCACCTACCAGAAGCCTTGAATCTGATGGGGGCGTGGGGCTTCAAGTGGGCCACGGTTGCTTTTGCGTGGGACAAACAGAAGGTAAACCCCGGCTATTACACGATGAGCCAAGTAGAACTGTGTCTCGTTGGAAAACGTGGACGTATTCCGAAACCGCGAGGTGCTCGTAATGTCCGCCAGTTGGTCAGCAGTCCCCGTGGTCTTCATAGTGCCAAGCCGGAAGAAGTGCGGCGGCGAATCGAACAGATGTTCCCTGAACAGAACAAAATCGAATTATTTGCTCGGACCAAGGTACCGGGTTGGGACTACTGGGGTAATGGCGTAGGAAAATCTGATCCGCTTGGAATAGACAGATAGATGCGGGCTGGGGATTTCCAACCCGCTTCTACCTGCGAATCAGATCACCCCCTTACTAAACCGATGACCCCCGAAGGGCTTCTGTGAATCTTACTAGGAAGATGCTATTCCGAAAGAAACCCTTTCATCAAACTTGCTGCATTGATGGTTTCTTCATTGGAAACAATACCTTCCGTTGCAGCGTCAACTATCACACGCTTTGAATTGATCAAATCAAAGATCTCTTCATCAATCGTTCCAGCAGCCAAAGCGTGTGTGATCTGTACGGCCCCTGTAGTTCCTATGCGATGGATTCGCGCAGACACTTGGTCCACATCGGCAGGTGTCCAAGGATGCTCAATGAAGATCATGTCTTGAGCGACAGTCAAGGTGTGGCCAGTTTTTGCTGCTTGGATTGAGAGCACGATCACTGGAAAGTCCGCAAGAGAGCCTTCCATGAAATGCTTTTTGGCATCCTCAACTTCGTCCGAGGACATCCCACCCTGAATTTTTAAACCACCATATTGATTGGCCAGCAGGTTGACGATCTCACGATGATGAGCAGCAACGACTACTTTGCGACCCTCGTTGATTCGACCTTCAATCCATTCGTCAACGGCTTTCAGTTTCATCTTGGCTGCGATTCTTTTCAAAACAGACAACTTGATCAGAAACTCGTGGGCTTCTGCTCCCAACCGTGCCCTCACGGCAGCACTGTGTGGATTTTTACCCATCTCCTCTGCTAGTTCCGCCGCCCTGTCAGCAACGTACTGGGCTATATCATCTCTGGCTGATTCATATTCTTTCTTGTACTTAGGATCTGGGTCGATCATCCATTCGGAATGACGGATTGGTGGCAGGTCTTTTAGGACTTGAGGCTTGGTGCGCCTGATGTAACACGACGCTCGTAAACGATCATTCAGTTCTTCTAAGTTCGTGGCTCCGTCGATGTGCCACTGTTTGAATCTGTCTTGGAAGGCTCCGCAGTACCTTTTGTAGAAGGCCCAGAGTCCACCGAACTCTTTGAGCCGCCCGATGATCTCCAGTTGTGGTCCGTACTCAGCCGGGCGATTTGTAATAGGCGTTCCAGTAAGACATAGAACCATTCCATCACTCGGTACTGTTTTGGCCAGTTTTTGGGCACGCTTCGTCCTTTTCGCTTTAGGATTTTTGAGGTAGTGGCTCTCATCGAATATGTAAGACCTGTAACTTTTAAGAGTCTCCGGGTGAAAATCGATGTTGGAATAGCCAACGATAGTAAAGTCAGCATCTTCCTCAGGGAACTCAGAACGATTGAGCACCCGTCTCCATGTTCTTGTCGGAAAAAACTTTTCTATTTCCTTAGCCCAGTTCAATGCCAAGTTGGGCGGGCACACGACTAAGCACGGGTAGGCATCTTCGTATTGGACAGAGGCCAACGCCTCTAGCGTTTTCCCCAAGCCCATCTCATCAGCGCAGAACACCTTCTTATGCCTAACCATGTACTCAACCCCGGCGGCCTGATAAGGAAGCAGTTCGCCCTTTAGGTCAGGGATTTGAATATTTGAAACCGTGGCTCGGGAAGCGGCGATACCCACGGCTTGTCGTTCTTGAATCTCTACTTGGATCTCCTCAAGTTCTTTGGGAACATGCAGTTTGAAATTTCTAGCAAACCCAATCGCTTCGGATACGGCGGAGATGGGGGCAATCCAAATTTTCTTCTTGGTATCCCAACGAGCACCGGGAATTAATCGGACTGCTGCGACTCTTACGGAGTCATAGGAAAACCTGATGATTAGGTTTTCGCCATTTAGTTCAATACCTTGTCTTTCAAAGGGGTGGTCAGGTAGATCCAATACGCGGAGATCCGGATCAAGCCAGTAATCGTGTTGTACTGCGTAGATTTTGACCTGCTTCAGACTGGACACTGGGATTCGCCAAACTTTTCCAAGCCGGTCCCATTTGGCGCCAGCGATTTGCTTAACGTCAGCCACTTCGGTCGCGTCGTAAGGACTCTCTAGGACGATCTGGTCATCGTTGAGTAGGATTTTTCTGTCCATCGCTCCAATGTACACCAATAGATTATTTTTCCAATGGGGTTGTGAACTGTTCAAAACTCCGATAGTATTATCTCAAGCCCAGAGGAGGGAAGCAAATATGTCACACGAATTGGAAATGAATGAAGCAGGAGAGGCCAGTTTTGTCTGGCGCAAAGAGGGCGGTGCCCCATGGCATCGACTCGGTACGCCCGTTGCCGGTCATCAGACCGCAGAAACAATCCTACCGTTGGCGCAGGCCGATTACGAAGTTGTATCGCTTCCCGTGAAGTATGTAACTCCGGGCGGCTTGATGTTGGAAATGGAAGACCGGTTCATCACGGCCCGTCTAAACGATGACGGCGGCGTAACTCCGTTTGAGGTTGTTAAGGATCGGTACCGGATTGTTCAGAACGATGTTGTTCTGGAAAAGGCATTGAACGTCTGTGGTGCATCGAAAGGTGATGCGGTCATGGACACCTGCGGCGTCCTCAAGGACGGCCGGGAGTTCTTTGCCACCATCGATCTTGGTACTTTGATCATTGACCCACAGGGAGTTGGCGATGAAATCGGTCGGTACCTCGTTGTTCATACGAGCCACGATGGCACCACGCCGATCACATATGCGAACACCGACATTCGGGCGGTATGCAAAAACACGATCAGGTTCGGCCAGAGCGTGGCAAAGTCCATCGTGACCGCACGACACACGGCCAACTACGACAGGGCATTGGAAGAGGCGAATGAGGTTCTCCAGATTTCATCCAATTGGGCGAAGTCATTTAAGGAGACCGCAGAGCGTTTGCTCGCAGTGCCGATTCCGGCTGGTAGCCAAAAGATTGACAAGGTGCTGAACAACCTGTGGCCTGAAAGGGACGCAGATACTGACCGCAAGATTGAGAACCGTGATCGCACGTTGATGACGGTTCGTAACCTATATTCCAGCAGCAAGAATGCTGTTGGGTATGGCTACAACGGTTGGAGTCTGTTCAACGCAGTAGGCGAGTTCTACGACCATCATTGGTTTGATGATGCCGATCGGAATGCTAAAGCATCCATGCAAATCGGTAACAAGTCGTACAACATGAAGACAAAGACGGCAGACCTGATTCTTGATTTGGTCTGATGCCGCATATAGAGGATCCCAAAACGCAACTTGATTGGATGTTGGATCAACTTCATGAGTTGAATCCTGACGCGTTGCGTTTTGTGGATCCGACTTTTGACGAAGCGATCATCGGTATCGGTTGTCAATATTCAAAGAACCCGGTCCTCGTCTATGACGAAGAAAAGATGGTTGAGCATCTCGTCTGGACAGAGGGCTGGGACTTTGAAGAGGCATACGACTATCTATGCTTCAACACGTTTAGTGCGTGGATGGGTGAAGGAACTCCGATCATCGTGAAATCGATCAACGACTTCTAATGGCACCGTGGGCACCTGCGGCCAACATCCTGTTGGACGTTCGGATGAAGAAGGAGGCTCAACGTATGGCCGACGCCATGGGCGACGGCAAGGGGCGTAGGGGTTCCATTCTGGAAGGTGGCGGTGACCTGCTTGGCTGTCTAGGGGAACTCGCCTTCAAACAGATGCTTCAAGATTCCGTATACGGAGAGCATGGCTATGGTGGAGGTCCACTGAAGATCAAGCATCAGACACAGGACCATCCAGAGTTGAAATCGCCCTTCGATTTGAATGTTCAAGGAATCAAAATCGACGTTAAATCGAAGTGGTCCAAGGGCATGCCCAAATACGATTGGGAAGGCAGTGTTGCCATGGGCCGTGAGGACGACAGCGACCTACCTCAGGATGTCGATGTTTTTGCGTTTATGCGAATCCTCTACCACGAAAAGGAAATGATCGGCAAAACGAAGGTGCCGGGGATGGTTGGCTATTTCTGCGGGTGGTTACCGAAGAAGCAGTTTTACAAAAGAGCCGTTGGAATCAAGAAGGGTGAGGTCGATCCACGACCGACCAACTACAACAAATTCAAGTCACACAAAAGCCAATGGAACATCTATCACCATGAACTGAACCCCTCTTTGGGAGAATTATTGTTCCCATAGGAGTTTCAACCACTACTACCAGTAGTAGTGGTACAGTATTGTAACGGAGGTGCGCTATGTATGCCTGTCCGTCATGCCGTAAAGATTTAAGTGATTCGGTACACCGAGGAATCGAAACGGGTCTCTGGAAATTTCGCCTGAAATGTGAATGCGGCGACATCCTCTTTTGGGATCGTAATCACCGCTTGTGGTCTATACATGCGGGTTATACCAAAGAATCCGTTTTCTAGGTTTGACTTTCGTCGTGTAAGCATGGGTGCGTCGAAGCATGCGCCTGTCGTTGTCGCTTGTCCCACCCCAAATGCCAACTTCATGATTCACCATGGCATAGTCCAAGCATTCCCTTTGGACTGGACAACTCCTACAAATGTTGTAGGCCGCCTGCCTTTTTGATCGTTGCAACGGGTCGCCACGCAAGATGAAAAACAGATGGATGTCTTCATCTTTGCATCTAGCCTGTTCAACCCACTCTTCGCCGTCGTCCATCACCGCGCTTCCGTTGATTTGAAGAATTCCAAAACAATGAATGGCCACTCATCCTCCGTGCCACGACGCATGCGAATGGGCCATTCTCGCTCGTCACGCATGCCACGGTAATGCTTCACTTCCAAAACATTAGGGTCTGTCGGGTCAGGAACGATGGCAATCCCGAACTCGGACCAACGGCTCCATACAGCAGAACCGAATGGACGCATCTCCCGGCTGGTGCCTGACCCCAAGGGTGCATGGTGTTCCAGCCAAAGGGCACATCCGTACTCGTTGCGGATATGGTCCAAGAATCTTGCTATTTCGGTAGTCACCGATTCAGAGGTTCTTCCGCCCGGATCCAAAAATGCTTTGTAGAGGGGTCCAAGAACAAGCAATTCCGGTTGAGTTTCTTCAACCCATCCGATCAACCTGTTTCGATCTTCTGGCTTAAGGAGATTCAATCCGTCAGGTTTGACGACAAGATGAGCCTGCATGTCTTTGGCTTTTCCAACCATTTCAATTCTGTTGTAGATTTTCCTAGCCGTTCGTCGGATTATCCTCTCTGGATTTTCCAAGTCAACAAACAATGTTCGGACAGGTGGCATTTTGTCTCGTTTGAACGGATGTATCCCCGCAGCGCACATGAGCGCCACTTGTCGGGCTAAGTAACTTTTCCCAACCCCCTCCGCTGCGACAACGATTACTCGTTCCTGCCGTTCCAAAAGATTGGGGACCAACCAGTCATAGGAATCCGAAGACTCTTCCTTGATCAGCGTGGCCCAGTCCACCAGTCGCCCCTTTTCGTCCAACTGATCCTCGTTGTCGAACTTATCGAAAAGACGTTTGGCTTTATTAATTCTGACATTCAGCGGTTCGCTATGATCCAAACTCGCAAGAACATCAACCAGATCAGTGAATTCATCCCTGATTTCACTAGCAACAATCTCTAAATCGTTCATCGACAACCCAGCGCCTATGTGATCTGAAATGTCCTTACCATGCGCTGGCTTGAAGACTTTTACCTTTGCTCCGGCTTTCCTGAGTTCTCCTGCCACATGGCTCGCATGTGCCATCCCTGCCGTATCGTCATCGGCAATGATGACAATCTTTCCTCCGGCTAAAGCCGTCGTATGATTTGGGAGCCACTTTTTCTCAGTGAATTCCGATGCCGCACCACCGGGGTTACAGGTTGCTACCCGGCCCTCCGATTCCAGCGTGTGAACATCTTTCTCACCCTCTACGACGTAGACGATTCCGTCATCGGAGATTTGCTTTAGAACCTGAGGCAAACGGTAGAGGGGCTTCTTTATGTCTTGAGTCCCCCATTCCCATTCTCCATGTGCATACCTTTGCTGTCGGAAGGTCTTCTTCCCCAACTCGTCTTTGAAACGGATCACCCGCATTACGGGATTTTCGTCAGCATCTTCGTAGACGTAGGTGGCTTCTTTGCGTAGTTTCTGTTTAGGTTTATCCGACTCTGGCCACAGGTCATTCGGTTTGAGACTCAAAGCGTCACAAATCTCATTGAAAGAACATGCAGCGCCGCTATGGCAATGAAGCAGAACCTGTCCCTCACGCCCTATTCCTACGGTAAGGGAGGGCTTGTCATCGTCGTGGGCTGGACAGCACGCTTCCCAGCCGGTACCAGCATGTCGCACTTTGTCCAGTTTGGAGAGGACGAGGTCAACCTCAGGTGTCCGATCCACCTAAGTACCTCTCTTTTTCAGTGTTCTGAACAATTCTGTCGTAAGCAGACAGAAATAGATCTCTATCTGAGTTGGTTCTCAACGCAGTACCACTATTGGGAAACGACTTCATCGTCTGGCCGACAAGATCGTGGGGCTTCTGGAAGGCCACTCCTGCCTCGGAGGCATCGATGGCTGAGCGGAACTGTGCCCATGCTTCAGGAGGGCTGGGTATCGGATCTTTTAATTTCATATCTATTGCTAACCGTCGAACCTGTCCTACGCGTGGAGGGAATCTTTGATCCAACGAGATAAGTTGTTTAATGGCTTCATTCACTAAACCAATTTCAACGTCATTTAGAAAATCCCACCAAAGTCTGCATCGATCTTGAAACGGAGGACCGACAGTAGGTAGATTCCAATTAATGGAGACTTGCTTCACTGCCCCAGCAAGTGCGTCCTTGTTCATAACTTATCAGAATGGTTCTTCAGTATTCGCATACAGTTCGATGACTTGGAAATCTTTATCCGCCAAGTCAGCGTAGGACCAGAACATTTCTATGTGTTTTTCATCCCTCAATATAAGTTCGATATCATCGTACTTCTTGCCTTGTGGGTTGTGACCCATGTGCCATGGAGAATGGGTAACCCCCCGTATTGCGTGTTTACAGTCATCGACTCCATACATGGCGATAGCCTGCTTGATCTTGCGTCGCCGCTTGTCGCCTAGAACCGGCTTGCGGCCTCGTGCAGAAGTCCTACAAGTGGATACCCAACATTGAAAGACTTCAAAGATCTCTTCGGGGGAGGGTTCGGAGGGCACGAAGAAACAATACAGTGGATCGGATTGTGGGACAACCCGGGCTACGAGAAATTCACTAACTGCCTGCGTGTGAGGGAAATTGTAGCCGAGTCCAATTCCATGATTCCGTTGGGATTGGCTCGCAGGACCACATCCACCTGCTCTGGAGGAACGCCGAAACGCCCAGCCAACAAGGCTTTCACCTTAAGTGCCTCCCCTTCGGCTTGCGAAAGGTCGTCATCAAATGGGGATTCAATAGGGACGGTGAGGCTTTGGGCGAGTTCTTCAAAACCAGATGCCTCTATGCACTTGACGCATCCCAGAATGCCGGTAGGTGATTTTCGTTTTCGCGTAATGGTGTGACCGCACACCAATTGATGTGCCCACAGCACATGCCCGTATTTTCCAACCTTGGTGATGGACACCGACTCCCGACGAGGGGCATTACGAGGGCTGGGCATTCTCTCTCTTGTCGCACCATGAATCTGCATCTCGTATGGCTTCTTTCAATCCATCGGACCATGGAAGAGTGAGTGTCATCCACCACGGTTGATGATGCCACTCCGGCATGTCTTCAACGGGAGCCACTTCATGGAGGCGTATAACCACTCGGTCAACTTCTGGCCAAAGTTTCTTCTGCTGCTCTATCCACTCCGTGGCAACTTTTCCGGCAACTTCATCTTCTGGATCCATTAAAAATTTATGTATCAATGGAGAACCTTGTCGGGGCATGAACCGTTCAAAGGATCCCATTTCAATTGCCTCTATTAAATCTTCCGGTATTTCAAAATTTTTGAGGTCATTTTCAGATGTTGGCATAAATCGCTCCGAGGTTGGTCTCTGCCCATTTTCCGTATACGCTCTCAGCGTCCCTATGGGGCAGGACTAAACTGTAGAGCATGGCACGGGTCTGTGCCAGTATAACTATCTTTGATTGACCGCTACCGATAGGAGAGGAGCATGGTCGGACGAATAGTAGGTGGCTTCGCTATCGCAGCGTTGGCATGGACTGCTTCTTGTTTTGGAAATAGTCCCAATCAGGACGCCATCTCCGTCACCGGCAGCAACCCCAAGGCCGCAACCGCCATAATAGAGCCGGGAACAACCACGACAAGCACTACGATCGCGATCGTGCGGCCGACCGTTGTGGCCGTGACCACGACGAGTACCAGTACGACGACCACGACTAGTACGACCAGTACGACCACCACCACGCTTGCGCCAGAAGTGAACCTGATTGACGTTGAGTATCGATATTACGAACGCAGTCCACGAGTGGTCGCCCTGCAAGAGGAACTTGGCCTCCGCTCAGTAGACGGTGTCTACGGACCGCAGACACGCAAGGCTCACATCGAAGCACTCGGCGGTCCACACAACGCCATCATTATTTTCTATCCAGAGGTCTGGAATACCGAAACGCCATGCTCGCACGGGTGTCTACCGGGTGACAGTCACTACCTGCTCCCGACACTTGGGGAACTCATCAACCAATACTTCCTCCCCGAAGACAGAGAACTGGCTCACCAGATCGCTTTCTGCGAATCCAGTGGACGGAGTTGGCATATCGGATCCGAAGTGGTTTCACACGCTTTCGCTGTCGGGTGGTTCCAGCATCTAGCCAAATACTGGCCGGATCGCTCAGAAAAAGCGGGATGGGGGGATTATCACCCGTTCCACGCTGAAGCCAACGTCGCCGTGGCGTCGTGGTTGTTTTATAACAGCGGGGTTCACCATTGGAACCCCAGCAAGTCATGTTGGAAGGACACATTAGATGAATGAAGAACTGATCGAATCCGATGAGACCAAGGATGTCTACAACACCCCCTTTGGAATCCTCACCGTCTACAAGCAGGACGAACTGGGAATGAAGGGTGGCAAAGCGGGAACAAGTCACACTGTCCCACATCAGGGTCAGCCACCCCCTCGTCGGATGAAACTAAAAAAGAAGTACAGGCAGCAGGCGTGATTTACGACCCCGATGCAGTGGATACGGATGCTGTCGATAGGTTGCCTCCTCCCCATCCGGCGAAGTTCACCTCAAAGCATCTAAACGCAATAACCGAAATCCTTGGAGAAGATCACAGTCTTATAGTTTTGGATCCGTTTGCCGGAGTCGGCACCATTCATGATCTGCCGTACATGACAGCAGGCATAGAAATCGAACCGGAATGGGCTTATCAGCGAGAGGGCACTGCCGTAGGTAGCGCTCTCAGGACCGGATACGACGCTGAATATTTTGATGCCGTCGTTACCTCGCCGTGTTTCGGCAATCGCATGGCCGATCATCACAACGCTAAAGACGGCAGCAAGCGGCATACCTACCGGCACTACCTCGGTCGGGAACTAACGAAAGGTAGTGCAGGGGGGATGCAATGGGGCGAAGAATACAAACACTTTCACACTGAAGCATGGTTAGAGGCTAAGAAGGTTCTTAAAGTAGGTGGCTTCTTAATCATCAACATTAAAGATCACATTAGAGATGGCAAGATACAACCTGTAACACAATGGCATTCTGATACTTGTAACAAAATGGGATTCAAGCAGATAAATACTATTATTATCCCGGTAAGTGGAATGACTCATGGCGAAAACGCCGAACAACGAATACCACACGAATCTTTGTTAGTTTTTTCTAAACCAGAAAAAATCTTATAACACAGGTTGTGAATTTCCTTACATGACGTTACCCTGCGAGCATGACAAGTAATAAGGGAATGATCAGAGCGCGTATTAGACGCGAGGGCCGTGCCGTTGAACTTGGGTACTTCAAGACGAAGGCCGAAGTAGCAGCAGCCCAGCAAGTCGCGCATGCGATTCTTGATGAATCGGACAAGGTTAAAAAACAGCCGCCCAAACTGCTGTCGCCCCAAACCTTGGCCAAAATGATTGGTCAAGGTTACTATGACTCCGGAGTCGAAGTCATAGCCCAGATTGCCGTTCGTCGGACAAATCTAATTAAGTCACTGGGGAACAGCCGTAATAAGAATTGGACAGGAGCAGCAGAGTCTTTACTCAAGGATGCCAAATGGCAAGCACTTAAAGACACTCCGAAAGAAACTCCAAAAAAGGTACTTGCTGATGAACTCCGAAGTCTCGGTTTGGACCCACCCAG
>Ga0315318_10000870_pt1 | contig 12806 bp, 18 predicted proteins | sample M1200m3416metaG_FD_203703 | JGI IMG/M metagenome (GOLD analysis project Ga0315318, IMG submission 203703) | Ammonia-oxidizing marine archaeal communities from Monterey Bay, California, United States - M1 200m 3416 | ecosystem: Environmental > Aquatic > Marine > Coastal | place: USA: California... | reverse complement strand
TATATAGTTGCTTGAGTCTGTTTGCTTGTAGTCTACGTAGCAGTCGCAGTCTTTAATTATTATATCTCCTTTTACTTTCTTGTTTTTTATTGTTTGGTAAATGGTATCGGATGCTGATGCGGTTTGGCCTTCAAGAACGCATAGAGAAAATTTTTGATTTGCATCGTTTTTAAAAAAACTTTTTAATGCGCTGTTTGTTAGCTGCTGTTTAGTTATTGTGATAATGATGCTGTCCACTTTGTCTTCATACGGCTTCATGGCCATGTTTAGCATGGATTCTCCGGAGGAATTGGTAAGCGTCCACTTAGGAGCTGAGCCCGGAAAGCGAGACGATTTCCCTGCGCAAGGCATGATTAATGTTTTTTTATTCATTTAAAATTAAAATTATCAAGGCAGTAACTTAAACCTAGTTCAATTTTGTTTTTAGAGATAGGGCAACTGGTATAGGGGTACATTCTAAGTAGGTGTAAAAAAATAAATTTATGGATCAGATCAACGTCCTTGTCGGGGTATAGCTTGTAAATATTTGAAAGTATCAGAGAGTTTTTTACGTATGGAATATTGTCGGAGTACCTCCATGACCACCCTATTATTAAATCCATTATTAATTTGCTAGCGTCAAGCAAGTGATTATCAACAAAAGAATCTAAAAAATCAATCAAATAAACTTCGTTGTCTCTAATGATAACATTTTCAAAGGTTAAGTCTCCGTGGCAGAAAGATAAGTCTAAGTTTGTCCAGTTTTTGTCGTGCAATTGCGTTAGTTTTTTACAGCACTCCTTGACTAAATTTGTAGACAAGGAATGTTCGGCTGACAGCTGCGAAGCTATAGTTTTTATCTTGTTTTTGAGTTTTTTTGTGTTGGGGTTGAACCTGCACGACTGATTTCTTTGAAGTATCAGTGATATGATTTTGCTGCACATTCTCGGGTGATTCTGTGTGACGAAGTCGTTTAAAGGGAGGCCTGCTGTGTATTCCATGTCCATATAAAAAAGACCATCAGAATACCCTGCCTCAAGGATTACTGGGGTTTTGACCTTTAAGTTGTTAAAGCTTACTTGTTTGTGAAATTGATTAACAAGTCTTTCGTTGTAGCTGATGTCTTTAGAGGTTTTTCTTACAAAGAAAACTTCGTTTTTTAAAAAAAGATGTATTTTACATCCTGAGTTTCCGGTTAGCTCTCTAATTAGTTGCATGAGGCGATCACTTTTTTCATGTTTAAGTATTAAGGTTTTTTACTATAGTTGAATTAAAAAAACTCAAAACCGAATTTGGAAAAAAATGTTGTCCAATTTTATTCTTTTTAAATAATGGTTGGTTAACGTATTCATTGTAAAGCTCATCGTTCGTGTCTACCTCTATTATATGGTCAACTAAACTGTCCATAGAGTCATAGTCGCTATAATTGATAAAGGCTTTTTCGTTCATATCTTTTGATATTTGGCTATCTGAGTAGTATATAGGCACAGTTCCTGCAGTTTTTGCGTGAAAAGGTTTTTCGGTGTAATAACCCGGATACCTCTTATTTTCAAAACAAATAGAAAACTTGTAGTCACTAATTATATCATATTTAGTTAGCTCCCCATCGGACCAGTTGTTAAAAGGCTTTCCGTAACCGTGGACCTGCTTGTACTCGCTTAGCTTATTAAAAATTTCAACCCTTATGGGTGTTGGGTTACTGAACACAAAAGCACAAAATTTTGATTTTGGTTTATCTATAAATTCATTTTGGTTTATTTTGTTAAGTGGTAGCAAATAGCCGGGGTTACCGTAGCTTTTTTTATTAAACCAATCTATGTGTAATACCCAGAGAGGTAACCTATATTGGCGCGGATCGCTTGAGAAGTCAAAGCTAAAAGCAAAATCGGATTGGCCTATGCTGTAGCGGGCTTGAAAGTTGGACACTTCCATAGAGGTGTCGGAATCGAAATTCGGAGGAACGCTCTCCCCGGTATAAAAAATTTTTTTACAACGGTGGTTTTTGTATTTAGATCTTTGGTTTGTTTTCGCGTAATCAACAGAAAAGAATAGTAAATCAGGATCACCGTCGTCCAAGATAACATTATATTTGGTAGATAATAAATGGTAAAAATAATTATTATCTGCCTGAAAATCAGGCCAAAAATCACAAAAATGAACTTTTAGTTTTTCCATGTTATTTTGAGAAAAATAAATCCCCGCAAACTTGTTGTATAGGGGTGTAACCATTTTTTTTCAATATATCCAGAGAAAGAACGTCGCTCTCTCTTGGTTTTAGATGGTCGTATTCAATGCTTATTAACGGTATGCAAAAACAATTAAAATCTATAGTTTTAAGTATTTCATACTCAGATCCTTCTGCGTCTATTGAAAGATAATCTATAAGTTTAGGTTTTTCCAGCTTGTTGAAAAGGGAGTCTAATGTAATCGCATCTACGGTAACGTCTTCGTATGTTCCTCCTGACTTGTTTATTTCTTGGTCAATCCTGTTTAAGTGGTTGTGGTCAGCAACCCCTATCACACAACTTAAGCATGATGCAGCGCCTGTTACCTTTCGAAGGAAAACCTTTTTTTGGCTAGAGATTGCTAAATTAAAGGTTGGGCATGACCTGTTTTTTTCACACTCTTTGTAGGCGTCTAGGCTTGGCTCAACGCATATTCCGTTCCACTTCATTTTATTTTCCAAAACAAAAGTGTTTGAGCATGATACTCCATCATATGCTCCAACGTCGACGAAAACACCGCCTTCTTTGTTGGTAAAATAATCTAAAACAAAATCAATTGGCTGTGGTCTAGGGAGCCAATCTTTCGTTGTGTTTTCAAAAAAATCATCTGCCGCATTATTGAGTTTTTGTCTTCTTACCATGTTTTATAGTTAAAATTTATGAAGTCTTCTTTGTAAAGCGTGTTTACTATTTTTATTTTTTCTTCGCCCCGTGGACCTTCGTAGTAATATTTATAGTTGTCGTGGAACTTCCTGTCTGTCTTATTGAAAACTTTGTTTTCTACGATGGGCATTTTTAACTTTTCGCAAACAAAGTCAAAATCATTTTTTAAATTTTCATATCGGCCTACAAAATCAAAAGATATTTTTTGAGATTTTCCTTTAATAAAGGAAGATTGTGTATCAAAATGATCGTTGTAATAGTGTTGTGCGGTAAAATGAGAGTATCGCCGGTATGTTGACTTAAGTGTTTGAGTGTTCGACATATCGTAGTTTCCGTGTTCATCCTTAAAGTTGTTTAATAAAAAGTCATCAAAACTATCAAATAGAAAATTATGACCCGCCGAAAAATTAAAATAAGCGGAAACAAGCCTATCATAAGGGTTTCTAGAGAAGGCAAACTTAAAGATATCCATCGGCTCTTTAAACCCCCAAACGCATTCGGGAAGGTATTGGTTTTTAAAATTACCTTTTTCTTCTATGTCGAGACATAGATCTTCCATTTCAAAAAACTTAGTGTGGTTCCCGCAGCTAGTTGGGTAATGTCTTTGTATGTCGGGGTGATTATATATAAAAGTACCGGCGGATTTCGGAATCCATATCCATAGGAATTTTTTATCTAAATTGAGGAACATTTTATGCTAAATAATTTTTATTAGTAAAGTCTACGTCTTTTTCAAAATATGAATAGAAGATATAGTTTTTCACTTGAAAGGACACTGTTTTTGCTTTCTCTTTTATTTCGTCTGTCCAAGGCCAGATGTCTGAATCATATTTACTTTTAAGTAATTCGGAACCGATACTTAAATCTATATCTGAGTCTATCCACCTAAACTCGCTATTAATAAAATTTTCGTCGCTGCTGTGTTCTGCCACTCTGTAGTGTTTTACAATATTTAAATCACATGGATTATGAATCCTTCGGTGAAGAGGGTCGTTAATTGTGCAGTCGTCCCAATTAAACATCAACTGTCTGTAAAAATAATCAGCTGCCTGAAATCCCATTGTAAACCTTTCGTCCCATAATCCTACTTTTTTAACTGCTGTTGGGAGGTAGCTGCACACACTGTCGCCATGCCCAGACTGAACAAACGAATAGCCTTTCTTAAAGTGAGCTTTTTTTAATTCAGAATACCAGTTGTCATGCACAATCGTATCATCTTGCATTGTGACCACAATATCGCAAGCCGGTGAGTTTAAGTTTTCAAAGCCATTAACTATGGCTTGATTCCAGTTCCGAGACATATGCCCGGTTGAAAAATCGGGCTGTAGCACATTGTGCAGTAATTTAACTTTATCTTTAAACTTTTCTTCTATTGTGACATTGGAATGGTTATTGATTATGAAAATTTCACATTCATCGTCTATATCACTAGAAATAAGATGGTCTAAACAAGCGTTTATTCTGACAGCACTATTATATGTTAATATGTAAATCCTAGTTTTAATCATGACTATTTATGATATTTTTAGTTGTCTCGAAGGACCCTCTTCTGGAACAATTGTTTTCATACCATTCTCTTCCCGCCTTAGACATCTCTTCCCATTTTTCCTTTGAACATTGATCGATTACAAAGGGTATCTCGGATGCATTGGTGACTCTAAAATAATGAACACCCTCCTTAAGGGGGTCGTGATAAGTTGTGTCTACTTGAGGGGCCATGATTGGCACCACTCCAAGCCCTAAATACTCTATCTCTCGGTTACATTTAGGGCCGTATCCTGCCAAACACAAGCCAAATTTTGAATTAGAAATTAAATCTAAATATTCCTCCTGAGAATAAGGCCAACTAAGATTATCTCCCATTTGAACAGGTAAGCTAAACTTCTCTATCACGCCAAACCAGTTGTCGCCCATTCGGTTTCCTTCTTGTATTGGATTCTCCACTTTCCCTAAGAAAACAGATTCCGTCTCTCTCTCCTCGTAACGTTTTACCCCTTTATTTATTTTTTCCTCAAGGAGACGTGGGCGACGCCCCCAGTAAATCCACGGAAAGGCATTGGGGTGATCGTACTGCATTCCTCCAAAAAGGCCCTTGTTCCATTTCTCTGGGAGCCCGGGGTATACATCAAACCTATCGTATTCGTAAAGCAATATATCGTTTGGTTTGTTTGCCCAAATAAAAAAGTCATCCACCTGATCTCTTACAACCTCGCAATATCCTGACTCTTCCCACATGTCGATAAGCTCACGAGAGGTATCGCCTTTGTGTTCAGGGGTTTGCTTTCCAAGATAAATTTTCACCTCAAATAAAATTCCTCTAGGTGCTTGTTTGATGCTACAATGTCCATAATAGGGAGGGACCCTTCTGTTTCGCAAGCTGATCTTAAAAATTTCCCACGTGCATCACACGGTTCACCTGCCCATTCAGTTAGGCCACCTCTCTCTACGAGGTCTATTATCGTTGATTGCTCCGGAGAAAAGTTAACACTATCCAACTCGTCTTTATCGGTGCGCTTGCAGAAAAAATCCGGATAATTTTGCTGATTGTTTATTTTACTATCTAAAAAATGCTCGGCGGTAAAAAAGTCATTGGTGGTGAAGGCGTTGATAATTGTCAATTGGTCAGCATTCCATTTTACTGTAGGGTTATTAAGTGAAGCGGGTTCAACAGCGTGGGTTTTTCTAAAGACATTGAAACTCTCAGTTAATATTTCCGCTGGTATCTGGGAGGGGCGAAACCCGGAAAGACCTATGAGCATCCGGCAAGGATAATTAAAATGATGTTCGTGAGAACGGATAGTATGGACCGACTTATTGCTGTCGTTAAAACATCGGGTAGCTTGATATTCCTCTCGGTTAGGTAGAGAATCCAAATCCCTACTCAAAAGAACATTGACGCCCTTTTTCCACAAAAGCCCTATCCTCCATAAAGCGGGCTCGTGGCCCTCATATTCCTCGTTGTTAACCGAATAGGAGAAAAAGGAAGTGCGGGAACACAGTTCTTGATATAAAGAGAACAAGGGGTTGCTTTCGGTGGCTGGACACACCGTCAAATGCATCGAAAATTCAGGGTAAAGCACCCTATTAACTGCACATAAAGCTGGTATATTGAAAAAATATCGGTTTTCGTTATGCTTATCGTCATCCCACGTGCGATGGTCGTAGAATTTCCTTGGCTTAAACAGGCTATAAGAAATAATATTCATATTAATAATCTATGGTCCACTAGTCTTCGGCTTTTCGCGGAAAATTTTTTTTGTAAGAAGGATGATGCCTCCCTCTCATATCGTGAACCTCTTTTATCATATCTTTCAAGGTTTCCGGGTCTGTTGATCTACCTCGGGGGTTATCGAAATAAATACCTACAATATCATTTACTTTTTTTATTTTTGCTCCTCCTTTAACCGCCCTAATCCACATATCAGAGTCAGCGGCCGTTTTATATTGAGTGTCAAAATAGCCGTATCTATCATGAATAGATCTTTTCCATACAGGCATACAGTGAGGGTTGTTATTAACGATCAAGTCTTCCCAGCTGTTGGTTTCGTTACAAGGAAATAGTGTCGCTTCCTTGATTTCGACCCAGCTTTCATTGGCTTTACTGCTAACTAGTGTCGGACCGTAAGAGATGTCCAAATCCTTGTCAAGAAGAAAAGGGCGCAAAAGAGCCTCTAGAGACCACGGGCTTTTTCGGTCGTCGATATTCCAGTTCCCGACAAGATCAGTTTTTGCTTTTTTGCAACAGATATTCCACGCTTCGTAAAGACCGGGGTCCTCATTAAGTCTTTCGTAGTGTATATTATTGTACCCTAAGAATTTCTCAATGATGGCAAATTCGTTCTGAGGCGATCCGCAGTCAAGAATATGAAACAAAACTTTCTCGAAAATTGTTTGACCAACCATATCTTCAAGATACCCCTTGGTGAATTGTTCACCTTTAAACAAAGGGCAAAAAACAGTTAATTGCGGTGTTTTAGTGCTTGACATATTTCTAGAAACATTTACCATAATCATATGATTCGTTCTACCGAAAATCAAGAAAAAAAATTCTACATAGTGAGCAGTAGTGACTGGGAGGCTGCGGTATTAGCTAAAGACGCAGTAGACGCGTCAGCCCTTGGATTAGAAAAAGCTTTTGAGGAATATGGATCCTCTTTAATGTTAAGCAACTGCATCACAGTAACCAATGCTTCTGATATAAAAAACCAAGAACCAGAAGAAATGGAAATAGACATCTTCTACGTCCCTTCTGTTCTTGCGGATATAGGTAAAAACGAATTAGCTGGTTCATTAGATAAAATTTTACGAGATAATCAGAAAAAGCTTGACAAGCAAAAAATGGCGTAATAAATTAATAACCATGAGAGCTTATATCAAATCCGATCCGGACAATGTAACCATCAAGAGGCCTGTTTTTACAGGAGACGTTGGCTATGACTTAATAGCTTCTGCTGAACCTGAGATAGTTGGCGAACGTAAAACCCCAAAATCACCCCTATACAGGTCTATCGCCTATATACAATACGAAACAAATGTATCCGTAGCCCCGGAAGAGGAAAGTCAATTTTATTCCTTGGTTTACCCTCGAAGTAGTGTTTCAAAATACAACTTGGCGCTAGCTAATTCCGTTGGTGTTATAGATTCTGGATTCAGGGACACAATTAAATTAAGATTCAGGTACATAGTTCAACCAGAAGATCTTGTCCTTAAAGAAGATAAATTTTTCGTTAAAATTAATTCTAAGAAAATTTACCAAAAAGGAGATAAAGTTGGTCAATTAGCTTGGATGAACCATAATAAACCTTTTGTTGAGTTTGTTGATCAGTTGCCGCCGTCAGAGAGAGGCATTGGAGGCTTTGGTAGCACTGGGAGATAAATGAACAAGATCATCGGCCTATGCGGGTTTGCCCGGTCCGGCAAGAACAGCTTTGCTGACTTTATCGTGGAACTAGGCAATGAATGTAGCCCCCCACTTTCCTTTAAAAACGCATCTTTTGCATACGCTTTAAGGAAAGAACTAGAAGAATTTGTTGAACAAAAACTAGGAATCTCTACATTTACTGAAGATCCTCGGGAAAAAGAAATTATCCGACCTCTCCTAGTGTGCTGGGGAACCGCTATAGTGCGCAATAAAATCGATAAAGACTACTGGGTTAAAAAAATTAAAAATACAGTAAAAATGAATAGAAAAACAGGAATTACCTCTATTATCACTGACGTTCGCTTTACTAATGAAGTAAAGTGGATCAAGGAAGAAGGCGGCGTTTCGATTTTCTTAGAAAGAGAAGGGACTGGACCAACTAACCCCGATGAGGTTAACTTTACCGACCCTCTTCGTAGCAATTGTGACTTAGTTTTTAAATGGAAAAACTTAACAAACTTCAAAACAGAAGGAAAAGTCCTCGTTAGAGAGTTCCTTCGCAATCATAATATATGTCACCTTACCTTACCGACAAACAACTAACCGATAACTTAAAACTGGATATTGACACGGAAGAATCCCTCCATGAACTAGTCGTACGGCACTCCGGGATTTTTTTAGACATAGTTACAAGCTACGTACCACGAAGCTCCCCGTCAGGCTCGCGTGACGACCTTATCAACGACCTCGAATTCCACGTTTATAATGCAGGGCTTAAGTACGACCACACGAAAAAAACTAAATTTAGTACTTTTTTAGGAAATGAAGCTAAATGGGCATGTCTTAATCAATACAATAAAAATAAAAAATACTTAATTACTGATACCGACGAAAGCCGCTTTGTATACGAACACAACCTCCTAAAACAAGAAAAGCCTTTTGTTGATGAAAAAGTTCTAAATAAAATATTTTCTATTATTAAAGGGCACCCAGATGCCAGAGTACAGCAAATCTTTCAACTAAGATACGTCGACCCTCAGCATAACAAACTTACCCCATGGAAAAAAGTAAGCAAACATCTTAATATGAGCATACAAGGATGCATAAACATACACAACTCCGCACTAAAAGTAATAAGAAAAGAACTCAAGAAAAGACATGAATTTGATATTTGACGCCCCCATAAACAACCTGTCCTTTGGCAACGTTGCAATTAACCTCCTCCGGGAGCTCTACAAAAACAAATCCAAAGTCACTCTTTTCTGTAAAACAGAGCCAGATTTCGAGGCTTTCGACCGCCTAGACCCAGAGTTTAAAGCTTGGGTGGAAAACTCATATAACTACAGATACCACAACCTAGATAAAAATCTCCCCACTTTAAATTTATGGCACCTTAACGGTTCTGAAAAAAGAATATCCCCAAGGCAGTACTTGTTGACTTTTTATGAATTAGACTCGCCTACTTTTGTAGAAAAAAAGATTGTAGACCTTCAGGAAAAAGTCTTTTTAAGTAACCCTAGTGCAGTAGATTCATTTACAAAATTAGGGTGCGACAATGTGCATTTTGTGCCAATGGGTTTCGACACAGATTTTAAAGTTTTCGAAAACACGTCTAAACTAGTAGAAGGGAAAACTCACTTCATACTAATGGGTAAATTTGAAAAAAGAAAACACACTAAAGAGATTATCCAAGCATGGATTAAAAAATATGGAAACAACAATAAATACCTTTTAAGCTGTTGCGTCGTTAACCCATTTATTAAACATGAGCAAATGAATGCACTACTGTCTGATGTCTTAGACGGCGTTCACTATACAAACGTTAACTTTCTCCCACATCTAAAAACTAATTCCGAAGTAAACCACCTCCTAAACTCAGCAGACATCGACCTAACCGGCCTAAGTGGAGCGGAAGGGTGGAACCTCCCCTCGTTTAACGCAAGCGCTTTAGGAAAATGGTCAATTGTATACAACCATACCGCCCACCAAGCATGGGCAACCCCTGAAAACTCTATATTACTAGACGCACCGGAAAAAGAAAAGGCTGCTGATGGTTTGTTTTTTGCAGAAAACGGCAACTTTAATGTGGGAAACATACACAGCTTTAACGAAGATCAAGTTATCGCAGCGATGGAGCAAGCTGAAACAAAAATTGAACAAACCAACACTGAAGGACTAAAACTCCAGCAAGAATTCTCTTACAAAAAATCTCTAGATATAATCTTAAAACACATAAATACAAACAATGGCTAAAGTAAAACAAGGCAAAATCATAGAAGTAAAAAATAAAGGGCGCCGCTTTGGTGCAAACTCCAAATATTATGCAATTTGGACAGAAAACTCTACCAAAGAAGAGGTTTGCCTACTCTTCACCGAAAATCAGCTAAAAACCGCCCGTCTCCGCGCGACTAAAAATCCCGAAGACATCCCTAAGAAAGGTTTTTTTACCGACCTCTTTGACTAATGTATCAATATCAAGCAAAACTTATCAGAGTTATTGACGGCGATACCGTAGACGCAATGATTGATTGCGGCTTTAATACCTTTAAGAAAGAGCGCATCAGGCTATACGGAATTGACACCCCCGAAACCAGAACTAGGGATAAAAAAGAAAAAGAAAGAGGTCTGGCAGCCAAAGCAAGACTAATAGAATTAATCGAAGAAGGTAATAATGAGTTTATTGTTGAGACGTCTATTGACAAGAAGGGGAAGTACGGAAGACTGCTAGGCAAATTATTTCGAATTAAAAGCCCCGATCACATTGCGCTTGCCTCAACCAGCAAAAGCTACAATGACATCTTACTTAAAGAAGGTCACGCAGTAGAATATCTTGGAGGAAAAAAGTGAATATATTAGCAAAAATTAAAGAATGGTATGATGAAGTTACTTGGAAAAAAACCACTCGAAAATACTGCGAAAAACTACGCAACGCTAAAATGGGGCTAGGTGACACAGTGGGACAAGATGACCCAAAGAAAACCAAGTAAACTCTAAAAACATCGATCAGTTTTGTCCCACATATTAAAAAACATTAACAAAAACGCTATTTTTTATGTGGCACGATAATAGCTATTATAAAAGTATGAGTATTAATTCTACATACGGTTTAGTCCGAAACGTGAGCGACCTGTTTAATGACTTATTAAACGATAACGAAATCTATAACTGGAGCTACAAAAGTCACCTGTCGTCAAAAATTGAAAAAAACGACGAAGGGTATAGTGCAAAAATCGAAATGCCCGGCTACAACAAAAACAACCTCTCCATGAAGGTGGAAAACGGCAATCTCTTAGTTGTAAGGTCAAACAAAAAAGACGAAGATGACAAGGTACTATATAGGTTAGAGCTGTCAAAAGAAATTGACCATAAAAACATCAAAGCCAAGTCCGAAGACGGAGTACTTCACCTTACATTGCCAGCCCTTGCTGAAAAGAAAAATAAATGTATAAAAATTGAGTAATGGTATATAAGTTTCGCCACAGGAAAACAGAAGAACACCACGAAGTGGAGATGCCCATGAGTGATTATATACCCTACAAGGGACCTGATGGAGACGATGATCATTGGGAAAGGATCTACGAAGCCCCCCAAATCAACATGGGCGTCTCTACAAGTAAAAACATCGATGCATGGGATAGCAAAAGTTTTGTTGAAAGAACCGGCAAAATGAAAGGAACTTACGGAGAACTCCAAGATCACGCGTCCGAACTCAGCGAAAAAAGGGCGAAAGAATCGCTTACTGGAGAAGACCCTGTAAAGAGAAAGTACCTAGACAATTATTCTAAAAAAAGAGGCGGAAAAAAACACGTAGCCGACTTGAAGAAAAAAATAGAAAATAAACATATCAGAGTAGACCTTTAAGGCGGATCCACCGTGCAGCCGTTACTGGTTGCTGTACCAAGCTCGTTATAAACCACCACATAATATTCCCCAGCTTGCGCGTCATCGTATGAAGGATTATTAGAAGAACCTATAAGGGAACCATCTTTGTACCATTCATATTTAAACCCATCTGCATTATAAACAGAAGTATCGCTAGAGGTTCTGCCTGTAGCAGCCACATACAAAGTGTCTCCCTGACTAGCAGTTCCTGTAGGCTGGTTTATTATCAAAGGAGAGGTTGAAAACTTAAGCCCACTCGCATCAGACATTGAAAAACTAAACTTCGCTTCCATTGAACCGTCATCACCAATAGACTGCGACAAACCCTGTGAATCCGCTCTTGCGCCCTGTACTTCCCACCTAGCGCCTGAGATCCCACTCTGACCCATCATGTCTATAGTGAAATCATAAAAAGCCTCCTTGTTGTTATCTAAAATAACTAAATCATTCAAATTGCCACTCTGAAATTCCGATGCTGTCGCAGAAAAAGACAAGGAACCCAACACTGGTAAAAGAGCTCGCCTCCCAAATGGATAAATAGAACCAAACCCGTAAAGGGCTGTCCTATCGATAGAAAACTCTAGTGTAAAAGAATTTATAAAAGCAGACCTATTGTTAGAGCCCGTAAACTCTAAACCGGGCACATTAACATTATTCGGAAGGGTGAGTTTTATACCTGAGGGCTCTAAGGCAGAAGGAATCAAACCATCTTGATCTGTAGTATTTTTAAAAAATGATTTTTTAATCCGGTATTTATTGGTTGCACTAGGTTTACTGGTCGAAGCGTCAATAGCCGGTATAGACATCCCCGGCACAGTTGTATTATAAGGCTCAACACTAATGTTATCAGCCTGAACCTGCGCGCTAACCGAAACCAAAGCCCCCACGGAAGCCGATATAGAATAACTATTTAAAAAGCAATTACCCAAAGCAGTCACATTGTAATTGTCCTTAAAAAGGTTATCGCTATCTGTCAAAAGAACCTCGTCCATTATGCCGCTCCCAAACAAAATATAAAAATTATTATCCTGAGACGGTCGACGGATCCCACTTAAAGCTGCTCCCTTCGCTCCGTCAACGTTTAAGCCCAACAACATTTCATTGGTTCCGTTAGTATAATAATAATCAGTAGCAAAAGTTATATCCGGATTAGTTACGTTGACATCCCCAACAAAGTCGGCACTCCCAATCTGCTT
>Ga0315318_10000867_pt1 | contig 12816 bp, 14 predicted proteins | sample M1200m3416metaG_FD_203703 | JGI IMG/M metagenome (GOLD analysis project Ga0315318, IMG submission 203703) | Ammonia-oxidizing marine archaeal communities from Monterey Bay, California, United States - M1 200m 3416 | ecosystem: Environmental > Aquatic > Marine > Coastal | place: USA: California... | reverse complement strand
ATATGATGATACAAAGTAATAAAATAATATAACGTAATAAGGAGTAATAAGTATGGCAAGTTTTAAAGAAATGAAGAAGAACCGCATGGCTAATTTGGAATCTCTTTCCAAGCAAGTCGAAAAACTCGCAGAAAAACCTTCGTATGAAGATGAACGAATCTGGAAACTAGAACGAGATAAGTCTGGTAATGGTTATGCAGTAATTCGTTTTCTCCCTGCCGCAGTAAATGAAGATGTCCCGTGGGTTCGTATTTGGACACATGGCTTCAAAGGTCCCGGTGGTTGGTATATCGAAAACTCTTTAACCACTCTTGGTAAAGATGATCCTGTTTCAAAAGCCAACACAGCTTTGTGGAACTCTGGTATTGATTCTGATAAGAACATAGCTAGAGAACGCAGACGTAAACTCAATTACTATTCAAACATCTATGTTGTTGAAGATAGTATGAACCCCGATAACGAAGGCAAAGTATTTCTCTTTCGATATGGAAAGAAAATCTTTGAGAAGATTACGGGTGTTATGAATCCAGAGTTTCAAGATGAAACTCCATTAAATCCTTTTGACTTTTGGGAAGGTGCAAACTTTAAAATCAAGATGCGTCAAGTAGATGGTTTTCCAAACTATGACAAATCTGAGTTTACTGATGTTTGTCCTTTGGATAAAGATGAGAAGAAGATGGAAGAAGTTTGGAGTCAGCAGTATCCTCTAAATGAGATTATTGAAGAAAAGAACTTCAAGCAGTATGCAGAACTTGAAGCTCGATTCAATACTGTAATTGCTCGAAAAGATTATAGTGATGGTACATCTGAGTTTGTTGGTACGATTGAAGAAAGTACAGATGATCCAGTTGCTTCTGGAGAAAAGACTGATGATACTCTGGACTACTTCAAGAAGTTAGCAGAACAAGAGTAATTATTGATTTACTCCGACTGGAATATCACTATTATGGAGTTTATCTTCCATCATAAGATTTTGTTCAAACGGAGCAACTGTCTTTGATTGATCTACTGCTGTCATAACTACAGGAGAACTTGGTTGATTTTGTGCAGCCAAGTTCTCTTTTTGTATTGAGTTAAATGTATTCATTTTATCATCTGGACTTTCAGCTGCACGAAGTTTTTTTACTTCAGCCCATCCACCTTTTTTAAATGCAGCTTGGTCTGCATCTATTGATCTTGCACTCCGACCCATGTCAGGTCCCTGTCCTTCTGTTTCATCAAAATCTCCTGTAGGTTTTTTGATTGCGAATTGCCATAGTCCAGTATCCGCAAGGTCTTTTTTATATTTGCTTTGTCTTAAAGAAGTTACAATGGTAGGTTTCATTTGTGCAACTAAAGCTTCTTGCATAGGTCGCGGCATATCTAAAAGTTTTTCTGCTAGAGTTTCGGTCGCTTTCTTGCGTGCTTTTCTTTTTCTCCGTGGAATGCGTATTTTTGAAGCTGTAGCTCTGTCTTTGCTATATGTGCTTAGTGCTTCTTTACCACTTTCTGATATATCTCCAGGATCAGTAGTTACTACTTCTGCTTTAGTTGGTATTTTCGGTGCTTTGAAGTTTGGATGTTGTAAAAATTTCTTAACGTAACCATAATCACTTTCACCAGTATCATCTTTCTTTTTACTAAGATCACCAGAATCTAACATGGCTACTAACATGGCTCTTGTTAGTTTACCATTATTCAGATCCTCAACCATTCTCTTTTTGTTTTCTTTAGTTAGACCTTTTATACCACCTGTAAAGAATGATTGGTCAATGTAACCTTGATCTTCAGCTGCAGTTCTGGCTTTAAAATCTGCTTTCTTTTTCTCACGCCGACTTACATCTGTTTTTTCAGTTACTTCACCAGAAGGGTGTTCTACTTTTTCTGGTGGTTTTGCAGGTCCTATCATGTCAAGTATCCATTGTGGTACAAGTGCTCTAAGTCCAGCCATTATGTCAAGACCTGCAAACATAGACTTTACCTTATCAATAGCTTTAGTCATCATGCCTAAGGCTGATTTAAGTCCTGCTTTGATTTCATCCCAGAACGCATAAACTAATCCACCAATTGCGAGTCCTGCTAAGATTGCCCAACCAACAGGAGTAGTGACTAATGGCATTATAAGTTTAGAACCAAGTTTCATAATCCACTTACCAGCTGCACCAAACTTTTGTACAATACTACCAAAGATACCTTTAGTTGATTGTGCCATACTTCCCATTTTCATACCAACTTTACGGCCAAGTGGTACTGCCTTTCCAACTCTCGGTCCTGGTAGTGCTGCATTTAACGCTCGTGCTTTGGACATACTTTTCATAGCTGGTGTCATATGACTACCAGCTCTTGCTTTTTGCCAAAGATTTGAAGCTCCTGTACCTATTCTTGTTAGGCCTGCTCCTGTTTTTCTTAGAAGAAGTAATCCTATTGCTTTAAGAAAAGCACCACCAGTAAAATAAGCAGTTAGTGCTAAGATAGCTGCGATAAGTGGATGTTTGGCTGACCATGTTAACGCTGTCTTAATCCAATCCCAAAGTTTTACAATGTGTTTTAATGGTGTAAATAGTAATCCAATAGCTATTAATATTTTGCCCCAATTTTCAACTAACCAAGAATCTTTTTTCTTGTCTTTCATATTTTCCCACATACCTTGCAAGAAACCAGTTTGTTTTTCTTCTTGTTTTGCTTCGTTTTTGGCAGCTGTAGCTCCTTCTGCTTTATCTTCAGCACTTTTCTTTTTACCAAAAAAACCTTCTCCTAATAACCTTCTAGTCTTTTTATGTTCTTCAACAATCTGTTTTAAGAATCCAGCTAATACTCCCAAGCCTGTTTTCTTTGTTGTTACCATTTTATCTTCTGTTGCTTTTTCTACTGCTGATGGTTCTGGTTTCATTGCTTTGGCTACACGAGGATCACTACCTTTGACCATTAAGTTAGTTTGGTCATCATGCCAACGTAGAGTTTTTTCATTGAATGAAACAGTAGAGTTTTGTAATTTTGCAATAGATTCTTCAAGAGGACTTTTACTATGACGAGCTATTGAAGAATTTTCAAGAGTATCTTGCATCTCAACAAGAGTTTCACTTAGCATGTCTAGTATCCAATCGTTATCTGCCCAACGAGATATTTTCTTGGCATAAAAGGTAGGACCGGACTTATTATTTACATCAAGGCGAGATTGAGTATCATGTGTATGACGTTGAACATCCCATAGAGTTTTTTTAACATTCTCTAGGGTTGTTTCTAAAGCAGGCTCACCATACTTAGGATCGGGTTTAGTTTCTGATACCTGCATTTGATCCATCCTGCCCATTTGCTTCAGCTGTTGTTCGTCCCAATACCCCATTAGTTAATTACTCCTCTGTTGTGCATTTTGTTGTCTAGTTCTTTCATTTTCTTCTGCTACATGCTTGACTAATAGATTAACGTAAATCTCCCTTTCCCACGGCAACATATTTTCTAACTCACTCATTGACCAGTTATGATGTTGAATCATATTAAAATTACAAGTCATAAAATTTGCTAACGACTCATGGCAAAGGGCTATCCGAAAAAAGACTGCAAACCCTCCAAGGTTTGTTTTTCTTTATAACCACATTCTTTCTTTGTCTTTTTAACTTTGTTTTTACAATGTAAGCTAATTTCATGTTGAAGCTTTGGTTGTGTATCAAAAAACTTGGATACTTCTTGAAATTGAGTATCAGTTAAAGATTCTAAGAATGTTTTCAGTTCTGCTGAAGTATGATCTGCATTTGCATATGTTGTTTCTTTATCATAAATATAATCAATGCAAGATATGATAATATCAAATAATTTTTCAATATCTTGTTTTTCACTAGCATCCATTCCTTGTTGAATGTCTATAGTTGGATATTTCATTACAATACCAAGTTCATCATTTATTTTGATTGTATCTGTATGTTTATCATTTTTCTTAACATTAATGTTCTCAATATTAATTCCTATTGGTATTTCTCCTTCACACTTAGGACATTTATATTTTAACTCAATTATTTCACCTTTTGCCTTGGCTCGTAAGTTGAGAAAAAGATATTCAATATCAAAAAGAGGCATTGTATCTATATTTAAATCTTCACCAGTAATACAATTTTTAATAATTTCTTTGGTTGCATTTATAATTTGTTTTGTATCTTCACTTTCCATTGCCATTAAAAGAATTTTTTCTTCTTTAACAAGAAAGGGTCGATATTTAATTGTCTTTCCTGTAGATGGTAATGCTAATTCATATTGTGGTACTGTAATTGTTGGTAATCCCATTTCATTTCACTCCTATATAAAATGATGTTAATAGTATTAAACTCCAGTTGATGCAGTTTGGTTATGTCTGCTTCCTCCAGCTCCTCCGACTTGTGATTTCTCTTTTTGTGTTATAACACTCTCTAGTTTTTGGATATGATCCCAGAAAGTTCCTGCAAAATTTTCTGCTACTGCTTCTCCTGTTCTATTTATTATTTGATTCATTATTGCAAGGTTATTAAACATCTGACTAAATTCAACAGTATTTTTATCATGTGTATAACCACTTTCAGCTGACAAATAATGAGTTACAGCTTTACGATATGTTATTGTAACATTTAAAGACGTTATATTACCACTTGAACTATAATCTAATGAAATAGGATCAACTTGTTTTGGATAAGCCTCTTGTAATATAAACTTTGCTACTGCATTTTTTTGTCTATTTAGTTGTATAATTGTAATATTATGATTTTTAGCATAATCATCATAGTATTTGTTTCTACGATCTACAGGATTGATTATATCTTTACACCACGATTCCCAAAATCCATACATATGCATATTTGAATCACAATAAAAAGATAGAATGATGTCAGAGTAAATTTGATTATAGGCAACAGAACGTAAACCAATATCTTTATCAGTTGTTGCTATATTTATTCCCGGAATTTGAGCTGCATGACATGACATACCTAATTTTTTTGCATAGGCGTGTTTGCCTACATCACAACTAATTTCTACAACAAATAGATTGGGTCTTGCAAAGCCTTTTTCTAACAATGAACGTCTAAAACCATCTACTGTGCCGTATGCACTTTGTTGTGGTGGCTCTGTACTACCACTTCTATTTGGTTCTGGTTTAGACGAATTATTAGCTACACCAGAATGTTCGTATCTGCCATTTACTGGTGATAACCAAGGAAATTGTGGGTCTTGATAAGGCATTGTTTTCTCCGTTATAAATACTAGTGACTCTATATATTTATACATCTAATATGAATTTTCAGAAGCACGTTGGCAAATATAAAGTACACAATAAGGCAAAATATGTAGCAGATTTGCAAGAAGTTGTGTATAGATCATCATGGGAGCTCAAGTATATGAAGTATCTTGATCGTCATCCATCTGTATTGGAGTGGGCATCTGAGAATGTTATTATTCCATATTATAACCAGATTGAGAAGAAAACTAGACGATACTTTGTTGATTTTTATGTAAAGATACAGAATCCAGAAGGAGAGATTAAGAAGTATATTATCGAAGTGAAGCCTGCTAGCCAATGTCGGCCTCCTAAGAAACGAAAGAGAATCTCTATTAAGTATAAGAATGATTTGAAACGATTTATGGTGAATCAGAGTAAATTCAAGGCCGCACGAAAATGGGCTGAAAAACGTGGTATGGAGTTCGTTATTTTAACAGAAAAAGAGTTGGATATTCCATCAAGACCTTATAAATATAAGAAGAATGGCAAGTCGTCTAGTTAACACATTAAGAAAAGTTAAACTATATCCTGGTGATAGACCGAGTACACTTGGTGATGAACGTGATATTTTAGCTACTATGGCAGTAGCACAAAGATTGCCAGGAATAAGATCATTTTTTGCTATGAGTTTTAAAATTATGAAACGTGTTCCATTACGAAAAATGAAATCAGCATTGGTGGACTCTGGTGAGATAGAACGTATTATTACAAAGTTTACGAGAGAAGAAGGAAAAGTTTATAATAATACTTTAGGGAAACTTGGTTTTCCACCAGTAAGATTTGGGCCAAGTGGTAGAGTTACTGGTTTTGTTCACGATACATTAAAAACAGCTAAGGGAGTAATAACTAGAAAACAACCAAAACAAAGTACAGTACAAGAACAAAAAATAGAAAGTGTACTCGACACACATATTAAATTTTTAACAGAAGAATCATTTTTTCAGAAGGCTCATAAAAGAGCAAAACAAAAATCTTTGTTAACAAGAAATAAAGTTACAAGAGATTTTTACCATGACTATGCAGCTGAGTATGGAGTGAATTATCGTTCTCGACAAATGATAAAAACTGGTGGCAAAAAAGCAAATAATATCATTGTTGGTCGTATGTATTTTTTTCGTTATGAACCAAGTGTGCCAGAAGAAGAATATGATAATTGGCCTTTAGTAATATCTTTATATGAAGATGCTGATAATATTTCTGGTGTTAATTTTCATCATATGGATTATAAAAATAGAATTATACAACTTGGTCGAATGTTAGATTTTTTGAATAATCAAGTTTATCAAAAAACGAGTCGTTTATATGCAACTAAATTTAGAAAAACACTTTGGAATCACAGATTGTTTCGACATTCAAAAGCATCATATAGACAATATAGAACCGATCAGATAAAATCAAAAATTATTGAAGTACATCCAATGGATTGGGAGTTAGCTATTACAGTTCCAACAGAAAGATTTTTAGGCATACGAGGCAATCTTATAGATAATAAACGAATGTGGAAAAAAACTATTAGAACGGCAAAGGAATATTAGATGGCAAAACAAAAATTTGAATATAGAGATTTTGATACATTATCATATCCAGATGATCTTGATAGACACTTGGTAGAGGGTGATGAAGATGGATTTACTTATCCTGATTGTATTCGTTTTGGAGTTAGAAAACGAATTGGGATGAGCATTGAGAATGTAGTTACAGCTGGTGGCAAAGCTCAGGAAAAGATGGCACAGGGTTGGCGTGCAGCTGAAAAAGCAGCTGGTTTAGATGACCAATGGGTAAAAAAACAACAAAATAAAATAGCAAGTGAGAATTTAAGTCCAGAAGCTGCAGCAGAGAAGTTGAATGCTTCGTATAAGGCGAGGTATAAAGAAATAAAAGGTGAGGATCCCCCAGAAAATGTTCTTCAACTATTTGGTACCGGGATCAATACATTTCTTACTTCAATGGAAGGTGTTCAAAAAAATGTTAGAGATTTAAAAGCACAGGGTCAAACGGCAAATGAACTTGGTGCAATTTATTTGAATATGCCTAATGCAATTCAGTTTAATGAAGAAGCTGATTGGAGTGGTCAAGAAATTGGAGCAATGGGCAATATGGTAAAGAGTGCTGTTGAGGGTGATAGTCAAGCAGTTTCGACATTGAAGGGTGTTGCTGCTGGTAATGTTGGTAATATTGTTGGTTCAGCTGTTGGTGGCATTGGGGCACTTATGAGTAAAATGGGAGTACAAGGTGGATTGTTTGGTATGGCACTAGGTGCTATGGCAGCAGGAAGTCCAATACAAAAAGGATTAGAAAAATCGTTAGCAGTTGCACAAAATCCATATATGGAAATGATGTTTTCTGGTATTGGATTTCGTCAATTTCAGTTTGATTTTAAGTTTCTTCCAAAAAGTACAAAAGAACAAGCAATTGTTCATAGTATTATTAAGATGTTTAGATTAAATTCAAGGCCTACTTATGTACAAGGTGAATTTGGAAAATCATTTATGAACTATCCAATGGAGTTTAATATTGAATTTTTAACCAAATCAAAAGCAGGTAGATTAGAAGATACTTGGAATACTAATAGTTCTTTACCACAATTGAAGCCAGTTGTTTGTGGTAATGTAACTACTAATTATACTCCAGACAATCAATGGTCAGCACATGAAGGTGGTAGACCAAATGCTATTCAATTATCTTTATCATTTAAAGAAACAGAATTGGTCATGGCAGAAGATTTAGTGGCTGACGAGGGGTCAGGTTTTGCTTCTGATTACGAACCATATGGAGGATTCTAATGGCTTATTTTAAGTATTTTCCAAAAATATTGCATGATATTCGTGGATTGACAAATCAATCACGACATGATATGGTAACTAATATTCTTGTAAGAGTATTGATTAATTTTCATGGTTGGGCTGATGTAGATGGTTCTGGTAAAGAAGTATTAGTTGGTGCAGCTCAATTTGAAAAACATATTATTCAAGATGGAGAAAAACCAGAAACACTTGCACATCAATATTATGGTGATTCTGAGTTACATTGGTTGATTTTATATATTAATGGTTCATCTATGTTGAATCCATATTATGATTGGCCAATGAATACTTATGATTTAAAAAAGTTTTGTCAGAAAAAGTATGCAAATATTAATGGAACACATCACTATGTAGATACAAATAATTATCAAGTTGATTCAGATGCTCCTAATGCAACTGTTGTTACAAATCTTGGACACGAAGAATTAGTAAATGATGCCAAGCGAGTTATTAGAGTTTTACATCCACAATATGTTACAGCTGTAGTTGATGAATTTAAGAATTTGCTTGCAGACAAATAAAGGTTTATTATGGCCACTCAAATATATGCTTCTGATGTTACGATAGATCATTTAAATATTCATTCATCATTTGGTTCATATGACTTAACACCACATTTGGTAGAATTGAATATTTATGAAAATATATTTAATCAATATTTGTCTGCTAATCTTACATTAACAGAAGCATTTAATCTTCCATATAAATTACCTATTTGTGGTGAAGAAACAGTTGAGATCAAATATCGTTTGTCTGGTTCTGATTCTACTGATAAAATTATAAGTCCTCCACTATTTCATATCCACGACTTAAAAGGTCGTTTTCAGAAAACACCAAAAAGTCAACAATTTACACTTGATCTTTTATCTGAACAATATATGAGTAATGTTCATACGCGTGTAAGTAAAGCATATAGTGATGGTGCGTGGACAGCAGATGAGATTGTTGGTGATATATGGAGTAATTATTTGGATGATGGTCATGGTGATTTAGAAACTGAACCAACTGAACGAATAGATTGTATTGTTCCAGGTTGGACACCATTTGAAACATTTAAGTGGTTATGTGATAGAGCTTGTCCAGAAGATATAAAAAAAGTTCGGAATTATTTGTATTATGAAACAATGGACTGTACACATTTTAGAAGTTTGAATCAGTTAGCTGAAGCAAAACCAGAGTTAACATTTGCAAAAAATGAGAATGCTGTTGATCCAACAAGAATGGAATCTTTATCTCAAAAGATTATTAAAGTCGATTATATAAAATATACTGGTCAATTTCAGAAAGTAAAAAATATTAATGAAGGTATGTATTCTTCTAAACTTATTACACATGACATAGTTAAGAAGAAAATATTACAACATGATTATCATCCTTATGTAGATTGGGGAGATCCTATGATAAATCATCTTGGTAAGTGGCCTATGGTATCTAATTCAGAAACAGAATATCAAACTGGAAATACTTTCAGAACATCATTTGCTCCACCATTTGATGCTGGTTCAGCTATTGAAGAAGGTAGACTGTTAACTGATTATACAGATAGTCGAATTAATTATTATCCAAAGCATGACAATATGTATGCTATTAATACTAATTCAACATATGATAATAAAGCTGAAGAATGGAAACAAAGACGAGCATCACAAATGATGCAATATGATGGAGTACGAATGATGGTTAAGTGTTCTGGTCTTTCATTTATTCGTATTGGTATGGTAGTTAATTTAGTAGTTCCATCACCAGAAACAACTAGTCATGGTAAACATGGTTCAGCATTTGATGAATATTTGTCTGGTGCATATATGATTACAGCAATTCGACATATTCTTGGATATGAACAAGGAGAAGTTAATTATTCTATGTTAATAGAATTAAGAAAAGATGCATTGGAAGATGTTGTTACTTCACGAATGCCATTAAAACTTGGAGAACATACATAATGTATGGAACTTTTACATGGTGGGCTGGAGTAGTTGAAGATCGTGACGATCCATTGAAGTTGGGTCGTTGTCGTGTTCGTATTCTTGGTTATCATTCAGATAAAAAAGACGTAGACCATATACCAACTGAGAAGTTGCCTTGGGCTACACCATCACAACCAATCAATAGTGCAGCTATTAATGGAATTGGTATATCACCAACAGGGCCAGTTGAGGGTACTTGGGTCTTTGGTTTTTTTCGTGATGGTAAACATTGCCAGGATCCAGTTATGATGGGAACTTTTGGTGGAATACCAGAAGATAAACCAGATATAAAACTTGGATTCAATGATCCAAATGGTGTCTATCCAACACAAGAAGTTAAAGAAGTAGCTCCATGGCATGCTGGACTTAATGAACCAGATACAAATCGACTTGCTGTAAACGACAATGCAAAACAACATCCAGTATTGCAAGTTAAGAAAGATGCACGAATTGCTAATGGTAAGGATATACCAATGGCTAATGTGCAGACTCAATGGGATGAACCAGAAGTTCCATATGGTGCAGAATATCCAAAGAATCATGTAAGACAATCTGAGTCTGGACATATTGAGGAGTGGGATGATACAACAGATTATGAGAGAGTACATAAGTATCATAGGTCTGGTACATTTGAAGAAATACATCCAGATGGTACGACTGTCCATAAAATCGTTGGTGATAATTACACTATCAAGGCTAAAGATGATAATATACACATAGTGGGGAGCTGTAATATTACCATTGATGCAAATGCAAGTTGGTATGTCAAGGGTAATGTGGAACAACAGATTGATGGTAACTGGAATATAGTTTGTAATGGTACAAAGACTGAGTATGTCAAGAAAGCTGTCAAAGAAACGTATGATGATACGAAAGAAGAAACTGTAACAAGTACTGTAAAAGAATCATATAAATCGACACAGACTACTGATGTGTCATCAACTAGAAAATTAACTGCCGGTCCTCAGATAGATATGGATGCTGGCATCATTACATTAAACTAATATTATGCCTATTACATTTACAGCAGGACTTACACCAACATTTCCAGCCGATAGTTTTGGTTCGGAGAAAGAACACGTTAGATTACTTGGTACATCTTTAATTGGTGGTACTGCATTTGTTAATCCACTTGCAAGTGCATTGACTACAATGTTGGCTCGTGTGGATGTTGTTATTGCATTGTTGGAAACAGATAGAGCAATTGCAACAGCAGAAGCTGCTACCATGAATGGTTATGTGAGTGGAACATTGCCAACTGGATTTTCTGATGCTGAATTTGATGATGCAGATATGACAAGTATTGCTGATGCTGCTACTGCATATGCAACTGCTAATACTGCAACACAAGGTAAATTAACGACATTCAAAAACTATTTTACAGTTGTTGATCTCGATAATTTTAAATTGCATAATGAATTACTATGTGGTATTGACCCTGCTCCTCCATCTGGTATTATTAAACCAAATCTAAATGGACTCATGGGACTGGCTATGGCAGTTACAGACACAGAAAATCGTTTTGGTATAACATTCACTAACTATCTTACAGGACTATTTGGTACATTATTTACTGCTGATACGACTGTTGCCAATGCACAAACTCATCTCGATACTAATCCAATACCAACAACATATGATAGTTTGAATATAGTGACTGCTGTTAATGCCGATCCATTTAGCACTACACCAGCAGCTGTTATTGCTCCAATTTCTCCTGTTCAAACAGGCATGACTACATATGGCAATACTGTAGATACTCACAAGGGACATTTTACGACACATATCACAACGGACATGGCTTATTATAACATGGTTGTCGATAAATTAGAACAGTATATTCAGGCTTACCAAGTTTCAGGACACATACAAGATCCCTACTACAGATTCATGTATGATTCAGTATTTGGTAGTGCTACTGTTAAAGATATTTCAACAAAATTAAGCAATGGAGAGATAGAGTAATGCCAGCTGCAACACGAATCGGAGATGCTGACGTAACACATTGTACTACACCATTTAGAGCTCAGGGATCACCAAATGTTCTGGTTAATGGTATCCCTTGGTCAAGACAAGGAGATTTAAATACTGTACATCTTAAACCATGTGGTTGTCCTCCATGTTGTTGTCCACATGCTATGCCTATCGCAGTTGGCTCTGCCACGGTGATTGTTAATGGTCGTGGTTCTGGTAGAATTGGTGATAGTATCGTAGCATGTACATCTGTTGCCCAAGGATCTCCAAATGTTTTCGCTGGAGGTTAATACGCTGATGATTTACCATTATACATACCACTATAATCGTCACATAGGAGAACACTATGTCAGACTATTCAGAAACGACACAACTGAGAACCCGATGCACGATATTAGAATCGCAAATAAACGTATTACAAACCAAGAACGCAAAGTTACAAAGACGCATAGAACAACTGGAAAAATCAGTACCAAAGTATAAAGAGATACCAAACGTGGGCAAGTTTCCAGTAGATTACTCGACATTGGGTCCCGATGATGGTGATTTCCAATTATAGGTCACCAATTATCACGATTTATCATTAATATACCATGGCTGCATAACACGATAGGGTTCATATTTCTCACATTGATCCTATCATATATACTGTTAATACCATATGCACTCTATAAGGTCACACGTTCCACGGGAGAAAAACGTACAGAATGGACTTTTGAGGGCAAGAACTGGGACTACTGGAAAACACACAAATGATAAACTGGGTCAATAAACCATATAACGAATTACAAGATATGTCACTCACAGCATCACAACTATTAGCACAGATACTCGCAGCAAGTATGGGTATGTT